>ERZ889078.234-NODE-234-length-50850-cov-21.588759_pt1 | contig 50850 bp, 72 predicted proteins | sample MGYA00521266_ERZ889078 | MGnify/ENA primary metagenome ERZ889078 (study PRJEB32303, sample SAMEA104408618) | aquatic metagenome | biome: Brackish water; feature: Pelagic; material: water | place: Baltic Sea | collected 2014-06-16T06:34:00 | depth 76,534 m ... | reverse complement strand
TTATTATTTATATTTTTAATAGATAGTTTACTTGATAAAGACATTTTACGCTTAGTTTCATTAGTTGGTTGATAATTATTTTTCTTATTACTAATTCGTATTTTTTCTTTTAATTCTTTATCCATTTTTATACCAAATCTTGGATTTTTAGAACCTATTCTTAACCCGGTCATATATTTTTTAGATTGTTTTCTTCTAATAGGACATTGTGAAAAATGAGATGAACAACAATATTTTTTAACACTATCAAAAAAATATTTTGCCTTATTTCCACATCCATAGTCACATAATTTATCACCATTATATTCTTTCATTGATATTACCTATTTTTATATACTTTACTACCAAGTCTTGATGCACCCCCACGTTTATCATTAACTAAACTGCCCGTCAAAACTTTTTCTATAATACTCTGTTCACCACTTTCGTCAGTAATAAGTCCAGTTTTTATAGCATCATTAATATTTTCAAAAGCTAAACCATTTACAAAACCTTCTGAAAAAATTACTTTCTTTAAGTTAACTAATTGTGGATCCCATTTAGCTGCTAATCTAGCGGGGATTTGAATATTCTTTTTATCTCTTAAAACTTGAGAACACATAATTTCCAGATGAACTGAGTCCATGTTTGATAGTTTACCATATACAGCAAATAGTTTTCTGTATAGATGTGAAGCATCTTTTAATATTTCTCTACCACCAATTAATCTTTCAACATAAGCAATTTGAACTGATGATTCATTTGCTTCTGTAGATACTTCTAATACAGGAACGCCAGCTTCATAAGTTAATTTAATATAATCTTTTCCAACATCTTCTCTTTCATATACAAATAATTCAACTATATAATCTAACGTAATATCAAATATTTTATTATCATATTCTGCTTTAGCTAATAATGATTTAACCCAAATCTTTTTACCTGCATTTTTCTCTTTTAAATTTGTGTTATCATAATTAGTCATATCAATTGTTAAAACCATCGCTTTATTAGTAATTAACTGTTGATCTTTTTGTTTTAAAAAAGCATCTATTTTCATTTCTTATCCCATCTGTTGCTGTTTGTTTTGTTGATTTTGCTGTAATTGTTTTTGCATTCTCTCTTGTTGTTTTTGCAATCTTTCTTTTTTCTGTGATTCTACTTTCTTCTTATTAGCATCTTGTTGCAATTGATTAGCTTTAGCATTTAACTCATTCTTTTTAGATGGATCTTTTTCCATAGCAGCTTTCATCTTAGCTTGTTTATATTTTTTATAGAGAATATATGAACCAAGTCCTATTAGACCACCACCAATAGTAGACGCTGCTAACCCTGTTTTTACTTCTTCATATAATATGTTAAAACAATAATCTTCCATTAAAGTTTTCATAAGGTTTATCCTTTGCAATCTTTAGAACATTTTTCTGGATACCCTTTTTTATAACTTTTGAATTTTAATAATTTTCCGCATGCACAAACAGGTCTTTCTTCTAACCCAGATTTCATAAAATAACATCTTTCAACTAATGTTGTATTTTTTGGCATATCACTAGTATAATCATATATAGCATCAAAAAGTCTTGGTTGTTCTTTTTGTAACTTTTTAATAGTTGGTGCTTTTTCCGAAAAATTTTCTTGTATGTATATTTGAACTATATTTCTATTCATAATATTACCTCTCTTTTATTTACTATTTTTAGCTTTTTGTAGTTGTGCTTTTTTGGTTGCAATCTTAGATTTAATTTCAATTTTTTCTGCTGGTGTGTTAGCAGATTTTAATTTATTATATAAAGCTTTAATACCTTTGTATAATAAATATGCTCCACCGGCATAAGCAGCACCTAAAGCATGTTGAGCAGCAATTGAAGCGTGTTTTTGTTGTTCTGATTTTTTGTTATGGATCTTAGTTAAATTATCAGCAGTATTTGTAAAACCTAGTTTATCATAACTTTTAATGTCTTTAACTCTTTGATCTGCTTCATCGCCATCATATGCTTTTTGACCAGCCCACTGACCTACTTTTTTGAAACCAAAAGCTTCTATTAAATCTTTATTCTGACTATCAAATATTAATTCTTCTAAATATATTGAAATTAATTGTTTATTCATAATATTACCTCTCTTTTTATTTTTTAGCTTTAGCTTTAGCTTTAGCTAATTGAACTTTTTTAGAAGTTATTTGAGCTTTAATTTTAGATTTCTCTTCTGGTGTATCAGCAGATTTTAATTTATTATATAAAGCTTTTATACCTTTATATAATAGAAAAGCACCACCAACATAAGCAGCAGCGAGTCCTCCTTGTCCAACTTTGCCACCAGTTTCTCTTCGTTTTAATCCTTTTTTATTTTTTTCATAACTTTTATCAAATTTTTCTTTGTCTCCAGTCCAAAATCCTACAATACCATTTTCTTCATCATTCCATTGAGCGTTCTTACTATAGGCTATATTTCTCCCAACTTTTTTAGCAGTATCAAAACCGAATGCCTCATACAATTCTGGGTATTGTTTATCAAACATTACCTCATCTAATAACATTTTTTTATCCATAATAACCTACCTTTATTTTTCTAATCCGGACATTGGATCATTGTTAATGATATCTCCAAGCATATCTCGTTTTACTAATGTAACACCACCGCCAGTATGGAACGTATTATGGTTTTGTACAAACCCTAACATATATTCACTGGTTTCTGTTTGAATATCATATACTGGGTAATCCCATTTCCATATTTCTTTAACAACTGTAATTATATCAAATCCTTTTATATCTTTTTCAACTCTTAGTTTACATGGAATAATATCACCATTTTTTTCTAGTTTAATAGATTTTAGATTATCATATTCTCTAAATCTTATATCACATGAAAAATTAATTCTTTTTTGTTCTGCTCCAATTCTACCTTCTTTATTTCCTGTTACTATAGTTGTATTCATTTTATAACCTAATTTTAAACAAATAGCTTTTAACTGTTGGACTAAATAATAACTAGATGTTGCAATTCTACAACATGTACTAGAATTATTAAATACTGTACCATCACCATCTATAACCCCAGCTAAAAAATCTTTTAACCATTGTTTATCAAAGTTTATAAAATCAGGTCTCAGTCTCTTTTCCCATGCATAATTTCCATATACAATTGTAGACATTTTCTCAGTATTATCCCAGATAGTAACACCATCTCTATACATTTTAAATTTTTCATAATCATAACAATGTTCAAAAATTCTATCTTTTATAGGACCATCTTCTTGTGTTATACCCAAACCTTTTGTTTGTCTTTCTTTTCCTAATTTACTACCTTCTGCTAAGTAAATCCCACATATATAACCATTTAATTCTGGCATAATAGAATTTTCATTATTTATTGCGATTGAATTATCTATCCAAATAGAATCATATTGTTTTAAATCTTTAGCTTCAATTTCAATTAATTCATTGTCAGATGTTTTAAAGTTTTTTCTAGTACTATGAATTTCAGTATGGATTTCATCTCCAATTAAACGACATTTTTCATTCAACCATCTATCATGTATAGGATTCTTTTTAATAAATAAAGGATGATTTTTTTGGCATATCAAAGTGTGTCCATTTTTAGTTGATATAAATAACATTTTATCAGTTGGGTTATGTCTCTGTATTTTAAACATATTTACTAAACCATTTTTACCAAAAACTTGAGATTTAAACTCTTTTGTTTCTTTATCATATTCAGTTAATATTGGAGAATCTATATCATTCCATAAATCTTCAAATGCTACTAAATTATTATTATAATGAACTAAACCATCACTACATTTCATAATTAATTGCGTGCCCCTCTCGCCAATAATCTGTGCTGCAAGAATTCCAACATAAGGTGTGTTATGTCTCTCTAATAATTTACCATAACAAGTATGACAAATTTTAGGTGATGTGCAAAATATCGGAGTTCTTAAATTACATATATCTCCAGTTTTAAATCCAGCATCATCAAATAACATTAACTTATCATTTTTAATTACATAACGCCCTTTGAATCTTCCAATAAGAATTTTATCTAATTTGACAGCTATAGTTCTAGTAGTTCTACAATCTTTATTCATTCTATCTAGTTCTACTGTGTTAAGTAAATAAGCAAGTTTACGACTCATATAACCTGTATCTGCTGTATTAATAACCCTATCAATAATACCTTTTCTCGCCCCTTGAGACGCGTCAAAGTATTCTCTATTGGACAAACCGTCAGCAAAAGACCCTGATATAGGATCTAAAACATTACCATCAGGATCAGCAATAACACCCTTAGCAACCAATATCTGCATAGGCTGACTCCAACCTTTAGTTGAACCAGAATTTGCTAAATCTCCAAACCCTGTATTGTCAAGATGTTTTTCTAATATTTCTTGAGCTTCTTCTATTAAAACTTGAGCTTCTTCTGGAGTAGCAGTTTTAAGTTTTTCTTTAATTTTTATAACAGAAGCAGGTAATACAAAAGAGTCAAGATTCATTGATGGCGCCATAATTGTAGCCCATTTAAACCCTACATCTTTTAATCTATCAACAACAACTTTTATAACTTCATCACCATGTTTTTCATATATTTTTTCAATCATAGCACCAATAGTTTTTTTAGTTGCTTGTACTTGTAAGAAAGGCATGTCTTGTGGAAAACAACTATTTATAATAGCTTTTCCCATAGTAGTTACTTGACCTCTATATTTAACAGCTACATAAGGTTCTGTCGCTTTAACAAGATCATCATTAGTTACTGATATCGGAGAGTTTGTAGGTTTTTTATCCTTAGTAATAATATACATACCAGCCCACATTTCTTTTGATAAACCAAAAATAAACTCACCTGATGATGTACCACTAGTTAATTTCATCATTCTAGTTCTAGCTTCTTCTTGAGCTTCAGTTGTTAACGGATGATATATAGCCATTGTATCTCCGTCAAAGTCAGCATTATGTACACCAACCTGAGTGGTTGACATTAATAATGTATCACCTCTATGCAATACTGGATTATAAGCTAAATAACTTTGAGTATGAAGAACTGGATCTCTTTTTACTACAACAACACGACCCATCATTGAAATTTTAGTTTGCTCAAAAAATAATTCATATAAATCTTTTGGAATATCATCACCCTCTTTAATACCTTTCATAACTCTTTTAACAGCTTCAACTGATAAATCCATTCCAGTAAATTCTTTAACCCCGTTTGCTAACACATCTTTATCAACTCTACCAGAATATAATAACCGATGCATTATAAAAGGTTCAAATAAACTAATTGCTAGTCTTAAAGGAACTCCACATTCATTTATTTTTAAATTAGGATCTGGTGTAATAACAGCACGGCCTGAAAAGTCTATTCTCTTTCCAAGCATCTGATCTCGAATGATACCATGTTTTTTACCAATTTTTGATCTAATATAATCATCATGATCCATTACTGATATATGAAGTGAATAATTTAATAAATCATATAATGGTCCAGAACCACTAGATCTTAATTGGGATGCTCTTCTCATAACAGAAATATAAACATCGTTTAAAGCATCTATCATCCAGTTACCATCTGATCCTTGAACAGCTGGTCTTAAATCTGGTGGAACTACAGGAATTTTATCAACAAAGATGGTTCCGTTTTTTTCTTCTCTCTTAACAAATTTTATAAGTTTATCTCTAAGTTCTGTCTCCCCTCTCCATTGAATTTGAGGAAATAATTTCATAAACTCTTTCATTCCAGTAACACCTTTAGAATTTATTTCTAGACGCCCATCTTTATCTAATATGAATGATTCTTCAGTAGATATAAATTTTTCTACTTTTCTATCTAGTTGCATTAATATTCTATATGCCGACGGATGAATAATAAACCCATGTAATTCAATGAAAGAAAAAACAATTCTTCTATCTTTAGAACCAACGGGTCCAAAAATATCCTCACTAAATAAACCTTCTTCATGAAAATCACCATTTTTTGTAGTAGTAATCATTGAGGATACAGGTTTTAAATTTTGAGTAAATGTATTTGGATTTAATAATCTTAGCATATTTATTTCTTCTTTGCCTTAGCTATTTTTTGTTTTTGAAGAATTATTTTTTTCTTTAATTCATTTCTTTTTTCTGGATCTTTTTCTTTTGAAAATCTTTTATATAAAGATTTTAAAACATTATATAACATAACAGTGCCAACGATAGCAGCTCCACCTTTTAACATAGTTCCATATGCAGAATCTGCGTTGGTATCAGACATTAATTTAACTGTATCACTTTCTTTTACATTATGTTTTTTATATAATTTTTGAACAAATTCCTTAACTTTTTCATCTTTTGATAAATCACTATTACCCCATTCTGAAACTGGAGTTCTCATTTTTTTATTAAAAGTTTTAGTTGATAGTCCTTGTAATGATGCTTGACTAACAGTTTTAGGAACTGGTTTACTATATTTTGTTGATAGTTTTTGTAACTTAATTATCATTCCTTCCATTCCTCTGTCACCTTGCTTTTTAGCAATTCTTGTAGCAAGTTTTAATGAGAAATTAATCATCTGAGGATCTTTATACCCATATCTATTACATATTGGGAAAAGAGTATGATCAGCTCCTTGACCCAATCTTAAATAACAACCAGGATTTTTTTCAAAATCTTGTTGTACAAACTCAGGGGATAATCTTTTTAAATCGTCATGATATGTTATTGGTGATATTAATTTATAAGCAGTTCTTAGTAACTCGCTTAAAACTTTAAAATCTTCATTTAAATTTTCCATAATTAAACTCCTTTTAAATCTTTATATTTTGTTCTAAAAAAAATTTATCATTACCATTCCATTATAGTAGAAAGTTCTATATATATTATTGAGTAATATAGAAAGGATTATTAACTTATTTTAAAGGAGATACTATGGAAAATTTAGAAGTGAGACCTGGAGTTCAAAGCCCAGAAGAAGTAAAAGAAAGTATAAAAAAAATGGGAGAAATTATTGGAAATTCTGATATGACTTCAACTTTTATAACTGATGAAAGAATAAGAACTATGCGCGAATACTTATTTCTTCTTGAAAATTATAATTACCAGCTGCGGGTTAATAGAAAAGAAGTATAAAAACTTACAAAAAAAGAGCAGTTTACATATTTCAGTAAGCTGCTCTTTTTTTTGTTTTAAAAATCCAAATCTACTAATTTTGATAACTCTTCTATTTTATCATCTAATTGACCAGAGAAATATAATGTATAAAACTTAACCATATTGCTTTCTATTCTTGAAAGAGGTATTCCTCCATATGGTTTTCCATCAAATATATTAAAGAAATTAACTCTTGAAGTTCTACCAACAAAATAACTAATAATTTTATAAGGTAATATTTTTGTTTGAAATCCAAAGAAATTATTAGTTTTGGATTGTACATTTACAAATCCAGTATCATTTGTAACATTTTTTATTTTATAGGTTGTTGCAACTGCTGGAGTTGTTGTTGGATAAAAATTTAACATTGAAAACATATCAGCATATTCATTCTTAAAAACTTGGTGTAATAGTTTTTGTAGATAAACAGAAAGAACCATAGAATGTTCTGGAGATAATGTTTTGAAATGAAAATAAGGAATATCAGTTATTCTTGATAATAAAGGAAATACTAAACAATCGCTTAAAGGTGATATAAATTCTATATCATGTACTCTCTGTTGAAATTCTGCTAAATTTTTATCAATCTCATTATTATTATCTACTGATAAAGGTACTGTTTTATCAATTTCTTTATAAATATATTCATAAGCAACTCCCTTTAATCTTCCAAGAGTATCATTATAACTATATGTTTTTAAATTATCTACATTTAAACCATGAATATCTTCAGTTGATACAGAGTCATCATATACAACTGTTTTCTTATATACAGATCTTAAAAACCATTTAACTGATTCTTCTATAACTCCAACAAAATAAGTAATTGGGTTTTTATCCTCTTCACATAAAATCAAAATCTGATTCATAATAAAGTTAAATATTTCAACTGTATGAACATCAATTGATTTACACTGAATCATTTTGATATATTCCCACATATATCTATCTGTTAAATTATATTTATAGACTTTTGTCTTAACAATGTTGAAGATTTTATATACAACATCTGTATTCATTATTTCTTCAACAAACATATTATATATTTTTTTATGATTTGAATTAGATAATTCAATACCTTGTCTATCAGAAATAAATGAATACAATTTTAGATAACCAGATGAAATTAATATCTTTCTAATCTCAGCAGGTTCAAATAGAATAGTTCCTTTCTTAACTTTAGATCTATCAACAAAACTTGAATAATCTGTGTTTTGAATTTCAAAGTAATTGTCAATATGTTGTTTAAGAGTATTTATATTCTCAGTAAGATAATTAATATCATCAACATTATCATAATTTTTAATAAAGTTAAAAAACCAATTTTCAAACTCAACCCCTAATACTGTATTAACACTTAAAACAAAATCAGTTACAATATTAAATTTATTAGTTACTGATGATGATTTCAATGATAATTCAACAACTTCTTCACCCAGTTTCATTTCCCATTTTTTTGGTTCTTTCTTCTCAAATTCTAACATTCAATTCTCCTTTTTCGTTTAATAAAAATTTACAAACTATTATCATGTTATGTTATGTATATTAATATATATAGTAAGGAAAGGGTTTAATAAATTACATATATACTATCTATGTGTAAATATATATATGTAATTAAAAAAACTATAATGGAAACTAACTGTAATATAAATGTGGTGAGAAATATGGGGTTACTTCATCCTTAGATGTATGGGTGAAATATTGTTTAAATTGTTTTTCCTGGTTTAAAATAGAGAATTTTTCTCCAGATAATTTTTTATTGATTTTATCTAATTCCATAGCATTTGAATGGGCAAAGTAATGTTCATTATTATTTTCAGTAACTATACATTTTATACTATTACATTTCATATCACCGAGTTCAGAAAACTCAGTTATAAAAAATTTCCCTTTTTGTTTAACTAAAAAACTTACCCATTCAGATAAATATTTTTGATTAATACCAAACATTTTAAACTTAATAAGATTTGTATATACTGCTATAAATAAATCCATTCCTTCTTTGAAGTCAGAAACAATAGAAGTTGATTTTGGCCATATCAAACTACTAGCAACTTTTACTGTTTTAGCGCCACAAAAACAATCTATTGCTAAACATCTATTATAATTATATTCTATAATACCCTTTGCTCTATCTGATTTTATAGAAGAATCTTTAGTAGGTATTTTATTAGATGAATATACATAAACTCTATTAGCCATTTTATTTTCCTTTACTTCACAACGAAGCGTCTAACCATTGATATAATAATTTCTTTATCAATAAAGTCACCAGGACATGTTAGTTCTTCGTTAGAGGATACATCATTATGAAATTTAATTCTGTTTGGTGCTAATTTAAACATTTTTAGCATTGGGTTTAATATTCTAAATGCAAGTACTTCATAAAATCTTTTCTCTGGAATTTTATAATTATAGTCGCCGAGAAATCCAATATGAATTGATCGATTATTAATATTAGGATCTATATCATCCCATTCACATAAATAAACAAAAGGTCTACAAACAATAGGATAATATTCATCATTTATTTTCTCAATAACATAATGATAATTATAATCAGATTGTTTTAATTCTAATACACCTTTAGATAGTCCTTGAATTTGAAATTTAGAATTATCTATTTTCGCCATAGGATTTTCATATATTTCAGAGGTATGATGTAGAATAATCCACTTAGGTTTACCTCTTCTAATTTTCATCAAACTAGGTTTTAATGGTATTTTCATATCTAATCCTTTTTAATTATTATGAGTTTTCAGATATCATATCCCACTTGTCTTGACTATAATGATCGATTCTAGAAGATTGAATTGATTTAACTATGCAATCAGATATTATTCTTCTAGCTTCCTTTTTTCTTATTTCTGTATAAGGTTCTAATTTTAATTTTAAACTACTAATGATAACTTCAGTTTCATTTGTACCTACTATGTATTGATCTTTGTCTGGATTTCCTATACCAAAAGTAACAGTGACCCCACCTGCCATATGATAATATTTTGTACCAAACGTTGATGTTTTTGAATATTCATGTATTTCAAAATTTTGTAAAATTACGTTTATCTCTAAAGTGCTAGGATTTTTTGGATCTATTACTTTTATTTTTGATATTTTATTTAAAGCTGCGTCAATATACCTACTTTCTTGTGCTACTCCTGGATCAAAATGTGTATATGGATAGTTTTCACCAGTACTAGAATTTATAAGATTAGTATTAGAATCTTCATGTTTAAATATAGTTTCTGCTACAAATTTACTAATAGGAACCATCTCTGGTAATGGTTCGGGTGGTTCTTTTGTTAAATTTTTTGGCTCTGCTGGTTCTGGTTCTGGTATTTCTTCAATCTTTTCAGGTTCTCCATACTTAGCTGGTGTAGTAAATTTAGTTTTTGAATTTTCTGCTATATATTGTGTTTTAGCAGCAGGTGGTGTAGAAATAACATCGGCTGTACTTGATTTGCCAGATATTTTTAATGAATCTGACGCTTGCTTAACAGCATCATTAGTTTGATCTTCAGCCGTTTTATGCATATTAGTTGTTTTTAAAATATTATTTTTTTGTTCTCCAGATATGCCAGGAACATCATCTAAATATGAACCAACATCAAGTTCCCCAAAGTTTAAATCTTCTGGATCGTCAATAGCATAAACTTTATTATAATAATCATTTGTTTGATCTATCAGACTATCAGTAGTTCCATTTGCTGCCGCAGCAGCTCCTCCTATTGTATCAACACAATCTATTAACTTGTCTAAATCAGTAGAGTCAAATGATTTTTTTATCTTTTTCATAATATCATGTAAATATTTTCCGATTTCTAACTCAGGCAAATTAAGATTAAAACTTGGTAATTTTACTAAATCAAATAAATCACCAATTTTATTTTTAAAAGCACTTAAATCTTTTTGTAAGGCATCATCAGATTTCTTAAGAATACCTGACATCATATCGTCTAACATTGCAATTGGATTTTTTTTACCAAGAGTGGGACATTTTGCTTGCATTGCTGTTATTTCATTTGATACATTATCTTTTAAAACCCATGATGAAGATACTTTAGATGCATCTAATCCTTCCTGAGTAGCTAAATCAATAATACTTGATGGTGTTATTTCATCAACATTAATTAGAGCTGTAACTCCAGCTAATAATGAAGCTATTTTATCTGCCTTAGATGAATTTGATTTAAATATTCCGTTAAATTCATCTTCTAATAAAGATGTAGTTGCATCTCTAAGATCATCATCACTTTCAAGAGTTGATTTTATATCAGCAATACTTACAGACATTAATCCAGTAAAATAACCTTTTAATAACCTAATGTCACTAATTTTTTCTTCAATATACACAGTACCTTTTAATTCTACCATTATGATTCCCTATCCCCATCAGGTGTAGCAAAAATTGCTGGTGTGGCATCTACTATAGTTTTTGGTGGTGGTTCAGATGATGCTGAATTATCTTCAATTGTTACTGCATCTCTTGCAATCATTTTTCCTGATTGAGTATGAATATTATTTTTAGATTTTATAAATATTTCATTATTTACTTCTACTATTTTTTGTCCACCAATTTTTTCAATGGAATTACTACCACTTTTAAAATTATATTCTTCATTCGCTTCACTAATAATTGATCCTCCAGCTAATATTTGGATATCTTTACCTGCTGAAAAATACATATTTTCTCCAGCCATATAATGTTGATCGCCTGTTGTTGTAACATATAAGTGACCTCCGCTTTTTATATGAATATCGCTAGCTACTTGAATTTCAATTGTTCTATCTTCTGTATCAAATTTTATATAATCACCTTTATGTGATTTTATTAATATTTTTTGTTTTTCTTCTCTTTCATCTAAAAGCATTGTTGTTTGATTGTCAGTTATTTTAAAAACAGATACAAAATCTCCTGTTGGAGCTTGATTTGTTTCTATCATTTTTCTTTTCTTACCTGTTATTTCAACCCTTTCATCATCAGGGTCATCTGATATAACTATTGTTCTTCCTTCATGAGATTTAAATATAACCCATTTATCTTCTGGATTTTTACCTTGTTGACATTCTGGAAGTACCGTAGTATTCTCTAAATCACAAGCGCCAAAGTAATAAGGATTACTTGGATTTCCAGATTCGAAAAACACAAAAACCCAACTTCCCTTTTTTGGAATATATGAGGTTCCCATGAAATGATGTTCTTTATCACCTTCATCATTACGTCCACCTACTGGGTTATTAGCAGGACGAGCTAAAAGTCCTCTATCAGGATCAATTTCAGGCATAATTTGTGGTATCCAAACTATAACACGCCCTCTAAATTCTGGGTCTTTATTACCCAAAACTTTTGCTCTATAAAATCCAAATAATTTATTTGATACATCCATAATATTCCTATTGAAAGATTCTCTTAGAGATTTGCATAATTGCATTAAATTCAGTTTCATTGTATCTATAATAAAAAGCTGGAGATAAAGCTTTAGTAATTCCTGGAATATCACTTGTTGTTAAAACCGCTATAAATCTAGAACAATCTTCTATTGCTGGAATAAAATGTATAGTAAGCATTCTTAATATTTTAGATACAAAATTATATTTACTAACACCTGGAAAAACTTTGAGTTGATCTAAAGCTTTAATAAAATCATTTGTATTTGTAAAATCAAATTTATTTAATAAATCAATATCATTTTTATAATTATAAGCAGTTCCTAAAGATGAGTTTTGATATGATCTCATTCCTGTTATATCAAAAAAGGAAGCATATATATAACAAGATAATACAAATTTTAATTTTGGTATTTGAGTTGAATAAATACCCAATAATCCATATTCTTTACCAAATATTGTAGTAAATGCTGATAATAAATAAGCAACAATATGACCAGCAAATCTATCAGGAACAGCTTGTCCTGTTAATAATTCTTTTAAACAAACTCCATATGCTAAACAACCATATAAATCTCTTGATGTTGGATTCATAGTGGTTATTTCTTTAGTATTAAAAGAACTTAAATTTATAACAACTTGATTAGTAGATTTATTATATACAACTGGAAGCGGATAATTTGGCATATAAACTATTTCAATTTCATTTTTTTTAGAATTTAATAATTGATATACTTTAGTTTTTGTAAAATGAGTTATTTTCTTTTCGAGTAAAGATAAAATAGAGTGCATGGTTTCTATACCGTCATCAACACGAAATGCTTTCAAACTAGACGATGAAATATTTAAAACATTTGGTATATCTTTTAATAATGTAAATTTATCTTTAATTACCAATTTACCACCTCTAAATCATCTATAGAAAGTTCAGGAAATTTATCAACCAATATCTCTGAAATATAAGCTAATTTTGGAATTATAACTTCATTTAAGCTAAAATCTTCTATACAAAAAATTCCATTAACATACATTAATAATGGTCCTAATACTACTGTGTTATATTCATCAAAAGATAAGTAATCTGGTCTCATAATATATTTTTGATCAAATTTCTTCTTCTTTGAGTTTGCTTGTAAAAAAAATAAATGTTTTTCTAATAACCAAAGTGTAGGTGAAGGAAAAACAACATTAGATTTAACATTTTTATATGATTCGCCCATATAATCTAAACTTGTAGGAACTGTTTTATTTTTTTTAGCTTCTACATCAATAGTAAACATTTATTTAACCTCCAACTTCTACAAATGAATCAATTTTAGTTTTAGCAAAATTAATTCTATAATTAGCTACTAAAGAATGTCCAGTATCATCAATAGCAATTAATGAATATTCTACAAATATATTCAATGGTTTTAATGATCTAATAAAAGCTTTATCAGTAGTCTCCCATTTATCTATTTTTATTCCTATTTCATAACCTTTTTTAATATTTTTTTTAACTTCATTCTCTATAAGTCTTTTTAACATTTCATTAGTTTCTTTAAATTTAGATGTACCACCTATAAATTTAATATATTCTTCAATTGATATTGGAACTCCATACCATAATTTTTCTTCATATTTGTTTGAAGTTTTAGAAAATAATTCATTTAAATATTTTTTTAATATTTGTTTTTTCATTTTTATCCCTCCGCTGCTTGTTCTTGCCCTGGATAATCATCTCTTGCCCAACCACAGTTACTTTCTGAAATAGATAATCTTTGATTTATAACATCTAGATCTTCATCATCTATATGAGATGAATATTCATCTAAAAATGCTCTATAGTTACCTTTAATGATAGTAGCAGGTACTCCTAAAAATCCATTATGAAATTTTTCATGTATAGATTTTATCATTGTAACATAACCAATTTTATTTTGAAAATGATATTTGATTGCTTCTAATGCTATATCAAAAGTAGAAAACTCTTGTTCTTCAGTTATTAGTTTATTTGTTATAGCTTTAACTAGAATAAACATACTAGGTATATGATGATGAACTTCTATAGTACATTGGTCCATTCTTTCATTAGTAATCATACAAGTTTGAACACCTAATACATCTATAATATAATTACGCCATTGTTTATATTCAATACTACCTCTAACATTTTTTTCACAATTTCTAATAAATTTAATATACTCAGCTTCGTTTTCAAAATTTGAAATTCTTAAAGGTAATCTAAATGGGTATTGATCGCTATATAATTCTAAACCTTCTACTTCAGAATTAATTTCTACTTCCTTAGTCATCTGAAGCTCCTTCTGAAGCTCCTGAAACCATTTTAATAAAGTATACTATAATAATTGTTGTTAATACAAATGGCCATACAGTAACCACAAATAATTGTGTTGCTGGAATTGCTAAAACTATATAATAAAGAGCTACTGTTATAACACCTGTTGTTAGAAATAATGTAACTAAAGAAAAAGCAAAAGCTATTTTTAAATCATGAGCAAATTCATCATTATCTTCTTTTAATGATTTTGTTTTTAGTCTTGTATTCATCACAACTTTTTTCAAGTCGGATTTCATATCATACTTTTTATTTTTATGTAATGAAGCAATACCACCCATTAAAGCTGCTCCAACTTTAATAGAATCATCATCAAGACCAGGTAATGAATTTTTAAACACTATTTTAGCTAATTCAAAATTTTTTCTAAAATCTTGATCAGATGTAAAAGTTTTATCTATCATTTTATTTATTTCTAAAAGTTTATTACTAGGATTAAGTTTTTTAGCAATTGCAGCGGTTGTTTTTAAATCATTTCTTTTGAATGCGCTTGACATAGCTTTTAAAGAATTAGCGATGGATTTTGGAGAATCTTTAATTTTTTTCATTAATTCTGGAGCTAAACTCTCTTTTAAATATGACTCAGATATTAATATATCTTGAGAATATTGGTCTAATTTATAGTTAGCTAAGTTATCTGTAATCATAGTTTCTCTTCTCCTTGCCATTCTAAATAGCGGACCTGATGATTTTCTAATATCTTCTATATCACTATACACTTGTGCTTGGGATCTAGAATCTGCATAAAGAAAACCATAATTTACCATAGAGCACATTCCTCTATAAGTTTTCATACAAAATGTAGCTACTTTATTTACATCATCAGCAATTATAATTGAAGTCCATCCTAAAGTAAATAACTTTTTAACACCACTAGCACTTTGGGTAAAATCTTCTGTTAGATCCATTTTATTTAATAGAATAAACATTCTGTCTTTGAAATATGTATTTTGTAAAATAATATCATTCTTCCAATTTTTACTTACTGTTCCTGACACTAAATCTTTTTTAACAAATCCAGTCCATGAAAATAAAAATCCTATTGTTTTTTTCCAAGTAACATTTGCTATTCTTTGCATGAATCGTAATATTTTTCTTGCTTGTTTATGAGTATTTTTACTAAGTTGTCCTCTGTATCTATCAGACATCATTAATTTAATTAAAGATTCTTCATTATTAATAACAAAAGGAACTACTTTTACACCAATTGCTTTAGTATTACCTTGCTGATCAGTTACAGTATTCCATGTAGGTTCAGTTGTGATCGAGTCTGCATCCATTCTACCAAATTTTGGTTCTTCATTTCTTGTAGCTTTATCATAATCACCTTTAGCTTTAGCTTGTGCAAGAGCATCTTTATATACATCTTGTTTCTTAGGTTTTAACGGTCCAGGTGGTTTTGGTCCAACTGTAGTAGTTACTTGTTGTGTTGGTTTGCCACCAGAAGCTGGTTGATCTGTTCTGGTAGAAACTACTTGTTGCATTCCTGATTTTTTAGCCTCCGCTAAGGATTCTTCCACTTCCCAATCATCTAAAAAAGACCAATCTTCTGTTAAATAGTCTTCAATAGTTTTTCCCGTTTCCATATGTTCTAATCTAAGTTTACTTTTTCCACCTATTGATTTTAACGCTATATACATATTAGCCTTAGAAGCATTTTGTTTAATATTTTGATTAGCAGCTTCAATAACATCATCCATTTGCTCTATGTAAATATATTTTTCAAGTGCTTTACAAACACCTGGTAAAATATTTGGATTAACTGTTTTTGATACTATAAGTGGCCATATAACAATCATATTTTTATCCTTTATTTATAATAAAAAAACAGGTTTAACTTTTGTTTCTTTATTTAAATCTACATGCTTTTTAAATTGAGAATTTTCTTTTTCACAATATGTTTTATATTGACACCATTTACATTGTTCTTCATCTGAATTAATAGGATCTGGAACAATATCATTTTTTAAACAATTTAGTAATATTGGTGCTACTTTTAGAAATTTTATAGCTTGTTGATCATCAGTAGGTAAATCAAAAGGAATTATTCTTTTTAAATTTCTTATAATATAAACAATAGTTATAGTATCAATTTTATAACCATACTCACTATTTAAAATATAAGCATATATCATTCCTTGAAAATAATGAATTGGAATGTATTTGTTTGTAAATTTGTCAACATCAATAGTTTTATATTCAAGTAAAAAATTATCTCTTATTCCATCAACACGACCTTTTACTTTATATTTCTCACTAACCAAAGTTTTTTCAACTTCAGTGTGATCATATAATTCTTGTATTGTATTATGTACAGTATCACCAACTTTATTAATCATAAATAAATATGAAAAATTAAATTGTTTAGATATATCAATCTCATATTTCTTTCTTACATAATATTTTTGTCTTAAACAAGTAAATAGTTCAGTAACGGAAATGTAAGGTCTCTCATAACTCTGCATTTTCTTATGTTCATCAATAAGTTTTGCTCGCATAAGAGACTCAAATTTATTTACATCAAACCCTCTTGAAGATCTATTTGGAATTGATGGTGTTACATCTGAATATATTCCTTCAAGAGAATCTTTTATTAATTGTTTAGTACTTACAGAAACTTCTTCTTTTTCAAAGGTTTGTATGGTATCTTTTTTAATCAACCTTGTTTTAGAAGTTTCATCTTCAAGATATTTTAGTAAAGATTCATATTTATTACTTTGTAAGCTCATTAGCCTCTAAAATAAATAAAGCAGATTCAACCATATTAGTACGAAGAACTTTGTAAGCATCTTCAATAATTTGTCCATCCCACTCATTTAATTTTGCTACTGATTTTGATTCGCTAAATGATCTATTTAAAAGAAGATGATCTACAGCTAAACTAAAAGCTTTTTCTTTTATTGTTGCTTTTACTTCATCCTCAATATTTAGATCAGAGTTTTCTTGTAAAGATTCTTTCAAAGCAGCTTTAATATCAGCACGACCTTGTTTAGTCTCAACTAATTTTTTAGCATTCAATCTAGCGACTTTAGCAGATTCTCTTGCTTGAAGTCTTAAAGATTTGCTATTCATTGACTCTGTAATTGATGCTGGAGAATGATCTATGATTTCATACATTTCTATCATTAGTGACATAAAAGCACCTTTAATAGTCATATAATCCTCAACCAATGCACTACAGCATGATTTCATTTTTTGTACTGGTTTTCCAAAGAAAACATAATCAAGTCCATAAAAATTTTCAAGAACTCTTATTTTACTTTCTTTTTGTAACATGTTTAAATCCTCCCTATTTATAAATCTAGAAAACTAGAATCTTCATCCTCAATAATCTCTAAAACAACTCGTCTTGTGTCATTTGGAAATTGAGTATTTTTAATTGCCAAAGTTAATACTTTTAATGATTCAATCGTTCTACCTTTTTTTCCAATAATTTTTCCTAAATCTTCTTTTTCACTTTTAATTTGAACAATAACAGATTTTGTTGATACAGTAGCAACTGTTTTAACATTGTCTGGTTTGTCAACTATTTTTTTTATTGTAGAATCAACATAATCCTGTAGAATCTCGCTCATATTCATAATTTTTCCCCTTTTTAAAATAACATAATTATTTGGTATTCATTTTTATTTTGTTCTAAAATATTTGTACCTTCAGATTCCAACTCAGAGTTAGCAACTTTTATTTGCTAAATTTCCTGTAGAACATTCTGTTCCAGTTTTATGTCCATATTTGTAATGACAATTTTCACAACAAGCTACTCCGAAATCTGGATCTAAAACAAAACCTGGTTCTAATTTCTGAGGTCTTGAATGATGAACATGATTAGCTGGTTCATCACAATATTCGCATTTGTAATCTTCTCTTATTAAAACTTGTTGTCTAAAAGTCTGGTATTCTTCTGAGGTATAAAGATCTTCCTTAATAATACCAGCCAGTATTTGGTCTTGTTTAATTATCTGATTAACTGTTTTTCCATATAAAGGACATTCTTGTTTACATTCATCTGAACAGTAATAATATGAATTAAATGTGTTTTTTTCAATAGACCAAACTCTGCAATAAAATTGATCTCTATTTTTTGGAGTAAACCAACCACCTTTTTCTTTTGAATTTTTACATTTATGGTTCTTACAATGAACCTGTATCACTTTCTCTTTTTCTTTACCTGGTTCATATCTCATCTCTTCAATTTTAGCAAATGTTGGATACCTTTTTTGTATTTGTTTAATAGACACTCTACCATTTATATGTCCTTTAAACCTATCAGATTGTTCTTTTTTAAATTTATTACTTCTTTTTAGTCCTGTTCTAGATTCACTTTGTTTTAATCTATACTCTTCATTCTTCCATAAATCTTTAGTTTTTTCACCTATTTTTTTCTTATATTCTATAGAATTATATATTGAATTTGGATCATTAATTTTTTCAAGAATTTTCTTTCTTAAATTATCTTTAGTTTCGTCACTAGATCCTTTTTTTCTTTTCATGCTTGGGCATCTAGATGTATATTTTGAACAGCACCATTTTTTGGGGGTCTTAAAATAATATGTGGCTTTATTAATACCACAATATTGACATAAATCAGGTTTTTCTTTTATGTCAATAATCTTAGTCATTAGTCAACCGGAGTTACTATAGTAGGATCAATAATTTCAGTTTGAATACATTCTTTAACAGCTGCATCATATTTCTCTTTAAAAATAGGATCTTCATTATAAAGAGTTTCCAAATCTTTCGTGCGGAATTTTCGTTCTGGATACGACTCTAAGTAGTTCCAGGCACCGGTCTTGAGTCTTTTATTTTCTACTAAGAAATGAAAATTAGTTCTAATGTTAGAAAAGCCTGTGAGGAAATTGCCAATTAAAGTTACGGTCATGTTAGGAGGCATAAGCTTATTTTTTACTGACGTGACAGTACATAGGATTCCATCAAATCCATATTTAGCAGGATCCAATACTCCCTTAGCTTTCATTTCAAGAAGTACAAAAGCATTAAACTTTAAAGATTGTCCACCAGGTAGAGATTTACCAGTACTAAGAAATCTTAATTCTTTAGCTGGAGCAAATTGTCCCATTGCTAATTGCTCGCGCATTTGATTAACAGCTAAAAATGCAATGTTATATTTAGAGCATTTAGCAATATATTTAGGAATTAAAAATGAAAGCAATCTAGCTTTAAAACCAATTGCTTGATTTAAATCTTCAACTTCTCTTTCTCTTTGTGAAGAAGTATTAGCAATTGAATCCCAACATAGAATAGATGGAATATCAACAATACCTTTCTTCTCTTTAAAAAGACACATCACTTCTAAATGTTTAAATACCTTTTCAACGGTAATATCTGTATACGGATTAATTTTTGGTTTGTTAACTCCCAAATTTGCTAATCTCTGACTAGTAGTTGCTTCCTCTGAATCTAGAAAAGATGTTAAACAACCTTTATGTTGTCTTTGAGCTGATCCCATTGTTTGAGCTACAAGCATTGATTTTCCAGAACCTGGATTTCCAACAACTATTGACAATGCCCCTACTGGGAATCCTCCGCCAAGCATAGCATCAAGAACATCTAACCCAGTAGATACAGTTTTCTTCTCTCCAATTTCTGATTTCATCTCTCCTTTAACTTCAATAAAATCATTAAACTCAGCATATAATTCTGCTATTTCATTTGCATCATCTAATTTTTTCTTATCCATTTTTGTTAAAACAACATCACTTGCATCAACTTTAATACTACTTAGTGCCTCAGACATTTTTTTAGCATCTTCAGCTTTTAATTCTTCATCTACTTCAATCATTTCATCATTCATTTCTTGTTCTTCTTCATTCGGTTCCTGTTTTGATATTACCATTCTGATTCTCCTTTACTAAGTCTCTTATTTTTTTAGATTGTGCTATATCTTCTTTTTTCTTTTGTAGTCTATCCTTTGCTCCATCAAAATTTTCAATCTTTTTAGCTAATTTACGAACATCAATTAGATCATTTAAATCACCCTTACCGGTAACTCTTCTTCTTATATCAATTTCATCTTTAGTTGTTTTTAAAAGCTCTTTTCTAATATCTAATAAAACATTAAACATAGAGACCGCTGTCTTAACCTTATCTTCAAAAAATCTTGAATATCTAGCATCTAGTTTTTCTGGAAAAAGTTTATCAATATTTATTTTAAGTGCTTCAACATCAGTTACCATTTGTAATAATGCTAATCTTTGAGCTTGAAAATCATCTAAAAGATTTTGAATTATAATTTCACTATCATTGTTATCAGATTGAATATTTTCTAATTCTTTCATATTTTATCCTAATAAAACTTTCATTTTTCCAGTTAAGTCTAATTGACTTCTTTGGGAACCTTGTTCAACAAATACTCCACCATTAACCAAATTACATTCAAATACATTTTCTCTATCAGAGTTTGCTCCATTACATGTATTAAGTTCATTATATGGGCATATAGTTGAATGAGGACAAGCTTGTCTTTCTTGCAATACTAGCATATTAAAATCTCCTTTTATTATAAATCACATTTGCCATTAGCACATGTTACATCGCCAGTTTCTAAGGTATTTTTTACTATACCCTTTTTAATATGTTCTATTGCTTGATCTTTAGTAATTTGATTTAAGGGTTGTTCTCCACGACTACCATCACGATATACAGTAACTCCTTTTAAATCAGTAATGTTCTCAAGTAGAAGTTTACTCAAATCTTGTGATGTTGTTTCTTTTGGAAGATTGATTGTTTTTGAAACAGAACTATCTACATATTTTTGAATAATAGCTTGTACATTAAAATGATCTTGAGGTTTTAAATCAAAAGAGTCTACAAACCAATCAGGTATTTCTTCATCATTTTTAATCATTCTTTCATACATTGGGTGCACATATATTCTATTACTAACTCTATCTTTTCTTTCATATGCTTTAGCAAAAAGAGGTTCAGCACTACTTGTATAGTTAGTTAATAAAGATATCGTCCCAGTGGGCGCAATTGCTTGGAGCGATACGTTCCTCACGCCCCACTTCTTTATATCTAATCTTAAAGATGCTGGCAACTTTCTTATAAAAGAAGATTTGCCATACATAACAGGATCAAATGCTGGGAAAGCTCCTTTTTCTGCAGCTAATTCAACAGAAGCTTCATAACATTTATTTCTTATAAATTGCATTAATCTTTCAAGTTCTTGAATGGATCTTTCACTACCATAACGAACTTTTTTGGCAAATAGATATTCAGCTACACCAAGAATACCAATACCAATACGTCTTGATCTATTAGCTTTATTTTCAATCTCTTTCATCACATATTTATTACATTGTATTACATTATCTAGAAATCTTACAGCAAGTCTGATCGTTTGTTCAAGTTTAATCCAGTTTGTGTTAACACTACCTGTTATAAAATTTGGTAATACAAGAGACCCAAGATCACACACATCATAAGCAGAGAGGCATGTTTCGCCGCAAGGATTGGTTCCCAAAACCGGATCATAATACCAAGAGTTATTCTTTTGAAAATTTGTCCAATTGATTAATCCTGGTTCTGCAGATTTAATCATATTATCTACAATTTTATCCCAAATAACTTTAGCTTTAACTGTACCATATTCTTTTTGATTAAATTTGAAAGTCCAATTACTGTCTTGTTCAACAGCTTCTATAAAATCATCTGTAATAGCAACTGATATATTAAAATGGGATAGTTTACCATGTACTAATTTGGCATCAATAAAATCCATTACTTCTGGATGATCCACATTGACATGTGCTAAAGCAGCAGCTCTGCGGGCACCTCCACTTTCAACAGTATTTGCAACTGCATCAGCAGCTTCTATAAAGCTTACAAGACCTGATGATTTACCACCCTTACCTAAAATAACATCTCCTCTTGGACGAAGTTTTGAAAAGTTACTACCAACTCCACCACCCTCTGCCCAAAGTATAAGAGAATCTTTTAAAAACTGTCCTATCTCTTCAATTGAGTCATTGACGGGTAAATGATAACAGTTGAACAACGACCCCCTTGTTCTAGAAGCATTTCTTAATATACGACCTCCAGGTAAAAAGTCCATAGTGCCTATCATTTCATGAAACGCATCTCTATATTTTATTTTATCATTTATTTCAGGAGCAGCCATTGTATCTGCAACTCTAAGTGAGCAGGCATTCCAATCTTCTCCTGGCATTAGATATCTTGATGTAGCAACTTCTAAGGCATTTCCTTCTAGTTTAACTGGTTTCATTATTTATAATATCTCCATTATTTTATTTATATTAATTTTTCTTTTATTCTAACTATACGCTCACAAACTAGTTGACTCAAATATCCAGTAGTACACCAACGATCTCTATGACCATATTTGTAATGACATTCTTCACAGCTTGATAAACCATTTTCTGAATCTAGAGCTTGCTCAGGATGAACCTTCTGTGGGTTTATATGATGTACAATTGTTGCCGGTTTTCCGCAAAATTGGCATATATAATTATCTAGTTCTAAAATTTTAGCTCTCCATATTAAATATTCTCCTGAAGTATACCAAGGATCTTCAATATGTCCAGCTGCTATTAAATCTTCTTTAATTAATTGACTAACTCGCTTGTCATATAATGGGCATTCTTCTTTACATTTATCACTACAATAAAAATAACACCCACCAATATCATTTTTTATTTGTCTTCTACGTTCATATAATTGACTCTTTGTAGGAGTAAACCATCCACCTTTTTCTTTTGAATTTGGGCAATTATGATTTTTACAATGAACTTGTATTATAGAATCTTTTTCTTTACCTGGTTCATATCTCATCTCTTCAACTTTAGCAAATAAAGGATATTTTTCTTTGATATCATTTATTGTTAGTAAATGAGATTTTTTCATTTTATTTCTAGTATTTTCAGAAATATTTGAATTGGCTATTGATATTCTTATTTTATGAATTTTAGAAAATTTTTTATTTTTATGTGCACAACTCATTTTATTTTTAGTTTCTAAAGAGTATACATTAGTTCTATTTTTATTCCAGGGTATGTGACCTATATTAGCCAAACTTATTTTTTTTTTAGATTCATCTGTATGACATATTTTGCCTAAATTAGATTTACTATTTTTAGATCTTAAACATGAACAGCTATTCCATGATTTAGAACAACACCATTTACCATTTTTAAGTTGATACTTTGCCTCTTGTCCACAACCATACTCGCAAATTATCATAAATTCCTCTCATTAATTTCTTTACATATTTATATAATTTTATTAATAGTTTGTTCTAATTTCTTACAATAGTTTCTTAAATTGGGTAGTTTGATTCTAAAAATTGGAAAAAAATAGGAAACAATCTGATCTACTAGATTGTTTCCTATTGTTTATAATCTCTTTAAAAGAGCATTGAATTTTTTAATTTGTTTTTGATAGAATGATTCTTCTGGTTGAGTTAGTCTCAAAGGAGATGTGATATTTACTTTTGATTTGAATAGAATATAATCTTGTTGTTTAAATTTATCAGTGTTAATATTGCCAAGTGAAATTAAATGATAAAGTCCATTTACTTTTTGTCCTTGCATAACTATAATTATATGAGCTGATGTAAATTTATTTAATTGAGCTATACCTTGATCAAATAATTCAAGATTCCCACTACCATACTCTCCAGAGGGAATATCACCTTTGAATAATGCTTGTGCTTTTGTATGAATATGAGTTTTGATTGCTAAAACTTTTTGATTAGGAATTAACGGAACTCCTTTTGGAACAGCAAATGAATGCCAATGATTGGTTTTATTAGGATCTTCAAAACGCAAATCTTGGTGATAACCTGCTCTTTGTGCTTTATGGTCATGTATTACAAATCTTACTTTTTTCATAATGAAATCCTTAATTTAATATCACTAAATTTTTCATCAGTATTAGTTATCATGAATTTAACTTTATTTTGTTTCCAACATTCTTTAACTGATTTATATTTAATTTCTTTAATAACTTTACATGGGGTTTTAGAATACATCTCAGGACCTAAATTATTACCTGGTGGTTTAAACCAAATAGATTTTATTGAATATAAACTGCAAGGTTTGGTTAAAGAATCAGTTTCATATCTCATTATAACTGTCCAACCATTTCTATCAGATCCTCTAAATGATTCATTATGAACAAACATTGCAGCAAATCTTTTATCCCAAGATGCATACACTCTACCATAATCTCTTTCATTAGGCATTCTTTGTTTATCAGATTTTTTTGGATCAATTATTTTCAAATTTTGTGTTGGCGAACCATGAAATAATATAGCAGATTCACCATCTTTAACAGGTGGAGTCCATTTTTCTTGTAAAAAATCTAAATATTGGTTTATCATAATTTATCTCCATGAATCTTGATGCTTTCCGCTTGATACATCTTTTAACCATTGTTTATATGGAGTTGGTGGCCAACATCTCTTTTTTTCAAATGGAAATTCTGGATATTTTATAGGATAAAAACCATTTCCTTCATGACCATGATCATAAACTTTTTTATCTTTAAATGAAAAATAAGCATAGTCTCCATTACCATAAGAAAATATACAATATAAATTCATTTTTTTAATAAAATCCAAACCTTTTTTAGCAAAAGATGCTTCTTCCTCAAGATCTATATTCCATTTCTCTACTTCTTTTTTAGTCCAATTTTTACCTGTAATAAAACTATTAAACATTTCTATTTGTTGTTTATGTACAAAATCTATAGATTTAAGTGCTTGAGAATATGTTTTAGGTATTTTATTTTCATGATTAAACATTTCATACTCCAACATATAGTTAATTAAATCTTTTGGAAAATTTTTTATATTAGTTGATTCTTGTAAAAAATCTAGATATTGGTTTATCATTATATTATCCTCACAGCGTTTTTAACTCTAATTGCTAATGTTTTCCACCATTTTTCCCAACCAGGTTGACCATACCATATTTTTCTTGCCACAATAAATCTTGGTCTTCCCTGTTGTCCAGTTTTATAATCACATTTGGTAGAATTATTGTTCAACTCTGATTTTATCCTAGTTAAATATTTTATATCATTATCTCTATTTGGCATAGCTCTAAATACTATGAAAGAAATCCAATCCTTATCATGACCTTCACAAGAAGCTCGCATTTCAATTTCTTTAATACTACTTAGATCATTAAGCCATTTATCTTCTATATGAGCATCTATATTAAGACCTTTCCAAGTTTTATGTTCGATGTTTCCAGGGTATTGTCCTCTCATTCCAGAAGGTGCTTTCTTACCATATACTAACTCATATGCGGCGACAGGAGACGGTATGCGGTCAGATGAACCCCTTTGTCCATTACCTTTACCTTGTCCAAAACCCATTCTATTTAACTCTGTATACTCGAATAGTTTTTTTAAATATTCATTAATCTTCATATTCATCTCCTAACAAATCAACAACTTCATCTTCACCTTTGTCTTCGTTAGGTTCATGTTCTTTATCTAAAAATTCTAATACAGCTTCAAATTCTCCAATATGTACTTTTTCTTCATTTGCTATATCTAATAACAATTCCTTAACATCTTTATTAGTAGCAGCTTCTGCTAATTGTTCATATAAATTAATAGCATCAAATTCAGCAATAATAGCAGTTCTTAAAATTTCCATATCTTTTCTATCATTAGATACTTTTAAATCTTTAGATGGGATAGTAGCCATTAATTCATTTAAGTATTTTTTTATTTTTTTATCAATCATAATTAACCTCTCTTAACATTATTTTTGTAGTCCTCTAATGCTAACATAGCAAGACAATAAGCATCACAAATATTATCATCTTTAAAGTCTATTCCATATTTACATTTTGCAACACGCATCATTAAAGCTTTATCTGCATGACCATCTGTTGTGTGCCACTTTTTTAATTCTGTTGGTGGAATTGTTGAATAATAAATATCTTTTCTTAATAAATAAGTTGTAATTAAAAATAGAAGACCACATCTCTCAAATAATGTTGTACTATTACTTGAGTATGCTAAGTCTTCTATATATATTTTTTCTAATCTTTGAACATTTACTATATATTTCATTTGATCAAAAACATCCAAGACTCTTTGAGCGCCATTTATATAACATTCTTTATTAGTTGAAATTACATTTTCATTGATAATTTCACCTTTGTCATTTATAATAACAACAGCATTTCCAGTTAAACTTGAATCAACTCCTATAAAGAATTTTTCAAGTTTTTTAAAATCTTCACTTGGTTCTATAGCATCTAGTATTTTCTTCATATCAACTTTTTGGCTCATATTGTAAGAATTCCTTTTCCGTCAATTAATTCGACTAACACATCACCATGACACGCTTTAGGTTTGCACCAACAACCAAGAACTTTATCTTTTAATATTGGAAGAGATTCTTGTATTTCTTTATTTTTTAAAGCATAAGTTCGATATTTATCTATAACTTCTTTTCTAGTTCCATCCTCACCTATAATAAATGGATTTCCCCAAATCGTACCATGCCCTATATAGATATCATATTCTTCTTTTTCACAATGTACTACTCTTGTCATCATAGAAATATGGATTTTTTCCATATCCTCCTTTTTCCAATAAGGTCTATCACAAATTCCACAAAAAGGATTCAAAGTTCCATGTTGAACTGCTCCACAGTGAGGGCAAGCAATTTCACCAACAGGAACTTTATGTTTTAAAGCTGATTCTCTTGGCCAATTATTATTATCATCATTTCTTAATTTAAGGTCATGTATTATGGCACATTTAACAGTACAATATTTTTCAAACACTGTTCCTCTATCATCATCCCAAATAAAAAAATCTTGTTTACAATTTAAACATATTGCCATTTTAAATAATTCCTTATTTTATTTTTAGCTTCTTGTCTTGCTTTTTTCTTACCAATGTCACACATATCTTCCCACCAGTTTTGTTGACCATGTAAATCTTTATATGGGTGATTTCTATAATTATATCTTATTTTTTTACGTCCATATGGTTGCATTATATACACACCTTTACTGCTAAAGCACCTGTTGAACATTCATCTTTATGTCCATATTTATAGTGGCATTTTTCACAACACACAATTCCAAAATCTGGGTCTAAAGAAAACCCTGGTTCTAATTTTTGTGGTCTTGAATGATGTACTTGTGTTCCTTTTTTATCACAATATTCACAATAATAACCATTTCTATTAAATACTTCTTGTCTGAAAGTTTGATATTCTTCTGATGTATAAAGATCTTCTTTAATAATACCAGCATTTATTTTATCTTGTTTAATAATACTTTCTACTCGTTTTCTATATAAAGGACATTCTTGTTTACATTCTTCAGAACAATATAAATATGAACCACCTTTGCCATATCGATCTAAACAAGCAATTCTATTATCAATACTATTTCCAGTTGGAGTAAACCAACCACCTTGTTCTTTTGAATTCTGGCAATTATGATTTTTACAATGAACTTGTATTACTTTTTCCTTTTCTTTACCAGGTTCATATCTCATTTCTTCAATTTTAGAAAATATTGGATATCTCTTTTTTATTTGTTTAATGGTAATTTTTTGTTTTAACGATGTAAGTTTTTTTGTTTTCTTTGAACAAGGTATACCTTTATTCCATGCTTTTTGTCCTATATGAGATTTCGACATTTTATTCTTAGTTTCATCAGAATGATGTTTTCCATACATTGGGTGATTTTTACCATTACGATTATATATTCTTCCTAAATAAGGTTTTCCTTTAAGAGATTCTGATATTTTTTTTCTTGTTTCAATAGATACTGATTTTTCAGAATGAAATTTTCCAATTTTTAATTTAATAAATGGACATTGACTTTGATTTTTAGAACAGCAATAAATTCCGTTTTTAAATTGATATCTAGCTATTTTTCCACAACCATAATCACATTTTTTAGTAGTATTAATTTTTTTTAATGAGTATTTATATTCACTTCGTTTTTTTCTAATCATAGGGCACTTAGAAAAACTTTTACTACAACACCATTTACCATTCTTAAATTGGTATTTAGCTTCTTGCTCACACCCATATTCACATAGCATTTTGAAATTCCTTAACCAAAGTCAACAACAATATTAGGAGTATATAATCTTTCCATCTTCTCAATAACTTTATCTTTCAACTCTTTGCCCTCTTCTAAGATATCTGAATCAAGTGGTATTTCTCCAAATGGGGTTCTTATGTTTCCACCATACTTTTTCCTAACTCTGCCGATTTGGATCATTATATCTGCTAAAGCTAATTTACAAAAAATAATTTGGTGTTCATTCGGAATCCCAGAAAGGTCTTGTGGTTGCATGCGCTCGTATTCAACAACACAATATCCATTACCAGTAGTAGGAACAGGAGAAATTCTAAGAATATTAGGAGATCTAAACTCAAAAGTTTTATCCCAACTTGAGAACATTTTTAACTGTCCTGCCATCTCAGTAGCTAGTGCCCAATCTCTAATTTCAAAATGAGACATAGGTCCAAAAATTGGAGCACCCATTAAAAGGTCATCACTTCCATCAAAATAAACCTCAATAACATTTAAAATCTCTACATTATCTGGATCTTTTAAATAAAATTCATTTTGAATATTAGGAACTTTATAATCACAATTTGTTAGACATAATGGTAATTTATTAACATGAGGAATATATTCTGAAAACTCTCTAAGAGAATAAGTTACAAATCTTTTAATAATTTCATCATCATCCAGTTCTAGATGTGTATTTGGAAACGCTAAATGATCTTTAATATATCCAAGAACTCTTGCATGATTTAGCATAATACTTCTCCTTTATGTATATACTATATCGAGCGAATCCTCCATAATTTCAACATTATGTTGATCTAAAACTGTTCTCATAGTTTCTTTTGAAACTTCACTTTTTTCCGACATGATCTTTTCAAATCTTTTCTTTCTTCCCATCATTTCTGTTGTATCTGGATCGTCAAACACTCTCGATAATATTTCAAATGATACTAGCTTTAGATTATTAGAAATACGTTTTTCTTTCTGTTCCGCAGCTAGTATATCATTTATATATTTGTTCTTATAATTTTTGGTTGTATCGAAGATTGGTTTATTGTTTAAAACATTTTCATTTAGATTATCCATTGTCCCAACCATTTCTTTTAACATAGGAAATATCTTTAAAAATGTAACACCACCAATCCCTTTAATCCCATCTACATCGTCACCAGGATCACCAATAACAGCAATAGCTAATGGTTGATATTCATCATCACCTTCCCATGGTTTCTTAGTTTGTCTGGTCATCCCTTGTCCAGCTTTAACAATCAATTTGCCTTGTGGAGTTTTAACAAAATTATAAGAATTTTCCATTAAATTCTGAGACATATCATGATCATTTGAATATGTTATATTAGCTATATTATCTCCAGTTTCTACATAATTTCTAGTCATTAAATAATACGGAACAAAATCTGCTTCAATATTTAATAATCTAATGACTTTTATGTTTGGCATTTTACTATAAGCTTTTTCAATAAACCCAAGATTTTGTCTTAATATTTCAAAAAACATTTCTCTATCAGTGGCATCTAAACCATATAGATCATCAACACGTCTTGAAATTTTATATGTTTTGCTGATGTTATTATGATAATATGATATACCACTTTCAAAGAAAATATAAAAATTAATTTTAATATCTCGTTTAGCTGCATATGTTTTATGAAATGCTAAAAAAGACATCACTGATGTAAAAATAGATGTATCATATCTCCCTGACATTTTAGTAGATTCTATTAAATTAACAATTGCATGCTCCATATAAATAGACTGAAGACAATTTTTTAAATCTACAAATATATTTAAAGTGTCATAATTTTTATATGATACTATTTCATCCAAAACACTATGCGTCGGGTAATAACTGAGAATTTGAGCGGGATGCATTAGTTATAGTTCCTTAATTATATTTAATAATTCATTTAAACTAATAGAAGAATTTTTTCCTTTACTTCTATTTTCACTATCTTTTAAAATTTCTAAATTTTTCCAATGACCAATAATTTCAGGGTTAATATTATTTTCAAACCCATCATATATAGAATATTTATGATCTAAATCATAACCATGTGTCCTACCTCTTAAATCTAAATTTTTAATTTTATATCCATATTCTTTCAAAGTATTATTTGTATAATTATAAGTTTCATACAAATATTTTTTCCATTCAGATAATAATTCAATATCTCTTCTTTTTTCTTCTAACCAACAAATGGGGCACCTTGAACCATTAATTCCTCCAAAATTATTCCATGTAACTTTAAAAATATGTCCTTTATCACATTCAAAATCTATTTTTTCAACCACATTAATATATTTTTTAGATATTAATTTATATCCAATATTTTTAGCAAATATTTTAATTTCTTCAATTGTCTTTTTTGGGGTTCCGAAACAAACAGGACATCTTGATCCTGATTGAAAATTATTCCAATATGTTTTAAATATATGACCTTTATCACATATTATTTTTAATGTAGTACCTGCATTTTTATATTTATTTGATAATAATTGATAATTAACTTTTTCAATTTCTTTTCTTATAAATTCAATAGAATGTCTTTGTTTATCAGCTGTTCTTTTAGTTGAACATATATTACATCTATGTCCTCTATTAAAAACATCATATTTTGTTTTATAAACATGACCTTTATCACACATAATTACTAATTTTTCTGATGCATTAATATATTCTTTTGACAACAATTTATACCCATAACTTTCTATTTTTTCTTTAACAAAGTTATAAGTTAATCGTTTTGTCATTTAATCTCCATATAAGTTTATATCAATGTCCACACTCAATGTATCCCCAATTGAAAGAGATGTTATTTTGTCAAAGGTTCTCTTTTTTACTATTCCCATCTCAGGTATAGAATAACCATAATTAGAAATAATTAAATTATTTTTTGCTATACCTGTATTAATAAAACATCTAATAGATTTTAAATTAATTGGAAATAATGTTTCACCCACTAATTGATCTTCTAGAAAAACTTTAATAGTAGTTTTGTGTACATTAATAGATTCTTCTAAAAACCAATCACGAAAATCTCCATGTTTTCCTTGTAATTTAAAATCACAATTTGTATTTATAAACATTCTTACACCTACTTCTTTTTCTTTGGATGTTCTTTTAATTTTCTAATAATTCTATCAGCATATGAATTATTTAAACTCTCCAATTTTAATACAATATCACTTACTCCTGTTATGGGGGTTTCTTCTAAACTATAAAATCCACCCCCACACCAATCACATTTTATATCATCTTCGCTTGTACATTCCCATTCATGGTGGCAGTTGTTACAATGTACATGCATAAATTTTACTCCTAATGTTAGACTTACTCCTCGATTAAACTACTTCTCCCATAGATGGTAATATCAATATCAGAAATAGTGGTTTTAAAAGTATTTGAACAAATTTGTTCTTGATAATTATACATCTTTAAATTTATTTTTCCATCATGATCAATAATAAATGGAGTATTAACCAAACTACTTGTACAAGTCATTGGTTGTTCTAATGTAATATTAGAAAGAATTTTAGCACTTTGATCATGACCTTGTGTCTCCATGGTAATCAAAGCTACATCTCCAGTAAAAGAAATCTGGGTTGAATTAACATTAAAACTTTGAGCAATAATTCTCATTCTATCTGAAATATTTGTATCTAAATCTGTTTGAAGAATTACATCTTCTTCATTTAATGTAAAGATAGTTTCAAGTTCTTCTGTAGTAATATATTTATTATCCATATAATCAAGTTCTGGACCCTCAAATTTAACTGAGGAATATTCATCTGAAAAAACAAAACTATTATCATCATCAACTGTAATATCTACTGTTTGACTTTGTGTTGAATTTTGACTTAAGAATATTTTTAATAAATCAAGTTTTTGTTTTAAGTTAACTAATGGTAGATCTAATGTATTAATAACTGAAGTCATATCAATTTCAAAAACATTTGCACTGTCATTAGTTCTTTGTCTTAGTATTCCACCATGGATATCCGCATCATTACATACATCTTTAAGAATTGATAAACATCTAAGAAATTGTTCGTAATTCTCCATACTTAAATTCACTTGTTCCATTTTTTCTTTCTCCTAATTAGTTGTTTTTAACTTTTTAATAATTGTTACATAGATGAATTTCTCATCTTTTATTTCTTTTGAATTTATATAGTCAAGAGTTATAAATATACTTTCTCCTAATTCTACTATATCCATAACTTTATCTGCTACATATTTTGTACTAGATTCTTCTCCATTCGGTATTGAAAATATTACTATTACTGAATCTTGATTCTCATGTACAAAATTAAACATACAAGTGTTCAACCCAAAAAATTTATATAGTCTATCTTGAGCTCCCGCTTTTAAAAATAACCCAAAATAATCTATATTATTTAAACTTCCAGAATATGTTGCATCAACATTTTCAAGAGTTTTTTCATACACTTCTCGAAATTTCTGCTCTAAATTTTTATTCATAATTTCCCTCTTCTTATTAACTTAAAATATTTGTACAGCTTACATTAATTGGTGTATCATTAAAATCTTTTCCTGTTTTATTATAATAAACATATAAAGATTTTATTAAGTGTTTATTATATTTCATCATTTTTTCATAATAACTTATTGGTATTTCTCTATCTGAAAGAATATGTATTATAGGTCTAAATACTTGTTCATTAAAAATAATACTTTTTATAGCTGCAAGATATGATGTTGATAAAGCTGCTATGTAAGATCTAACTGTATTTTTTAACCCCAGTACATTATATATATGTTCTGTATATATATCAAATATTCCCTCAGCCATAACTATATGATTCGAATCTCTTCTGTTTCCAAATAATTTATAGTAATCTAGAAGTTGGGATTGTTGTAAATTTAACTTATAATATCTAAATTCTGATTTAGAATCTATATTTCTTAAAGAAACACATGATCTATTTTCAGTTAAAAATCCAACAAAATTTGTTTGAAGATAATCTTTGAATCTCATTACCTTTTCATCTAATTGTATATTATTAATCTTTATTAATTCATCAATATCAAAAATCAATCCTGGAACGGTTGATAATGGAATGTTAGCAAATTTAAATCTTTTTCTAATATACAATGATTTTAGAGCAAAACAATCATCTCTTAAAGCAGGTAATATGATATCTTTTGGTTTAAAAATATTTTTTTCAAATTTTACTTTTTCAACTTTAAGATTTTTTAACTGTTCTTGATTTACATATTTATTAGAAGTATCATTACCTTCAATTTTTTGTGTTAATTTATATATTAAACCACTTTGATTACATCCACCTCTAAAACAATGGAATATAGGGTCTGTCATTGAAATCCATAAATGACTTTTAGTAGTAGTTGTTCCAACATCACACCAAGGACATTTAGTAATAATATTTTTAGGATTAGTTTTTACTGTACCTAAATTCTGTTCTAAATAATCTAAAAAACTATCATTATATATTCCTATTGTACTCATAATGAAATCCTTTTTACAAATATTTTGCCAATCATTGAAAATATATGTCTACAATATTTACATTTCAATTGATATAATGATATATTTTTAGTGGTATTAAATTTATTTATAGTTCCACAATCTGGACAAATATTATTATTTATTAATTCAGAGGTTGTATTTCTATTTCTTTTTGATAATGTATCACAATATGTAGTACAAACTGGTAAAACCAAACAATGTTTACAAGGAAACATTAGCTTTCAATATAACCTTCAGCAAGTTTAGTGCATGTAACAATCATCCACTTGAAAAATTTATCAGAGTCTTTAATATTTTTCATTTTAATTTGAGCTAATAAAATATCTTTCATTGGTCTTAAAAATGTTTCAAAGTTTATTACTTCTCCTGATGGTGATTCTACTTTTTTCATTGGACAACCACCTTGTACTGGTGGGTGTGCATATCCACACTCAGGACATACTCCTTGACTCATACCATATCCTACATTACCTTGTTCATTTCCCATTTTTTCCTCCTACTCTCATATATTGTACCCAATCTAAAACACCTTTATCATTACAAGTTTCACACCCACCACCTTTACATTTTGGACAAAGTTTTACTAATATTGTTTCTTTCCAACTTAAATATCCTACACCTTCACATTTATCACAAAATGAAGTACCATCCCAAGAATAATCACCGTCATGTTTATAAAAATTTCCTAAACCAGTTCCTTTACATTTATTACATAATCTAACATTTACAAAATTATCTTGTATAATTTTTCTTCTTTTATTCGCTATTCTCTGTTGGTTCCCCGACAATTCCATTTTTCAAGGTCTCCACATAATCTCGTAAAACTTTATTAAAACCAACTTCCATCAAAAATCTTGCTTCTTCTTTATCCAAGTCTACTTCAACATTTGCAGATCCATCAGGGTTGTCTGATATACATAAAACTTTCATATTATCACCTCTTTATATTTTGAAAATATTGACTTGTTGCTTGAATCATTTCAAATACCATTGCACTACAATGCATACTTGGGACAAGACAGTTTAAATGATCTCTTGAATATTTATTAACAATAATCTTTGCAGGTACAGGGATTGCTTTATTGCTAAATAAAGTTTCATAAATATTACCATATTCTAAATCCTGTTTATCAAGTAAATTTATTATATTTCCCATCTCTTTATTTATCTTCGCTGGAGTACCTTCTTTAATAAAATTCATTATCTCTATAATAGAACCAATTAAAGCTTTTTCTGTAGTTAATGCAATGTCTTTATTAATAATCAAATGACCAGTGTTAGTATTACGTTGTAATGTATTGACAACTTTTCTAACATCTGGATATAAATTCTCAACTATATATCTTATATCTTCATCTGTATATGTAATAGATTCCGCTTTTAGAATTTTAGTAGCATAAGCTTCTACATAATCCATTGGAATTTGTTTAAAAGCAAACATTGTGAACCTGGATTGCAGTGGGTCGGGCACCTTAGAAATGTAATTACATGTTCCGATAAATCTTGCGTAACGTGTCTGATATTTTTCTATTACACCACGTAAAGACTTAAACGAATCTTGTGTTAAATTATCAATTTCATCAAGAAATACGATTTTATATTTGTCATTGCCTGCGGGCGGAACTTTTAAGAAGGGTTCTATAACATCTTGGACAAAATTTATTGATCTTGCTTCTCTTGAGGAACCATTTGCTTCTAAGAGATTTGATCTTGGAATTTGTAAAACTCCATTTGGACCACATATAACCCGAGCTAGCGTTGTTTTCCCACCCCCAGCTCCACCATGCAATAAAAGATTTGGTATGTCTTGTTTTTTAATAAAAGCTTTTATTTCAGTAGCATATTGATCTGGAAGTACTATATCTTCAACTTTAGAAGGACGATATTTTTCAACCCATAATGAATTCTCTATTTTCATACTTTATTCTCCAATTATATTATTTCCTTTATAATATGTTCCATTTGTATAAAATAGTTTCTAAATGTTTAATTCAAAATCTCCTAATTTTACATTATTTTTAGTTCTAAATTCTTTATTAGGATTAGTAGCATTACCAGATAAACAATCTAATGCGGCTGTTCTGCTTGGAAAATGATGATCTTTTATAAACACTCTTTTAATTTCACCTAATATATCTTCTTCTTTAACAAGACCAATAGATAGTAAATATTTTCTATATTTATATCCATCCCCACGTTTTTTAAATGAATCTGTAGAAAAGTCTGAATAATATGATCCTTTTAATATTAGAAAACCTGTTCTTGTTGGATAACCTATAGCTTTACAACCTCTATTATAAGCATAAAAAAGAGTATTATAATCATTAACATAATTATTTATTTCTTCAACAAATTTAATATCTAGAAGTTTTAATTCATTAATTTTAACTTCTTCAATTGTTAAAATATCATTTTTTACTTGTTTTATAATTTCAGGTATATTTTCTATTTTACTTTCTTCTAATTGTTTTTCATCTATTTCTATTTCTAAGATATTTATATCACACCATTTTAAATAATTTATCACCTCATTTATATACATATCAATATTAACCAAATCTCGTTTTGTTTGAGGTTTTGTACATGGTGGTTTAATTTTATTTTCTACTAATATATCACAATTTATTTTTAATATATTCCAAAATTTATTTTCAGCATTAGCCATATGTCCTTCATTTAAAGATAGAGTTCTAAAGAAAATTATTTTAGTCCACCATTGTTTCTCTTTTAAATGTTTTTTAACTCTATCGTGTATACTTGTTGTTTGCCCAACATATGCTTTATAAGCATTAATATTATTTATAGAATTAATTTTTTCAATTAAAAAATAACAACCAACTGTTTCTATATCCTTATAATCTTCTTCTACAATTTTTTGACCATGGGTTCTTGGAATTTCTATTATTTCAGCATTCCATTGGTTTATTGCAACTTGTGCATAATCTTTAAATTCACTTCCCCATGGATTATATATTTCTACCATATATCCTAATTCCTTAACTTCCATACAAATTCTCCTATATAAAATTTATACAAAAAAAAATGTAACCCCTCGTGAGAAGGGTTACATTTATTGGGTCTACCTAAGCTTGATCATAGCTTACCAACCAGTAGTTAGTTTATCTAACATTTCCCACCTCGACCCAAATTTGTTAATACAATGGTATATCCTCATGAATATGCCAGAAGAAAACATTATTATACTCTTTGCATGGTGAGACTTTCTTTTGATGTTCGATTCTTAACTTATTCATTACCACCATTGCCTCCAGTATACTCCCTATAACAATTACCTCAGTAGAATCATTCATACAAACAATGTGAGCTGTTTTCTTTTTCATTTCAGTCCTTTCATTCTGAGATGTCTCTCAATCCCTTTTACTTTAAAAAGGGGATCTTTACCTTGTGCCCAAGCATCAATTACTGCTTTTTCAGTAGAACCAATTTGTCCCATTCCAAACCCTCGTACTTTTTTAGCACTTGTTCTTTTTGGATTTGGTGTCCCTTCTGTAAATACAGCTCCTGTTCTGTTACTCATTTTTTCTCCTTAAATTGAAAATAGAATAACAGTTAAAACCCACATAGCAGACAATGTTAAACTGATTCCGATAGCGTAGGAAAAACATTTAAAAATTGTTTTAAATATCGAAACATCTTCATCAATAATTAAATTCTTATAATCTTTTTTTATCATCTTAAATCTCCTTTTAGTTAAATTCCAATTATGTTTGTATTATAACATAATTCAAAATAAAAGTCAAGTGTTTTATAAAGAAAAACCCCTTTTATTTTGTTAATAAAAGGGGTTCAATTGTAACAAATAATTAATTTATACTATTGTATGAATAAGTTCAATTATCTTTTCCCTTTCAAGTTCTTCTATTACGAAGTCTTTTGGTTCTTCTTCATCTGGCACATCAATATATTTATGAAATTTTCCAGTTCTAAAGAATTCCTTCCACCCTGTCGGCACCCGTTTTTTCATCTTCACCATCCTTATTAAGAACATCTAATGTTCCATTTTTAAGTTTATCCATTTGGATTTGCATAGCTCCAATAAATGATTTAACTTCACCACATAAATCAATTAATTATGTTTGAAGAGCTTCTGTAGGTATTCCTTTAAGTTTAGCTACATTTAAATAATAATCTAAATATGGTACTGGTTTTTCCATTATTCACCGCCTTATAAATATTTCAACATTATCAAAAAGATTGATAAATGTATTACTTGATCAAATCCTATAGTTACAAAAAACCAATGTCGTTGTTCTCTTTCCCAAAAATATTTAGTAACTTTTGAAGTTATATAATCAACTACAAAATGAGATCCGCATGTAATTAAAGCAAAGTTTATACCAAATAATAAAAATGGTATTGAATATACTACTGAGTGTATCCCCAACCATTTAATATTTGTTGCCATTTTATCAGACTGTAATAAAAAATCTGCTATAAAATGCAACCAAATAATTAAAAATATTTTTGTTAACATTTTCTATCCCCAATAATTATAAATTATAAATAACTTTTCTTTCGCTCTTGTAGCCGCAGTATATAACCACCTTGCATAATCTTGATCTGTTTGATATTTATTGCGCTGCTCAAATAATACAACTTTATCCCATTCTGATCCTTGACTTTTGTGCACAGTCGTACAGTAACCAAAATCAAATAAATCAATATCTTTTTGATCATATTCTTTTAATTTTTTAGCAAATGTGTTTTTGAAATCAATTTCCATTTCATCATTATAATTATCTTTACCAAAACTACTTCTAATAGCAAGACTTGAATGAAGAATATCGTCATAACCATCCATTTGCATAGTAAGATCATATAATTCTTTACCAGCTGGATAAACCCAAACTAAAGACCCGAGTTGACCGTTTTTAATTCCAGTGTCATGATTATTTTTTAAACACATAACCCTTTCTCCTGGATAAGGTTCATCTAATAAAAAATTCAATTTTTTTCTCGTATTATTATTTAAAGTAACTCGAGTTTTATTAAAACCACATAATTGAATTATATTCTTACCTTCTTCATCCCAGTTAATTTTATCATATATATCTTTACATTGTTGGTTATTCCAATCTAATTTAAACACTGGTGGTGGTAATAAATTACCATTCTCATCTTTTTTAGATTTATCATTCTCATCTAAAAACTGATAAACTCCTGGTTCTATATAACCCTTTCTTCTTATATCAATCGTTAATTGAATAATTGGATTACCAAGAGCTTGTCTATGAATTTCATGTAGTTGGAAATCTGCGTTTGCAAGTAAATCAAATTTAGGACCAACTGGTGGTAATTGTCCATGATCTCCACAAACAATTATTGGAATGTTATAATTGTTTAAATCTAACCATAATTCTTTTGATACCATACTCCCTTCGTCAACAATTATTAAATCAACATTCAATTCTTTTTTTAAAGTCCACCCAGCTAATACTTTTTTACCATTTTTCCTTTTATAAATAGGTGTATATAAAAGACCATGTATTGTTCCAACATAATCTTGATCCATGACAGAACGATTTTTTTCTAATTTAGTAGCTAATACATGAGCTGCTTTACCAGCAAACGCGCAGAAGGCAATTTTATGGGCACCTCTTTTACCAAGGTCATGATTGAAACGAATCTTAGCAGCAACTTCTGTCATTAAAGTAGTTTTTCCTGTGCCGGCGTATCCCACTATTTTTATAACATTCTTCCAAGGATTTCGATACCAATCAAGAACTTCGTTTAAAATAAAAGTTTGCTCTTCTGTTAATTCCATATTATTCTATAACTCCAAATTGATAAAAAATATTAGATTCTCGATTATATCTAAGATTTAATTTAGATATACATTCAACATGAACTGGTATTGCTTCAACATTACCACCATTATTAGTTCCATCAACTGGAACTAATGTACATTCTTTATCATCATTAGCCCCACACAACTTACAAATACTTTTTTCTGGAAAGTGTTCAAAAGTCTTCATTTTCTTTTTCCTTTTCTTCTATATACAAACCAACACATTCTAATGCTATTGTTAATACAACTTCAGCTGCTTTTGATTTCGGACATTCTTGATATTGTTTAACTACATCATAAAATGTATGTAAAACATGAAGATCTGGATCATCCTGAAAGTCTACATTCTTTCTCCATTCTACATAATCTTTTGGCATTTTTTATCCTTTATATTGTTGTATTACTTTATTAGCTATTGTATATTGTGAATTGTTTATTTTATATAAGGTATATCTACCTAAATATTTATAAACTTGTTTATGATAATCTTTATCACCACCAACATAATATTGTAAAGCTAAAAATATATTTCCACCAGATTTATTAAGTTTTGATTTAAAAATCTCAATACCCTTTTGAATATTATAAGCTATATCATAAGATTTCTCTGGAAGAATTTCAACACCATCTTCTATAAGAATTTGCATCAAACCTTTTGCATTAGCTTTTGATTTAGCATATACATCCCACATTGATTCAATTTCAATTATACCAACAACAACATCTTCTGATATATTTTGAAGTTTACATTGTGTGATAATCTCATAAGCTATTTTATCACAAAGTTCCTGTGGTTGATTACTTTTTCTTGATTTAATGTAATTACTTAATAATTCAACATCAGGGTTTGAAATATCATCTTTTGTTGTTATATTGGATTTTGCAACATCTAATGATGAATATTCAATTTTAGCATTTGTATCATCAATATTAGTGAATGCAATTATTGCTAAAACAACAATAATTATAAAGGCACCAAACCAACTTAAATTTTTAATATTCATTTTAATCTCCTTTATCCTTTAAAAATTAAAATTCCAATTTTCATAAGTCCATACATCCAAGGAACTACACCACCGGCAATAATAATAACAACTCCAAACAAAAGTTTTAATACAATTTTTAAATCATCTATACCAGCTGGGGATAAATCAATTTTATTTTGCCATCCAAAAAACTGTAACATTCTTATAAACATAATATTTTCCTTTATTTTTATTTTACTGTCCGAATGGACAATCTTCAGGTACTGGTTCTGAAGTTGTTATATCAAGAGGTCTTAATTCATTAAGAAACTCATTAACATCAAAAATACCAGTTTGTATTCTAGTTGTTGCCTTTTTGAATATTTCTTTATAAACTTTTTTTGTCATATTTTTAGTCCACAATGGAGATGAAGGTCCGTTTAAACATAAACAATATGTTTTACCCTCATCTTTAATTATAGATATTCCAATATCAAGATCACAACCAACTACAGTTGTTGAAAATGATGTTCCTGACAACCGTCCTTCTGAAAATTTAAATTCAACTTTTTTCTTTTCTAAGTCTGAAAATTTTGTCATTGCATTCTCCTTTAAAGTTTGTTCTAACTGAATTATTTTATTTCTTGTTTTATTAATACAAATTATTTTCTATTAGTTATTAATATATATAGAACTAGTTTTTATTCTTTAAGAACATTTCTTTTATTTATGTAACATATGTTAAAGTATAAAATGGTTAAATTATAGAGAATTTATTGTAAGGAGATTTGAAATGAGTAAAAAAATTCCTAGTTATAAATTAAGTGAAGTGTGGTTAAATCAACTAGATTTTGAAAAATTATTGAATAATGCAAATAAAGAAGGTTGTACAGTAAATAATTGGATACAAGTAGCTATTTCTGAAAAATTGCGAACTATAGAAGAAATTAGAGAATTTGAATATTATAAACAACATCCAGATGAAGTAAAAAAGAATTCCTTTATAGGGATGGGAGAGTCATTCTAATGTTAGTAAAAGAACATCCTGTTTGTTTATCATTAGATATAAATTTTAATTTATATTCTTTTAATTCTCCTGGTGGCAAACATGTATATAATAAAACATTTTTTAAATGTACTAATATGTTTGGTGCAAAACAATTAATGATTATAGATATTTTAACAACATTAGCTTTTCATAAAATATATAATGATAAAGGGTATGATATTGAATTTAATGAATTTTTATTTGATGATAAAAAACAAAAAGTAATTAGTATGTTTAACTTTAATAAAGATAATTTAATACAAGATATTATAGATCTTAAACCTATTAGTATAGAATTTACAGATAAATATTTAAGAAAAAAATTACCTTGTATTGATAAATTAAAGAAAAAAGATTTATTTAATTTAATTTTGAATTTATCAAAAAATAAGATAAAAATGAGATATCCAGTTTCATATTATTTTGATAAAAAATTTATAAAAGAAAGTTATAATAATGTTATGTATGAATCATGTTTATTTTCTTTAGAAACTATAGAGGAAAATAATATGATAAATTATAAAGTAACTTTTGATACATTACTCGGAAGATTGCTAATTAATAATGTATTAAGTGTTAATAGAGGGATAGTTGTTGATAAATTTTATAAATTGAATAGTACAACTCAATTATTGTATAGATATTTAATGCTTCCATTTCATGGTAGTAGAAAAAAAGATTTAAATGTTGAAGAAGTAAAAACTAGATTGAATTTAAAATCTAGAGAATATGAAATAATTAAATATATAATTCCTAAATGTTTAGAATCTTTAAGGTTGAATAGTTTTATTTCAAAATGGAAGTTTAATCAAATTACTACTAATTTTAGTTATGAACATGTTGGGTTAAAACATCAAAAACAAGTTTATGTTGGAGAACAATTAGCAGAGTTCATCCTTATTTAACATGAAATTAGCAGAGTTCATCCCTAAATTAGCAGAGTTCATCCCTCTACGATATTGATATCTTTAATTAAAATAATGGTTTATAACAGTTTTAAAAAGACCATATATATAAAGATATATAGGGGGTGAGCTCCGCTCATAACATAAATATCTTTCTGACAGTCAGCTATTTATGTTTATACTATTTTAAATTTAAAGTAACATATAAAATAGCTAATGGAATAAATATTTACCTTGTATACAGTAACCACTAAACTCTTCTTCGCGTTGCGACCAGAGTTTCTTCTAACTATGCTTTGTTAAGAAAATAAAATCAGGTAACATATAAAAGAGTGATAGAGTATTTAGAATAACTAGTAAAGAAAGGAAATTTCAAACATGAATTATGAAGATTTAAAATGGATTAACCAGAGCTTATATTCAAACATGGATAAGAGCTTTGACTCACATGGATACTTAGATATTTCAGTAAGTATAAGTACTTCAGATGATCTAACATTCAGTCAGCCTAAATTAGTTTTTAATTTAGAAAATCAAGGACAAAGAAGGAATGTTAGACTTTCAATAAATAATACTATTGATCTAGTAGATTCGTTTAATGAAATAACTAAACAATTTCAACAAATTTACGTAGAGAAAACAGAAGGACAAATCTATAAAAGATATAACAAAGATAAAGATTTTGTATTTACCTTCAAAGAGTTTAATGGCAATCAATTAGTTGTATTACAAATTATACATAATAATTCAGATGCAGGTAAAATAATTTTTCCTTTAAAACCAGAGTTTGTTACTATAGGAAAAGTTCTTAGAATGTTTGAGCAAAATTATGTTAAATTTGGAATGGATTTACCTAATAGATATCTTGCTAGTTTAAGTGCAGGTAGATTAGTAGGTATTCAAAATGCTATTAAAATATTACCAAGTCAACTAGTTCCTATTCAACCAGATATCTATCAAGATGCAAGAGAACTCGAATTAATAAAACAGCATAATCCAAATCTTGAGCAATTCATTTATAATGGGTTAGAATGTTCTATTTGCGGAGAACCTCAATATGAGACTCCAAGTGGAGCAACATGTAAAAATAGACATGGTGGAGCAGATGGTATAGATCCAAGAGAGCAAATCGACGAGTTTGAAAAATTTGCTGCAGAAGAAGAACCAAAGGTTCGTATCCCTGAGTTAGAAAGTGAAACAATAGTTCCAAAAGAACCTATCATACAAGAGTTTAATAGTCCGTTTATAACACATACATTAAAGAATAATATCCTTAATCTAGAACAGATGTTATTCGCGTTATTTACTAATAATAACCCTTTAACAACTATTATGAACTCAATACATAATGGACAAGCATATACATTATTACCTGGAATAACAGAACAAGATTTGAAGTCAGCTTTATATGTTTCTAATTTATATTTTAAATTACATTTACAAAGTTATGTCCAAAATCAAACTGGTTTTCCAAATGCAATTCCAGTAGTAAAATATCAAACTAATGATGTTGATAGAGAAACAATTGAATTAAGTTATGACTTAATGATGATTAGTGCCTATCTAAAATTGTATAGAAATAGAATGGAAGCTATTAACTCTGATCCATACACAAACGGAGCATTAGTACATTTTTCATTTAGATGTTTTTTAGATATAGCAACATATAGTTATTTAAATGGAAAAAATAATGAAGTTATTAAAAATACTATAGTGTCAAGATTTAAATTTTTTAGAGAATCTGGATTTTTTGATCATTATGATAAGAATTTAGTATCTGAAAAACAACAACCAATTTACGAAAATGAAATCTCAGAATTTATTGAAAAAGTATTTAATAATGTTGTTGATTCAGAAAACATTGATATAAGACATTTTAATGCTCATGATAATGGTTCTGTGAAATTACCACCTAAGAACAATTTTAGTTTAGAACAAATTACAAATGATATAGTAAAATATGAAATAAAGACAATGTTTGGTCAGAGAATTGAAGACTTAACAAGAGATGAAGAAATTATATTATTTTTTAATACAAAAACTAAAAAGAAATATAAACCAACAGATCATAGACCAGAACCAAGAAAAGTTGAAACTCATATTTTAAGATATATTAAACTAAAATCTAATGAATTACCTGAAAATATTAGAGAAGATTTTATTAAATACATTGAAGATCTTGGTGATGATAAGTATGATTTTATAGATTCGCCATATAAAATAGAAGAATTAAATGAAGTGATTGTTCAAGCATTATATATTTCAAATAATTCTATTGGTGAAAATTTAAAATATACACAATTTGCTTCAAGAGTTGAAAGTTGTATTCCAAAAGAATATCTTTTAGCAAAAATTAAAGAAACAGATGAACCTGAGAAAGAAGAAGGTGATTGGTCTAACGCATTTGCTAATATAGAATTATAAAAATAAAGGAAAATTGAAATGTCATTAACACTCGGAAAATTATTTGATAGAAATTATAACATGAGAATCCCATTTTTAGATGGTCATTACAACATTGGAACATTTTTTAATAAAAGATCTACAAGTTTATTATTTAGTGTTGACCCGGATTTTGAGGATAGTAATATTAAACATGGTATTAAAATCAATATGTTTAAAAATTTAACATCTTCTAAATTTGTTGAAACATTTTTAAATTTACATAATTTCAGAAAAAATACTTTAGATATTATGAATCAATTTGAAAATATTAAAGATGATTATTCATATGAAATTAGTTTTATTTTAAATGAAATGATAAAATTATCTAAAGTGGATATTGATGGTAAATATCTTTATGATGTTTTAAATCTGTATGGATTTACCATGACTAGTTATAGTAATGAATTTATTTTTATTATAGCTGAAAGACAAAATATATTAAAGAAACTTGGTAAAAAACTTGTCCGCACGACGGGAATACAAATTTCTACTTCTTCTGCTTTAGGAATGTTGAATGAATATACAGAAGAGAGTAGAATAAGTGGAAAAGAAGGACTTAAAACTAGATTGATAATTCCATCAGATGAAAAGAAAATCATAACATTAGATGATATAGATTAAACGGAGATTATATAAAATGAATAATGAACAACACCTTTGTGATTATGGATGTGGGCAGATCGCTGAATATATTACATCCAATAATAAAAAGTGTTGTTCAAAACATTATAATTCATGTCCTAAAGTTATAGAAGGTAAAATTGGTAAAAAAAGAAGTAAGAAAAGTTGTGAACAAATGTCTAAATCTCATAAAGGACAAGTTCCATGGAATAAAGGATTAACAGGTATTTATTCTGAGGAAACTAAATCTAGAATGGGTAATTCTAGATATGGAAAAGATAATCAGTTTTATGGGAAAAAACATTCTGAAGAATCTAAGAGAATAATGAGTGATAAGAAAAAAGGTAAATCTTCTCATATGTTAGGAAAAAAACACTCTAAAGAAACACGAAAAAAAATAAGTAAATCAAATAAAGGTCGTGTGATGACAATAGAAGAACTTAGTAAAAGAAAAGCTTCTATTAAATATTATAAAAAAATATATCCTATATTTTCTAAGATTGAAGAAATGAGATATAATCCTGATAAACTAAATAAGAAAGAAATACAAGTTCATTGTAAAAATCATAAATGTAAAAATTCAAAAGAGAATGATGGTTGGTTTACTCCTACATGGAATCAATTTCATCAAAGAAAGTTAGCAATTGAAAATCCAGAAGGAAATCAAGCAGGTTATTTTTATTGTTCGGAAGAATGTAAAGAAGAATGTCCATTATATAATAAAAAAATATCACAAATAATTAAACAAGATAAAATAAATGCTGGTATTATTAAAGAAGATCTTTATACATCAGAAGAATATCAAACTTTCAGACAAGAAGTATTTAATAGAAATGGTTATTATTGTGAATATTGTGATAAAAAAGGAACACAAGTACATCATATACAACCTCAAAAATTAGAACCAGGTTTTGTTTTAGATCCAGATTTCGGAGTTGTTTGTTGTGAAAGTTGTCATTATAAATATGGTCATAAAACTGGAACAGAATGTTCTACAGGAAAATTAGCATCTACTATATGTAGATAGGAGATATAAATATGGCACATGATAAATTCCACTATCAGTTCATCCACAATGTTTTTGGGTGCTTCATTGAAAATACATTAGAATATTTTGCAGATTATCTATATCCAAGATTCCAACATACTGTTGTGGGCACGTATCACAAGGGTGTGGAATATATAGTAAAACAAAGTGAGCTTGGTCGTGAAGGTGACAAACCTAATTTGCCAAGTTTGATCCTGAATCCAACTGGTGATTTTGATCTTGATGATCCTAATTCAACAGCACATCAATTTTGGAGATTTCCTCATTTAGCACCAACCCAAGCTGCTGGTTTGTTTGATCCAATATATAAAGATAATAATGTAGAGATATCTGTTGCTTTTACACGTCTTAAAGGTGAGATTGAATTATTAGCTTTACTGCCATCATTCTATGAATACTTTGATTTAAAAATATATCTAATTCAAATATTTGGCGGCCAGGGAAGGTATATTTCTCCTTTATATTTTAATGATTTTTTGATATTACCTCCTGAGTTAGTTAATTATAGATATGAAAATGAATACACAGGAGAATCATATCAACTAGATTGGACTAATAATGCATATGATTTTTTAGTAAAAACTACAAATCAAAATGAATTAGTTGTACCAGGAAAAATTAAACCAAGATATGTACTAAGAGGTATGTCAGATGGATCTAATCGTTATGGAGGAACAGATGATTTAGCAGAATGGAGATTAAGTTCAATGATTGAATATGAGATAGAAATACCTTCATTCATTTATCTTAAAATTGATGGTGTTGTTGAAAATGTAGATTTTGGAATTACATACGGTTCTTCATATTCAACATACCCAGAATATAATGTTCCTGAACATAAACAAGTAATAGAAGTACATATAGACTCTGGATTTCAAGAAAATAAAAATACAGTTATTAATCCAGTTATTGTAGAGAATCCTGATGTTATGGATGATTTAACTAATAATGATATTACTAATACAACTACTGGTCCTAGTCCTGTAGATCCTTTAAACCCACCTAATATTATTAATGATCCTAGTACAGAAGTTGAACAATCAGAAGTTATTACAACACCTATAGTTGATATGCAATCAACACCTCCCCTTAATTTATGTGCTGGAGAAAAGATTAAACGTGAACTAGAAATGAAAAATAGATATTTTCATAAAGTTACACAAGAACAAGCTGATTCAGTAGAAGATATAATTATAATACTTCCAGAAAGAATTTATGATACTACTCTATTAATAGTTCAAAGTAAATACGGACCAATGAATTATGGAACTCATTATGTAATAGAAAATGCTGGTAAAGATTTAAGAATTATAATTGATAATGTAACCCTTAAAGTTAATGATATGATAGAGTTGTTTGTTTATGATACACCTTTTAATGATAGTAACCCTATATTTATAATGGGTGCATCTTCATTAATTTCAACAACAGATAAGATTCCATATAGAGCTAAAATGATAGTAGAATATGCACTTACTAGTACAGCTAAATGTGTATCTCCAGAACAAAAACCTGAGATAACTATAGTATAGAGGAATTTATTATGAGCAATTTAATTACTAATTATTTAGAACAAATATATAATACAGATTTAGTTACAAAAAAGGTTAATGTTGCGGGCGGTATTATATTTAAAGAACAACGAGGTGAGAAACCAGCTATCCTTTTAATACAAAGATCTGCTGATGATCACTGGCCAGGATTTTTTGAGTTCCCGAGAGGGAAATGTGATTTAGGAACCAACGAAGGATTGATACATTGTTTAAAAAGAGAAGTTAAAGAAGAGACTGGTTTAGATGTTATTCCATTAAAATTTATTGATAAGTTTTCGTATACTGCAGATGAAGGAACAAGACTTTCAACTCAACATAATTTTTTATGTAAAATGAAAGATCCTAATCAAAAGGTTAAACTTTCAAAAGAACATCAAGGGTTTCAATGGATTACAACACCTGGTGAAGCTGAGATGATGGTATTACCTGAAATGAAAAAAGCTATTATAAAAGCTTTTGAAATGGTTGACCCAGAAACACAAATAGTTAATTATCCAAAAAACGATTTTACACCAGATGATTCAATTGAGGAGTAAATTATGGACTTACAAGAAAAAATACAACTTTCAGAAAAGGTAGTTGATAAATACATTAATGAGTTGGGTACTGTTGGCGCAGCAGCAATTGGTAGTGTAGCAGGTGCTGTTATTGGCATGGGTGGAGTTTATTTCCAATGTAAAAAATTATATCCTGATGATAAAGAAAAACAAAAAAAATGTCGTAAAAGTCCTATATGGAAAAGAAAAGGATTGTAATTATGGACTTACAAGAAAAAATACAACTTTCAGAAAAACTTGTTGATCAATATATTAATGAGATTGGGGTTTCCGCCGCAGGAGTTCAAGCTGCCGCATACGGACTTGATGTAGCTACACGTTTATCTGGTGAAATCCGTCAAGGATATGATTGGGCTAAGAATAAAATAGAAGAAAGAAAAAGAAGAAGAATGTTGGCTAAACAAGAAAAACAAAAAGAAAAGAAAAATAAAACTGTATAAAATCAAATAAAAAGGAGATTTGATATGATCAATCAATATTTAAATTTTTTATTTGAAGATGCTACCGAACATGAATATAAAAAATTAGGATTTGAAGGTAGAGGTGGTGGTAATGTAAAATCTTTTAAAGGATGGAAAGTTACACCAGAAAGACAAAAAAAATATAAAAAGAAATTTATAGATAATTACAAATCTAAAATTGATGTAGCCATGACTAAATTTAATAAAACTAACAAAGCATAATAAGGATTATATATGAGTTTAATAGATACCCCTTATTTTTGTGTAGTTCCATGGATTCATTTTTTCTCTCATACAAATGGCACAATACAAGCATGTTGTATGTCAGATATAACTAATAATAATTTTGGGAATATAAAAAGTAATATTAAGGATATTTGGAATAGTGATACTTATATCAATTTTAGAAAAACTATATTAAGTGGTAATAGATATAAAATATGTGAACCTTGTTATAAACAAGAAGAATTAGGAAATGACAGTCAAAGAAACCTTTTAAATATGTATTATCTAAATCCAAAATTAGAAGAATATATTAATAACCATATGGATGGTATTTGTGATACTATAGATATTAAATTTTTGGATATTAGATTTAGTAATAAATGTAATTTTAAATGTCGTATGTGTGCTCCAAGATCAAGCAGTAGATGGAATAATGGAATAATTTTTGATGGAATAACAGATATAAATAAATGGTTTAATGAAAATGTTGAATGTTTAAAAAATTTAGAGCTTATTTATATAGCTGGCGGAGAGCCATTTATAACAGATCAACATTATGAACTTTTAGAATGTTGTATAGACCATAAAATATTTCCAACTATTTTTTATCAAACTAATGGTAGTGTTATAAAATATAAAAATTGGAATATTAAAGAATTATGGAAATCATTTAATATAAAATATAATGTTAGTATTGATGCTATAGGTGGATTGGGTGAATATATAAGAACTGGATATAAAGATGATGTTGTAAATTCTAATATTAATACTATTAAAAAATATTTTAATAGTATTAATG
>ERZ889078.233-NODE-233-length-50931-cov-9.759749_pt1 | contig 50931 bp, 48 predicted proteins | sample MGYA00521266_ERZ889078 | MGnify/ENA primary metagenome ERZ889078 (study PRJEB32303, sample SAMEA104408618) | aquatic metagenome | biome: Brackish water; feature: Pelagic; material: water | place: Baltic Sea | collected 2014-06-16T06:34:00 | depth 76,534 m ... | reverse complement strand
CAGAAACAGGTTGCGCGAATGGATTGCCATTTGCATTGTTATAGGCATCCCATGAACGTTGATAGAAAAAGGTGGCTTCGTCCACCTTTTTCAATTTAAAGAGGACTTCCATCCCCGTAAAGTCCCATTCAAAGACGCGGATGGTCAGGGTGTGGCTTCCACCCAAGAAAGAAGCATTCGAAATATCTAGGCGGTCCTTGTATTGGTTTCCACCAAAGCCGCTGCCATTAACTAAAGGATCATCCGTTTCTATGCGAAGGCTATATTCGGGAATCGTTACTTGTCCACGTAAACGATCATAGGCTTCAATTTGGTAGTAGCCAGGCTGGCCATCATCCAAAATTTGAAAACTGTATTCCTTAAAAGGGCTACTTCCCGGACCTGGGCCACCCATTTGACCCACAGCGTAATTGATAGAGTCAACAGCACCTTCTGCGGGAATCATAGGGACTTGTGCCGTTCCGAAGACGGGCGCTAAAACGGACGAGCGTGCATGCACGGTATAGCGCATACCTTCTTGCCCCAGCGTGTTGGGTGCTCGGTACATCCCTAAGCCCATAGAAATCAACGTATCCAGAACCTGATGTAACGAATCCTCCACCCATACTTGGGCATCATCCAAAAGGATGGGCTCCCCATTGTCCAGGATGCCCACAGACTTTGAAACAAATGCCTCAATGGGCATATCAGGTTCTAATGCGGCATACAAGACCACAAGTGGGGTTGAATCTTCTGCCGAAAATGGAATGATGCGCTCACAGCCCATCCACAAAAGACTTGTGAGTAAAAGCGTAGAAAAAATACGGATAGGGTTCATACTCTTAAAATTTGAAGGCATAAGAAATAGAGGGAATCATAGGGAACAACCCATAGCCTTTCAGTACACGGTTCCCATTGTCATCTGTGCCAAAATCCATGAAGAATATATTGATACGGTTGTAGGCATTGTAGACCCCAAATTGCCAACTGGCTTCTCCCCCCCAACGGGTAGGTTTGCTGTACGTCATAGATACATCCAAACGATGATAAGCAGGTTGTCTAAAGTTGTTTCGGCCATCTACTTGGTCAATGGTCATGTAATAAGGTTGCCATCCCAGATTTTGCGGTTGTGCGTAATAAGATCGTATGGGCAAGGTAGTGGCTCTACCTGTTCCATAAACCCACACCAATCCGCCTGACCATGCCTCATTAAATTGATGACTCATGGTTAAACTCACATCATGACGGCGGTCGTAGGTATAGGGATATGGTTTTCCAAAATTGATCTCATCAAATTGACGCATGGTTTTGGACAAGGTATAGCCCAACCAACCCGTCGTTCTCCCTGTTTTCTTTTCTAGCAAAACCTCACTGCCATAGGACCAACCTTGACCGGCAGTCACTTTCTCTTGCCAATCTTCAAACCCAAAGAGGAAGGAAGCACCATCCTTGTATTCAATCAGGTTTTGCATATCCTTATAGTAGCCTTCGAGGGTGAATTCCCAGCCTTTCCCCAAGTTATAGGCATAGCCAACGGCCGTCTGCCAAGATTCTTGGGGCAGAACATTCTCGGTTACGGGCACCCATAAATCCGTAGGGAGCCCAATGGTCTGATTGGAAAGCAGGTGCATGTATTGTACCATTTGCACATAGCTCCATTTGAGTGAACTCTTCTCGTTTAGCAAATAGCGGGCTGAAATTCTAGGCTGAAGACTTGTGTAGTTTTTTTCATCCACACGAAAGCCGTTAAAGTGCACCCCAAGGTTTACGCGGAGTCGGTCACCGACCTTCCAGTCATCTTGAATATAGGCAACATAGTCATCGGCCACTTTGGGAAATGAGCCAAAGTTGGTATCTAATTCGTTGCCATTAGAGGAGAAGATGATGGAGTTGACTCCTGGCTCATATGCATGACGCGTGTAGGATGCCCCAAATTTGATGGCATGATTAGGCGAGGGCGCATAGTCAAAATCCCATTTTGCCCCACGGTCTTCAATTTCAGATAGGTAGCTTAAATCAAATCGATTGGTATTGGTTTCTAACGTCGTTAAGTCCGTTTCTGATTGCGCCAATCCCAAAGCGGTTAAAAAGCGGTATCGGCTATAGGTCAAGGTAACATTGCTAAAGAGTTTTGGCGTAATAATCGCATTCCAACGTGCTGTCGCAATCCTATTCCCCCAATTTAAGCGGTTGTCCGAATCCGTTGTATTTCGGTAGCCTTGATTTTCATAGGAATCCTTATACCGTATATAGGCTTCATCTAAACCATTGTAATAGCTGAGATATAACTGGTTGTTTCGGTTGATTTTATGGTTAATCTTGGCATTAAAGTCGTAAAAATAATAGCCCCCCGTTCCGTTAGGATTGTTGGCAGAAATAATGGGCTGAGTCAATACATCCAAATACGTTCGACGCGCAGAAACAATCATAGAAGTACGGTCCTTCCAAAGTGGCCCTTCTAGCGTTAAGCGCGAAGAAATCACCCCGACAGCACCTTCAACCTTCCATGTCTTCATATTGCCTTCTTTCATGCGCACATCCAATACGGATGACAATCGCCCTCCATACTCGGCAGGAAATCCTCCTTTGATCAACTGGACATTGTTGATGGCATCTGAATTGAATACAGAAAAGAAGCCAAACAGATGGGAGACATTGTAGACAGGAACGCCATCAATTAAAATCAAGTTTTGATCAGGACCTCCCCCGCGCACATAAAATCCTGACGTCCCTTCCGTTCCGCTTTGGACTCCAGGCAAGAGTTGAATGATTTTTAACAAGTCCGTTTCACCTAGCAATACGGGTAAATTTTTTACCGTTTTAATGTCCAAATTGATTGAGCTCATCTGAGTGCGCTCTTGTACCTCACCAGAACGTGTACCGACAACTTCCACCTCATCTAGGACATTATCAGGCAGAAGGGCCACATCCATTTCGGTTACATTCCTTCGATTCAGAAAAGAACCGCGCAGATAAGGCGCATACCCCACGTAACTCACCTGTAGGGCTACAGAATCGCGGCCTAGTGTAAGGGAGTAAAAGCCATAGGCATTGGTCGTAGTACCTTGTTGGGAGACCTTGTCAAAGACATAGGCATTGATTAACTTTTCCCCGGTAGTCTCATCTGTGACAAACCCATTGACGGTATAGGCGCCACGTGATTGTGCAAAAAGCGCGGTGGTGCCCAAAAAGGCGAGTAAAATGGAAAACTGCTTCATAGGAGAATTTGAATCTAAAACAAAGATGCAAATTCTATACCGAGGCGATTCGTGAGCAAAGGCTTTCTAACTGAATTCCATTACTTTTAAGAACCTAAACACACGTACCCTATGAAACGCAAGTGGTTATTATTGTTGCTGATCCTGTCCCTGCCTGGGGGTTTGGTTGCACAAAGCCTCACCCAAACGGTCCGCGGCAGTGTCGTAGATGTAGACTCTAAATACCCCTTGATGGGTGCCATGGTGCAGATCCATGACCAAAAGGTGACAACGGATGCCTCTGGACATTTCAAAATGGAAGGCATTCCCGTTGGACGACAGTCCATTGTGGTGAGTCTCTTTGGCTATGCATCGCAATCACGTGCGATTGATTTAAACTCAGCCAAAGAAGCAGTCCACACGATTGGCCTCCAAGAAATGTCCACACAGCTGGGCGCAGTCGACGTTGTGGCTATGCAATCTGGCCAAGCCAAAAATGAAATGGCCACCGTTTCTGCTCGACAGTTTTCGGTAGAAGAAACCAATCTATATGCGGGATCACGCGGTGAACCCGCGCGGATGGCCACCAACTTTGCTGGGGTGCAAGGGTCAGATGACCAGCGAAATGATTTGGTTATCCGCGGCAACACCCCCGCAGGTGTGCTTTACCGAATGGAAGGCATTAATATCCCAAATCCCAATCACTTTTCTATCCCTGGTACCGGAGGTGGACCCATAACCATTCTCAACAATAAATTTCTAGCCAATTCGGATTTCTTTACTGGAGCTTGGCCAGCAGAATATGGCAATGCGATCGCAGGCGTATTTGATCTTCAAATGCGTGATGGCAACAATCAAAAATTTGAAGGATCTGCACAGCTAGGATTATTAGGCACGGAATTAATGTTAGAAGGCCCCTTGGGTAAAGGCAACCGTGCCCCATCCTTTTTGGGCGTATACCGGTACAGCACCTTGAGCATGTTCCAGGCGCTCCATATTAACTTGGGCACCAATGCCATACCAAAATATCAAGACGGGGCTTTCCGCCTCACTTTCCCCCTAGAAAACGGAGGCAAATTAGCTTTTTGGACTATGTTCGGCGTCTCTGATATTGAGATCTTAATTAGTGACCAGAAAGACACGAGTGGTTTTGAAAGCTATGGATCTACAGATAGAGACCAATATTTTGGCAGCGACATGATCGTAGGGGGTGTGCATTACACCCGCCCGATCAATAAACGCAGCTATATGAAGGCTGGTCTTGCTGCCTCTAGTGCACGCATTACGGCAGTGAATACAAAACTTCAAAGGGAAGTGGGCTTACAAGATGATGAAACGTATGGTTGGAATGTCACCAGCAATGACACCATGTTGAACTACACTTTTCACGAGCAAAAAATCAACGCCTTCCTTTCGTACAACCACAAAATTGGCCTTCGTGGGACTTTGCAGTATGGGGTCAATGCAGATCTTTACATGCTCAACTATCAGGACAGCGTGCGTCAATACGATGGCGTTACAGGCACCCTTCCCCCTTGGAGGGTACAATGGGCGACCCGAACTGCTTGGCCCGTTATTCAACCCTACATCAGTTATAAGACACGCCTAAACGACAAAACCACTTTTACTGCAGGGGTAACCTCTTTATATGCAGGGGTCAATACAATGTCCTTTATGCCCGCCGAGCCACGTTTGGGCATTAGCTACCAAGCCAATGAGCATGACCGCTTCTTTGCGGGTACAGGCCTGCATGCGCAAATGCAAGCACCGTATTTATATTATTACGGCCAGACAACGGTTGGCCGAGACCCCCAAGAGGAAAATGTTGACCGTATTGGCTTAATGAAGAGCTTCCAAATTGCGGGTGGATGGGAACGCACCTATAAAGGCCTTCCCATTAAGACGAAAGTAGAGACCTATTATCAGTACTTATTTGACGTTCCTGTTGAGGTTGCCCCGAGCAGCTTCTCCATGCTTAATGCTGGAACAGGATTTGGTCGGATTTGGCCCAAAGAATTGCAAAACTCTGGAACGGGTCGCAACGTAGGCCTCGAGCTAACCGCTGAGAGATTCTTTGCAGGTGGATTTTACTTTATGACGACGGCCTCCCTATTTGATGCCAAATACCAGGGTTCTGATGGTATTTGGAGAAATACCATTTTTAACGGACGTTATGCCTTGAACGTTTTGGCTGCAAAAGAATTCAAACTGGGGGCAAACAACCGATTCACCTTAGGATCCAAACTCACCACGGTGGGGGGCCGATGGTTTGGCGCGCAAGTAGACAACACAGAGTCCTTGCGTACGGGTGAAATTGTCTTTGAAGATGCCACCAACAATACGGTACAATACCGGCCCTATGTTCGACTTGACCTGAAGTTAGGCTATCGCTGGAATAACCCCAACACGGCATGGGAGTTTGGCTTGGATATTTCTAACCTCACAAGCCACCAAAATATTTTAACCTTGACCTATGTTCCGGGATTGAGTAATCCCATTCGGGAGGAATACCAATTAGGTCTTTTCCCCGTATTCTATCTACGGTGTGATTTTTAAATCATTTAGCCCATAAAAAAAGGCCGCTCATTGAGCGGCCTTTTTTATTTTAAACACTTTTACAAGTTATCGTATCGGTAGATGGGGTCAATATCATTGAGCCCATCATGCATGGCATCTAAATCATGAAGGATGCCGTCAGAAAGTCCATACACCCATCCATGAATCTGCAATTCACGGTGTTTCCAGGCTTTTTGAACGTGCGGGATTTTTGCCAAGTTTTTCACTTGTTGAAGGACATTGAGTTCAACAAGTCGTCGGCCTCTTTCATCCTCCTCGACCATGGACTCCAACTCTACTCTATTTTGGTTGTAGACATCTTTGATATGGGTCAACCAATGGTTGGCCACGCCAATGTGCGTATTGCCCATCGCCGCCAAAACACCTCCACAACCATAGTGACCACAGACGATGATGTGGCGAACCTTCAAGACATCCACCGAGTAATGGAGTACAGACAAGAAGTTCATGTCTGTCAAATCCACAATATTGGCCACATTGCGATGAACAAAGATTTCACCACTTTCTGTCCCCGTAATCTCATTGGCCGGTACACGAGAATCTGAACATCCCACCCAAAGAAAATCAGGACTTTGACCTTTCGCTAGATGATGAAAAAACATGGGATCTTCTGCTAATTTTTTTGCAACAAATTTTCGGTTATTGTCCAATAGCCGCTTGTAGTTGTCCTCTGCTGAAATATGCTCTTTTACCATGTAATTTATTGATTTTTAGTTCCTTGAAGCCAGTTAAGTATGCCTAACTGAGCGAATCTGGGGATAAATATAGGCGCTAATGAACTGAGGTAGTTGAAGATGCCCGGAACCATTCTGCGTTTACCCGAAAAAGTCGCCCTGATGCCCGCACGTGCCACTGCTCCTGAAGACATGATGGGCATCCATGGGCCATCTAACAAAGGCATTTTTCCCATGCCTGCACGCGTAAAGAATTGACTCCGTGTTGGGCCTGGACAAAGAGTCGTTACCGTCACCCCACTTCCGCGCAGCTCCCAATGTAGCGACTCGCTGAAACTCAGAACAAAGGCTTTAGAAGCATAATAGGCGGCCATATGGGGTCCAGGTAAAAAGGCCGCGGTTGAGGCCACATTCAGTATTCTGCCTTGGCCTCTTTGCACCATCTTTTTTGCCATTACGCGGGATAAATGCACCAATGCCTCCACATTCAGGCGGATCATTTTTTCAAGCTGATCCTCTTTTGCATCAATGACATCTGTCCAGGCCCCATAACCCGCATTGTTCACCCAAAGATCTATCTCTATATCCGCCACCCAAGTCAATAAGGCAATCTGGCCTTCTTTTTGTGAAAGGTCAACCGATAGCCATGGTGCGTCGGACAATTCCTTCGACAACCGTGTTAGCGCATCCCTATTTTGTCCTGTTAGCCATACTTCCAACCCCTTTGCATGACATTGACGTGCCATTTCCTGGCCAATCCCCGCACTAGCTCCTGTAATTATTGCTCTCATACAACCGATATTTGTGGTGCTTTTAAGGTAAGGCGAGCCATCGCTAATTCCCCCCCCAATGCGCAATACAACCTCACTTCTCTTCTTTTTGTTCTTTTCAGGGAATGTGTTTGCACAGCTCCCGGAATTTGTAATGCAACATGAAGTGCCCTTTGCCCCTTCTTCCATTGTATTAGATGGGGTTGTTAGCCCTGAGGAATACCATGGCGCTATCGAATTGGATTTAGCCTATGAAATTAAGCCTGGCACCAACACACCTGCACCCAGAGAAACAAAAGGCTATGTATTCCGAACGGAAGAAGCGCTTATCGTGGGATTTGTGTGCCATTTTAATCCTGCAGAATTTCGGGCTAATCTTGGGCGAAGAGATGAAGCTTGGGAAGATGATTTTGTCGGAATCGCATTGGACGTATATGGCGACACTCGGAACATAATCTATCTGGGTTCTAATGCCTATGGTGTGCAATTAGATATCCGAAAGAACGATCCGGCAAGCCATCGTGAGAATCAATTTGATCTTTCGTATGATGTCAATTTTGAAACCTGGTCTACACGCAATCCATCCACTTATACCGTCGAGATGCGCATCCCATTCAATTCGCTTCAATTTGGCGGCAGAAAAGAACAGCGATGGCGTTTTTGCTTTTTTAGACAACTTTATGAAGGCGGCCAACAAGTCAATGTTCAGACCTATCCCATAGACCGGAGTAACCCCTGTAATGACTGCTTGTACAACCATGCCATGATATTAGATGGGCTTACGCCTAGGTTGCGCCAACAGGTGCTTCCCTATGCTTTTGTATCTTCTAGTCCTGTCTCCACGCCCAATCCTAAGCTAAAAGCAGGCGGATCTGCCTTTCTTGGATTAAATGCTTCCACGTCCCTTGAGGCGGCTGTACTCCCTGATTTTTCACAAGTGGAAGCGGATGTGGCCCAAGTAAGTATCAATGCTGCTTTTGCTCTTTTTTACCCGGAGAGGCGGCCTTTCTTTATTGAAGGTAGTGACATGCTAGAGTCCCGATTAAACTATGCCTACACGCGCACCATCAGTCAACCTTGGGCCTTGACAAAGATGAATTATCAAAGCAAGGCCATTCGCACTTATGTGCTCTCCGGCTACGACCAACACTCGCCTTACCTCGTGCCCGGGGAAAACTACTCAAGCTATGGGGCCTCTCAAGGCAATTGGTCCAGTATTGTGCGCGTTGAACATCCTATGAAGAATGCCTCTTCTGTTGGCGTCATCACCACTCACCGCTTGTTTCAAGGCGGTGGCTTTGGACATACGCTTGCGGCTGACGCCGATTTGGCACTCAAAGGGAATTGGCGCGTGAAGGGAGAAGTTGCACGTACAGAAACGCTAGAACCCACCAGCGAATGGATCTCTGATGGTGAATTATTCCAAGGCCATACCGCCGAATTAGATGGAGAAAGGTTCCATGGGTATTCCGGATATGCGGGCTTGCGCAGAAACACAACCAACTGGAACACGCGTTTGGATTACATGGTGCTTTCTCCCACCTTCCAAGCCCAAATGGGATTTGAACCGCGAAATAACTTTCGTCGCTATGAGATCGGAAATGAATTAAAGTTCTTCCCAAACAAAGCATACATCAAGCGTTACAGCTTGTATGCAGAAGCAACTCTTTTTGAAAATTTTGAAAAAATCGTCAAGGAAAAATCCATGCTTTCATTCGCCAATATGCAGTTGGCGGGCAATTTATCCCTTCAGATGTTTGGCAAATACAGGTGGGAGGAACATTATATTGGGATGACGTTTCACGACCTCTACAACCTTAATATTGGACTCAATTGGTCGCCTTCTCAAGCCTTTAGTATAGGCCTGAATCATGAACGAGGCAGGACTATCGCCTACAATGAATCTGTTGTTCGACTTGGATGGGCGCAAGAGAGTCAATTGGAAATAAACCTTCAGGCCGCAGGGCGTTTCAAGTGGAAACATAATTTGAACCGCGTCAAATTATCCGAAATCTATGACCCTAGCCTCTTAATTTACAACGGCTTTCTCTATCAAACCGTGCTAAATGCCAGCGCAACAAGAGCCATGGACTTGCGCCTTGTCCTTCAGATTGACAACTTTAGTCAGCAGGTCTTGTTTCAGCCCTTGATCCAGTATCGGCCTTCCGCTTTTACTCTTTTTTATTTTGGTGGATTATATAATGCTCAAGGTTGGCAGGGCTATTTAAAATGGCAGCGGCAGATCGGATAATTCATCCAGGGTCCACATTGTACCCATGATCCGCACAGCCTTCTTCCTCGTTGTACCTTTCTTCTCCGCTTGTATTTATCCCCGCTTTCAAGCAACTGCATTCCTCGAAACCCCATGGGGCCTTCTCTCCCCTCTCTTTCTGCTTTGGGCAGGCTTTACCGCCTACACCATTAGTCTCACGGCAAACAAGGATCCTGACTTTCAAAATTACAGAGCAAACACACCCAAGTTTTTCCCAAAATTCAGATAGGGAATCCCCGTCTTGCTTCGTAGTTTAACCCCATGAATGCGACCTACTTCCACCTGCTTGTCAACCATGTCCCCTTATTTGCGGCATTGTTTGGCACAGTTTGCCTCGCTTGGGGGCTGATCAAGTCCGTTCCTTCGCTCAGGACAGCTGGCCTCATCTTTCTCATAGCCGGTTCCCTAGGCGGCTGGGGCGCCCATATTTCGGGTGAAAAGGCAGAACATTTTGTGGAAGAATTGCCCGGTGTTTCAAGGAAACTCGTCCATGAACATGAAGAAGCAGCAGAAACCGTCCATCTCTTTGTAATTCCGTTGGGCCTGCTGTCTATCCTAGCACTCTACCTTGACCGCAAACAGTCCCGCTGGACCCTAGTCGCCACCTGGGTTACGGCTGCGTTCGGTGCGGCTACCTTTTTCACTTCTGTCGTTGCGGCTGAAACGGGAGGCCACATCCAACATTCAGAAGTTCACCCAAATGGTGATCAGACGGCATGATCTTCTCTCTTAGGCCAAGAATTCAACGCATCGCATTAGCCGGGGGGATCTTTTTTCTCCTTAGTACGGCCCATCTCTTTACGCCCGGACAATTCATGGATGGTGCTACCTATGCTGCCATTGCACGAAATCTAGCCTTAGATCCAGGGTCCGCCTTTACGCTGTTTTATAGCCCTAGCTTGTATCCAAATTTTATAGAGCACCCCCCTTTGCACTTTTGGCTGCAAGCATTTTTCTTCCATGTATGTGGCGACCATTGGTGGACCGAAGATGTATATGGCGCCATCTTCTGGATGATCACCGCATTAGGCATCGACCGCCTGGGTCGTTGGTCGGGCTTATCAAAAAGAGCACTCCAATGGGCGCTGATCTTGTGGACCGCTATACCTATCGTTGCCTGGACCTTTGGCAACAACCTCCTCGAAATTACCCTGAGCGCTTTCACCGTTTGGTCTGCCGCAACTATGATCTATGGCATGCGAAGAGGGAAGTACATCTATTTGCCCCTAGGTGGGTTATGGATCGCCGCAGCCTTTTTTACCAAAGGACCTGTAGGGTTATTCCCCTTGGCTATTCCGTTCTTTTGGCATCTCACGGGCAATGCACCTAACTCTACTTGGAAGCGAAACGTCATCGACAGCTTGCTCGTCCTATTGGGGCTTGTCATCCCCCTTGGCCTCAGTCTTCTCTATGCCCCAAGTGCCCAATACTTAGAAGCCTATTGGCAAAAACAGATTATCCACTCGCTCACATCCGTAGTCACGGTCGAGTCACGATGGTATTTGCCCGCCAATTTTATGATGCAACTCATCCTTCCTGCCATTATCGCCCTAGGCGTTCGGAAGTTTCGGCCTATTGCGGAAGGCCGCCGGGCCCTCTCTCCAAGAACCTTGGCCTTTGCTTTTATTGCCTTGAGCGCCGTTCTGCCTATGATGATATCATGGAAGCAACGTGACTTTTATGCCGTCCCCGCGTATCCTTTTGCCGCTATGGCTTTAGCCTTTGTGCTTGATGGCCATAAAACGGCTGGCAAAGCCTTGCATCCGCGCATTTTATGGCAGTGGACGATAGGATTATGGCTATTTGGATTGGCTTTGCGCTCTTTACCTGAGGTCCATACCAGCAGAGATTTCACCCTACGAAAGTCCATTTTTCAGGTAGCAAAAATGCACCGAGGGGAAACTTTTCATGTCTCCGATAGCCTATACCAAGATTGGAATGTTCACGCCCAATGTGCGCGGGTAGGACAGATCTATTTATCCGAACAGAAAGGTGATAAAGACCATGATTTTTGGGAACTCCATCTTGTCCAAGACCGGGTACAGGTGCGTAAACCCTACTACAGGTAGTGATGCGAGGGCAGAGGGCCTAAAGTGACATTCCGCCCCCTCAGGACATACGATCCGAAAGCACTTTATAGGTCGGATCTTCGTCCAGATTCACGTCAATGACCGCTGCCGCATTTTGCAATAAAACCTGACAATCAGGACTAACATGACGGAGGGTCAATCGCTTCCCCTGTTGAGAATAACGATCCGTCAATTTATGCAATGCCTCAATGGCTGACATATCGGCTACGCGACTTTCTCTAAAATCCAGGATGACCTCCTTCGGGTCTTGGTCTACTGTGAATTTCTCTTGAAAAGCGGAAATAGAACCGAAAAACAATGGGCCAAAAAGGGCATAGTGTTTTACTCCTTGCTCATCCACATGCTTTCTCGCACGAATTCTGGTCGCATTATCCCACGCAAAGGCGAGAGCCGAAATCAACACCCCCACCAATACAGCTAACGCCAGATTATGCATAAAGATGGTAATCAGGGTGACCAAAACCATCACGGCAGTATCTGTTTTTGGCATGGTCTTAAACGTGCGCAAGCTGGCCCATTCAAAAGTACCCATAGCCACCATAATCATGACACCGGTGAGCGCCGCCATGGGCAAGCGCTCAATCCAGGCGGAACCCATCATAATAAAAAGCAACAAAAGCAGGGAAGCCGCAATGCCAGACAATCTTGCTCGGGCACCAGAAGAAATATTGATTAAGCTTTGACCAATCATAGCGCATCCTCCCATGCCAGAAAAAACACCCGAAACCATATTTGCCACTCCTTGCGCCATCGCTTCTTTGTTGCTGCGTCCACGCGTTTGGGTAATCTCATCTATGATGTTAAGTGTCAAAAGACTTTCAATTAGGCCCACCCCAGCCACAATGGCCGCATAGGGAAATACAATGCCCAAAGTTTCCCATACCCATGGAATGTTTGGGAGATGGAACGGGGGGAATCCTCCCTTAATAGACGCCATGTCTCCCACCGTTTTGGTATCAATATTCAAGAAAGTCACCAGGGCAAACAACGTTAAGATAGCCACCAAGGAGGCTGGAACCGCTTTACTTACACGTGGCCAGAAATAGATGATGGCCATGGTACAGGCAACAAGGCCGAGCATAACCCAAAGCGAATGACCCACTAACCAAGCGCCCGTTCCATCTTGAAACTGATTTAGCTGAGCCATAAATATGACGACGGCCAATCCATTGACAAAGCCATAAATTACAGGCTGGGGAACCAACCGTATCCATTTACCCAAACGAAAAACACCCGCCATTACTTGAAGGAAACCCGCCAAGACCACCGCGGCAAAAACATACTCAACGCCATGAGACTTTGCCAAGGTCACGAGGACAATCGCTATGGCGCCCGTTGCCCCCGAAATCATCCCTGGACGCCCACCCAGGACAGAGGTAACTAAGCCCATAACAAAGGCTGCATACAGCCCGGTTAAGGGAGAAAGGCCCGCCATCAAGGCAAAAGCCACCGCTTCAGGCACCAGGGCAAGCGCAACGGTAAGCCCTGAAAGCAATTCTAAACGATGGTCGACTGTTTGACGGAAGTCAAACAGCTTCAATGAAGGCAAAATAGACATAGGAATGTTGTGAAATGAAGCGGCAAAAGTACCGCTTTGCCTTTTATCCGACTCCCTCCATCGTGCGCAGCCGAAGAAGGGAGATTGCATCTAGCGCCGTAGGCGCCGGGGTGCGTTCCCTTGGTGGGAGTGTTTCAGCTACATCAGCGACCGCAGCGCGCGTTGACGCGGCTTCTTTTTTAGGCCCCTGGCTCACTTGAACGAATTCGATCGCCAAAGGCCTAAAAAAAAAGCGCCCCCAAAAAGGGGGCGCGGTTGCTTGATTTCGCTGGCGGAAGAAGAGGGATTCGAACCCCCGGACCTGTTACAGTCAATAGTTTTCAAGACTACCGCAATCGACCACTCTGCCATTCTTCCGCGGCAAAAGTACGTAACTTCGCCATCATGCGCCGAATGCTCTTTCTAGGTTTTTTATTGCCTAGCCTAAATCTTTTCGCTCAGGGGGTCAAAATAGGGGCTGATGTCCACCCCTATTGGTCACCAGAAGTCGGTCATTATCTGGAAATTACCTACAGTATTGAACCACAATCCTTGTACACAACTTGGGGGCAGGAATCTGACCCTGTCGTCACCACTTTGGCCCTTCTTCAGCAAGGTGAGAAGGTAATTGGCGCTGAAAAACTCGCTATTTCATGTCCTTCCCAAAATATAAAAGCGGAAAAGTTATTTCCCATCGTGCAATCCACCTTCCTTCCCGCGGACACAGGCCAACTCCAACTCACTGTCTTATATGGTGTCGGAACTGAACTCACAGACACCCTTTACGGCAGCTTTTATATTAGTCCCATTGACCGTACTAGCATGTCGCCGCTGGCCTGGCAAGAACCTCAAGGGAAATACCTAGGGCCTCGAGCACAGTTTGGTCAAGCTGTCTATGCCAATGACAGCGATAAGGTGCATTTTTACACCCAGGCCTATAAGTTGCCCTCTGGTCAGAAGACCTTTTTTACCTACGAGATTTACTCTTTGGATACAGACCGCCCTATGGAAGGATATGGGGGCGTCATGCGTATTCAATCCAAGGAAACAGTACAACCCATACACGGGGGAGTTCTTATCTCTGAACTACCTACCGGCAACTATGAATTGCGCTGTGTGTTGAATATCCAGAACATGGATCGCCATCTTTATCCTGAGCAACGGATTAAATTTTATCGGGTCAACCCTTCTGAATTGGCTCGCTGGAACACTTCCACCCCGGTAGATCCCAGGTGGATGGGCTTACTGGATCATGGGGACTCTCTTCGGCATTGGGTTAATGGCATGTATCCCATTGCCTCCATTGCAGAAAGGCAACAAATTGAACGCTTTGGACCGCAGACCAGCGACACAGCTATTTGGCGATTTACGCAAAGATTCTGGGAAACCCGCCACCCAACTGATGCATTAGCGCAATGCACCCTCTTCCAAAATTTATTGCGCCGTGTAGATGCCCAATACAGTAGTCGTGCTGTTCCAGGTTATGCCACAGACCGTGGCCGTGTATTTCTTCAATACGGTGCGCCGACCTTGACGGAAAAACGTCCCTTTGAAACCGATGGCTATCCCTACGAAATTTGGCAGTACAACTTGCTGGATGTTCCGAATGCGCCCTATCAAATCAATAAGATTTTTGTTTTTGTTAATTACGCCGTTGCAGGGCGCAACTATGAGCTATTGCATTCGAATGCCATAGGAGAAATCAACAATACGCGTTGGAAGATCGCACTGCAAAAACGCTCCTATATCACGGAAGACATCGACGATACCGGTCAAACCGGATCGGATAAATTTGGTAGCAGAATCTACAATAACATCATTCCCGGAGGAGGATGAAGACCGCGGTTGTCATTTTAAATTGGAACGGTCAAAAATGGCTTGAAAAATTTCTCCCAACCGTCATAGCCAATAGCTCCGACGCCCTTGTTGTCGTTGCGGACAATGGCAGTTCAGATCATTCTGCCGACTGGACACAAACGCATCACCCAAAGGTTCATTGGATTTCCATGCCCTCAAACCAGGGGTATGCGGGAGGGTACAATAGGGCTTTGTCCATCTTACACGCAGAACAGCCCGGCTTGGCCTATGCTGTGCTCATGAACTCTGACATTGAGCCTTCCCCCGGCTGGCTTGAACCACTTGAGACTTTTATGGATGCGCACCCAACAGCGGGCGCAATTCAGCCCAAATTATTGGACTATCAAAACCGTCAGCATTTTGAGTACGCCGGGGCCATGGGCGGCATGCTTGACTATTGGGGCTACCCTTTTGCAATAGGACGCATTTTTGACCATTGTGAACAAGATCATGGTCAATATGACCAACCCGCTTACCCCGAAGTGTTTTGGGCCTCTGGCGCTTGCTTAATGGTGCGCTGGGTAGCCTTTGACCATGTGAAGGGGCTCGACACTCGACTTTTTGCCCACATGGAAGAAGTTGACCTTTGTTGGCGGATGTGGCGCGCAGGCTATACCGTGCACGCATGCACCCAAAGCCAAGTTTTTCACGTTGGGGGTGGAACGCTTGGGGCTTTGTCCCCACAGAAAACCTTTTTGAATTTTCGAAATAGTTTGCTGGTCGCGGTTAAAAACCTGCCCGCGCTCGCCGCTATACGTATTGTCGCAGCCCGCTTATTTTTGGATGGTCTTGCTGGACTTCTTTTTCTATGGCGTGGCCAAGGGAAGCATTGCTGGGCCATTGTCCGTGCACATGGTCAATTTTACCGCCAAATGGCTGCCTTTGCTTTTTTTCCACAGGAGCATCCCAAAGGCTGGCCCGCTAAGGGGCTTTACCGCGGATCTATTGTGTGGGATTATTATGCCCGAAACAAAAAAACTACCTCGAAACGTTAAAGGTTTTTGGGGTGGTAGCGCAGGACTGTATCCCGCAGCTGTTGTTGTTCTAAATGGGTATAAATTTCTGTAGTCGTGATGCTCTCGTGTCCTAGTAACATTTGAATTATCCGAATATCCGCACCGCGTTGAATAAGATGCGTGGCAAACGTGTGACGAAGCGTGTGCGGTCCAATGGTTTTATCAATACCGGCCAGCTGAGCAAGCACCCGCAATCGCTTAAACACCCAGACACGACTTAAAGGCTTGCCCCGTTGATTTAAAAAAACAAAACCTTCTGCCCCTTTTTGGATGGGCACGTGTACACGCACCTCATCACGATAACGACATACACTCTTCATAGCAGATGCATACATGGGGACTATCCGCTCCTTATTGCCTTTACCAACAACTCGTATGAGCAAATCCGCCTCAAATACATCTTCCATTTTTAAATCCACCAACTCTGACACCCTCAGCCCACAGGCATAGAGCACTTCTAGCATGGCTAAGTCGCGCTCCCCTTGCGAGTGGCTTCTATCAATGGCCTGAATCAAGGCATCAACCTCTTCAACCGTCAGATACACCGGTAACTTTCGTCCCAAACTTGGACTTTCTATCCCCTCCATAGGGCTTTTCTCCACCACATTTTCCTCCAAAAGAAAAAGATAAAATGCCCGCATGCTGCTTTGCATGCGCGTTTGTGTTCGGGGGGATTTCCCTTGTTTTGCTTGATGTTGTAAAAACGCACGAAGGTCTTCTTGCACCAGGGAAACGGGGCGTTTATCGATTTCTTCCGCCCATATTTGTAGCTGAGATAGATCACTTTTATACGCTTGAAGGGTGTTAGCGCTTAAGCCCCTTTCTAGGCGGAGATAGGTAAGAAACTGCCGATGGGCGAGTGTCCAGTTCATGGAATGTCAGCGGCTTCAACCAAAAGCGCCTCCATCGCAAAACGGTAACCCAGCCAACCCATTCCACTAATCGTTCCCTTTGTGAAGGGTGCCAGTAAAGAAACGCGGCGAAAAGCCTCACGCGCATACGTATGGCTCAGATGTACTTCTACTACTTTGGCCCGCAAGCCTGCGACTGCATCACGAAGCGGTATAGAACTGTGGGTCCATGCACCAGGATTGATGACCACGCCCGCATCCTCCCCGTCAACCGCCTGAAGGAAGCGAATGAGCGCATCCTCATCATTGAATTGTACTGCCTCAACGCTGGACGCTGGCCAGCTATTTGCCATCCAGCTTTCCCAAAGGGTCAATTGGTCTGCAAGCGTTTGATGGCCATATATAGCGGGCTGCCGGTGTCCCAGCTGATCCAAGTTTATGCCATGTACGATGTAGACTTTCATAGGTCAAAGGTAACGCAGCCGCTTTAGCCGCGGACTCTGTGACTCCCTCCACCAAAGAAAGCCTCTAAGAACCCGATTCCGTAACCCAACATCATCACAACCGTACTGGCCACAGCAAAGGCGCCAATTTTTGCCGAACGGTACTGCAATCCTGCTAAGAGGAAGGGAAACAGGAAGTAGGCGATAAAGACAACCAAAAGAGGCCAGTTCAACACAGCGGCTAAGAGGATGGCGACCACGGTGCCGAGCAAAAGAAAAACAGGAAAGAGATGCGTTATTTTCAGTTGACCGGGGTGGCGTTGTGCCAATGCCCATCGCGCGCCGCCAAAGCGACGCACTTGATGAAAAAACTGCTTTAAGGTGGACCGGCGCTTGTGCCACACCACGGCTGTTGGAATGAAACCCACACGATAGCCCGCATGATGAATTCGGATACTCAAGTCTACATCTTCGCCTGTTTTAAAATGCACATCATACCCACCAACGGCAAAAAATACTTCACGCTTCATCCCCATATTGAAGCCTCGGGGGTAATAGGTAGTCGTGCTTTTTTTTCCACCGCGTATGCCTCCGGTCGTCCAAAGACTCGTCATGCTAAAGCTGATCGCCTTTTGCAAAGGGCTGAAGTCTGAAGGTGCATCATCAGGCCCACCAAAGGCATCCCAGTCTGCCGCCTGAAGGCCTTTTTCTATCTGGGTTAGGTACGTGGACGGCAATAGACAATCCGAGTCCAAAAAGAGCAATATTGTACCGTTAGCCTGCTTTGCAGCCCAATTGCGCGCTTCAGAAACAGGCAAGCCCTCCTCATGTAAAAAACGGACCGCAACAGACGTTTCTTTTTGTAACGCCTCTACTAGGGGACGCAAGGCATCTCTGGGTGTGCCGTCAGAAAGAATGATTTCAAAGGCAGTGGGATCGAAGGCCAATGCAGTAGCCGAACGAACAAATTCCGACACCTCATCGGGCCGACCATAGGTTGGGGCAATGAGACTGAATTTCACAGGAAATTAGGCCGCTGGATTGATGTGCTCTCCGACGGAATATTTTGGCTTCTTGCTTGATTGGCGAACCATGAGCTCTGCCAGTAAACCCGTCACAAAAAGTTGTGTACCCAATATCATGGTCGTCAAAAAGATAAAAAACCATGGGTCTTCGGTTAACAGGCCTGGACGTAGACCCTCCGTTAAACGGTATAATTTAAGGATCCCCATAGCGGCAAGTGCCACCCCTGAAAATACGAACATGAGGATACCCAAAGTGCCGAAGAAGTGCATAGGGCGGCGCTGAAAGCGACCCACCATCGCCAAGGTGATCAAATCTAAAAGACCGTTGACAAAACGGTTCATGCCAAACTTCGTTGTTCCGTACTTTCTCGCTTGGTGCTGCACTACTTGCTCCCCAATATTGGCAAAGCCGGCCATCTTGGCCAACACCGGTACGTATCGATGCATTTCTCCCTGGACTTCTACTGCCTGCGCTACCTCAAGACGGTAGGCCTTTAAGCCACAGTTGAAATCGTGCAAGTAAATACCCGACATTTTTCTTGCAGCCCAATTGAAAAGCTTGGTAGGCAAGGTCTTGGTCCATGGGTCAAACCGTTTCTTCTTCCAACCACTGATCAGATCAAAGCCTTCTTCTCGAATCCCCCGCATCAAGGCTGGAATCTCTTCTGGTGAATCTTGCAAATCTGCATCCATGGTGATCACCACGCTGCCTTGCGCTTGTTGAAAGCCAATATACAGGGCTGCAGACTTACCATGGTTGCGGCGAAAACGGGTTCCACGTACTGTAGGAAAAGTGTTAGCCAACTCCGCAATCACTTTCCATGAAGTGTCTGTTGAGCCATCATTCATGTAGAGAATTTCGTACGTGATGTTCTCTGCCTTACAGACACGGTCAATCCATGCTGTTAGCTCAGGAAGGGATTCCGCTTCATTAAAAAGCGGAATAACGACGGATAGATCTAATGGGGTATTATTCAAACTCAGGTCTGTTTTTTTTCATCACCGCGCCCACGACTAATCCAATGACCGCAAAGAAGGCTATACCCATCCCCGCTCCTTTGAGCTGACCGGTAAAGCTTTTTGTCGCCATTGCCTGCTTCATGATCTTTTCTTCCAGCTCATCGTTGGTCGTAACCCCCATGAATTTCTTCACACCTTGAAGTTGCTCTTCGGGCATCTCCAACATCATGTCTACTTGACGCGCTCCATTGCGCGTGGCTAGATCTGCATCCACCACATTGTAGAAAAAGAGATTGAATGCGAGACCCAATACAGAGGCCATCATAAATGGAAGCATAAAAGCGGAGAATGCCTCACGGAAAGTAGCATACCCTCCATTTTCTTTTTTATACTGGGTGACACCCACAATAAAAATGACCAATGTCACGAGTAAAACGAGGGTACCTCCCCATTTCGAGGTGAAGAGGGTTTCATCCACGATGTACACGCCTAAAACATACAGGATCGATAGGACGGTACTCACGATGCCGAATTGGACGGCGATTTTCTTTAAGAGGGGGGGCATAACGGTGTCTTAATCTTTATTTAACTGAAACAAACTTACGGATTTGGATTTCTCCTTCATGGTTTCGCTGGACAACCGCGGCTTCTGGTAACTCAATAGGCCAGGTATAGCTCAATTCGGTGGGGATCGACACCGAATGAAGCCATCTTCCATCCATACTCAGTAATGTAATATCATCCCCTTTAGACACCCCGTCCAAATGCAACCCATCCGCGTCTTTCCAAATAGAAAACACAGGGGGTAGTGCTTCTTCAGGCGTTGATATTGTGGCTACACTCTCGATTGGAATAGTGACCGTTCCAAAATTGGGGTGGGAGGTTTGGAAGGTGAGACTCTCCCCTACATACGCCAGTCCACTATTGTAATCCACTTCAATCTCCACATATCCGCCGACGGGACAGGTGGTAGAACCCGACCAGTTAGACTCATCTGTGATGCTTGAAGTGGATAGCGTCACGTTAGAAAAAACCAATGGAATATTGCCATTATTCACCACAATGAGACGACGGGTACGTGTTCCTGGATTCAAAAGGTTGGTATAATGGCGAAGATGGAGGGTGTCTTCTGTTACATAAAAACTTGGATTCTGGGCCGCAGCAGTAGGTCCCACCAAGGTGGTCATCCGATCCAAAAACTGTGGATAATCTACATACGGATTGCGATTTGCCTGAAGGCCAAAAATCCCTTGATTCCGCAAGCGATCTAGGCTATCCGGCGGAAAAGCGGCATGCCAGGCTTTCAAAATAGACTCCTGTGGCGCATAAAAATTGGCATAATCTCCATAACGTGTGACAAAATAGAGCATCGCCCTAGCTGCATCACCCTTGTGCGCATCACGCGGTTCAAACACGCCGGACAATCTCTTGCTCCCACCTACGGACCACGCGGGCGTACCCGTAATCACCCCAAAAGGATTATTGCTTCGCTGCGTATTGGCTATTTCATCTGAAGGAAACAAATGATGGATATCGTTCTTCATTGGAGCCGCAGATGAAAACATACTCTGCGGAAAAGTATGCTCACAATTCATGTTGTTGGTAACCGCCCCTGCGCGTGTATTAAATGTGGCCGTTCGGCCTGTGTATACACATTCGACTATGCCCCCATGATTGTCCAAACTACCGTACATCTCATCTCGTGCACCGTTGTACGAAAGCGTGGTATGATTCGTTGTCAAAATACTGGTCAAGGCATTGCGGAGGGGTCCTTCTATAAGATTCTGAGTACCTGAATAATAACTCAAACTGTACACGCCATCCGCTTCAAATTTGACCCCGAATGCACCCATTTCGTGGGTCGTTTGAAACACAATAGGTAACAGATGTTCCACATTATGCACAGGCGTAAAACATACGGACACTAGGGAAGAATCTCCTGGACTCAGAGTCATTTGGCTCAATTGGATATCTAGCAACGTGTCCCCAAAAAATCCAGCCGTTCGAACGGCTTCAATTGTATACGATGCAGCGGTAGGATTGTATAGCCAGAAAATGGCTGAATCCCGCTGCAATTCAGTTACTGAGCCTCTACTCAAGAGATTTGTACTGGCGATTTGCGCTGCGCTTTCTAGGCATAGCATTCCCAAAATCAGGGCGAAAGCCCCGCGAAGTGTTTGTGTTGTTTTCATAGGCATACTAGTGTAAAGGTCGACTATCTTTGCACTCGGGCAAGGATCAAACAACCAGCTCCTGATGAATCCCCCAGGACGGAAACGTAGCAAGGGTAGTTGGTCGTAGCGGTGTGATTTGACTCCTTGCCTTTTTTTGTGGCTAAATGGAGTGTAAAACTATAATGCCATGATTTCTAGAACCTTATCGACAATGTCTTCCACACTAGGTTTAGAGAAGTAATCGCCATCACTTCCGTAAGCGGGTCGATGTGCTTTTGCACTGAGCGTACTGGGCATCGCATCTAGGTAACGGAATGCCCCTTGGTCCTCCACAATTTTTTGCAGCAAATAGGCAGAAGCTCCTCCATCGACATCTTCGTCAACAACCAATAATCGATTTGTTTTTGAGACCGATGCGGCACAGGTGTGCCCAAGGTCAAAAGGCAAGAGGGTTTGCACATCTAGAATCTCCACTTCGACATCCAACGCTGCTAATCGATCCGCCGCTTCTTGCACCATGCGGCACATGGAACCATATGTGACAAGGGTAATATCTGCTCCTTCACGCAACGGATCCACCTTCCCCAATGGGACGGTGAATTCGGCCAAGTTTGTAGGCAGGGACTCTTTGAGGCGATACCCATTCAGACATTCAATGACCAACGCAGGCTCATCGGCTTGCAATAAGGTGTTGTACATGCCCGCTGCTTGGGTCATGTTGCGCGGTACGCATACATACATGCCACGCAAAGCCCCGAGAATCAATCCCATGGGAGAGCCTGAATGCCAAATTCCTTCCAGACGATGACCTCTTGTCCGAACAATCAAAGGGGCTTTTTGCCCCCCTGCTGAACGCCAACGAACCGTTGCGCAATCATCACTCAAGATCTCTAAGGCATACAACAAGTAATCGAGGTATTGAATCTCTGCAATGGGCCTTAGGCCGCGCATGGCCATACCAATTCCCTGACCCGCAATGGTGGCTTCTCGAATCCCCGTATCAAAAACACGCGTTTCACCAAAGGCCTCTTGCATGCCCTCAAGTCCTTGATTTACATCGCCAATAGCCCCCACGTCCTCTCCGAAGATGAGCGTTTCGGGGTAGCGTTGAAACAATGCATGAAAATTGTCGCGCAACACCACACGTCCATCCACTTTAGCCGCATCAGGCGCAAAAACGGGTGGGACCACTGGGACCGCTAGGGCTGTACCGGAATGCAATTCACTGCTATAGGTAAGTGCTCCACGTTCTTTTTGTGTTTCTATCCACATTTGGACGGCCTGCACGTCCTTTCCAAGAGCAGCCGCCATCGTAGCAGCCTTTCTGACAGCTGCCAAAGAGTCACGCCACATGGCCGTTTTATCTGCCCGAAGTTGCGCTGCTTCCTGCTCATGCCCAAGCAAGTCCAGACAATCTGCGGCTTGCTCTCGGATGACAGAAAGGGGTTCTAAATAGGCGGCAAAAGCAGCCTTCATATCCTCGCGCGCTTGGTCATTTGCCGAGTTTTCCAAGTCAAGCAGTGTTTCTTCGGAAATCAATAAATGTTCTAATAAGAAGGCACGGAACTGCGTAATACAATCATATTCTACCTCCCACGCCAAACGCTCTGGGCCTTTATAGCGTTCATGTGATCCTGAAGTAGAGTGCCCTTGCGGCTGCGACATCTCCGTGACATGCAATAAGACGGGTACATTTTCATTTCGAGCAATGGCTTCTGCACGTTCAAAAGCCGCTACGAGCTCCGGGTAATCCCATCCTCGTGCAACGATGATCTCAAAGCCGGGCTCTTGCTCCTCCCCTTTTTTATTCACTTTGCGCTGAAAACCTGCCAAGGCCTTCGATATACTTTGTTTTAGTGTTTGGTGTTTGGCATGCACCGAAATACCATATTCATCATCCCAAACGCACATCACTAAGGGTAACTGCATGACCCCTGCGGCATTCATAGCTTCCCAGAAATGCCCTTCTGAGGCAGAGGCATTGCCAATGGTTCCCCAGGCAACTTCTTGGCCATTGCGACTGAAGGCATTGTCTATCCCTAATGCTTTGTAGACTTTGGAGGCTTGGGCCAGGCCCAATAGCCGGGGCATTTGTCCTCCTGTAGGCGATATGTCGGCAGAGACATTTTTTTGATCCACTAAAGGGAGCCATTCGCCATTTTCATCCAGTGAACGTGTGGCAAAATGACCATTCATTTGACGGCCACCCGAAGAGGGCTCACGCTCCAACGAGGTGTCCGCGTAAAGGGAAGCAAAGAACTGCTGAGGTGTGAGCGCACCAATCGCCATCATAAACGTCTGATCACGGTAATATCCGCTTCGAAAGTCCCCATCGCGGAAAACTTTTGCCCACGCAAGTTGCGCTACTTCCTTTCCATCGCCGAAAATGCCAAACTTGGCCTTCCCTGTCAAGACCTCTTTTCGGCCCAACAAACTACAAGCACGGCTCAAAACAGCCATGCGATAATCATCTTTCAGCGATTGGATAAAATCAGGATTGTGCATGTTTACAAAAATAGGGTGACCTTTGTTCACGAATCCCACCCTTAACTACAATTCTTCAGATGAAATTCTTTATCGACACGGCAAATCTGGCTGAAATTCAAGAAGCACAAGACATGGGCATCTTGGATGGCGTGACAACTAACCCATCCTTAATGGCCAAAGAGGGCATTTCTGGCACCGAAAATATAATGAATCACTACCGCGCCATTTGTGCCATCGTGGATGGCGACGTGAGTGCCGAAGTAATTTCGACCGATTTTGACGGCATGATCAAAGAAGGAGAGGCTTTAGCCGAGTTAGATCCCAAAATTGTCGTGAAAGTTCCTATGATTCTGGAGGGCGTCAAAGCCATTCGCTACTTTAGCGACAGGGGTATCAAGACGAACTGCACCCTGATCTTTTCCGCAGGCCAAGCGCTTGTGGCAGCCAAAGCCGGTGCCACCTATGTATCCCCCTTCATCGGCCGATTGGATGATATCTCTACCGACGGTATAGCCTTGATTGATTCTATCCGACTCATTTTTGACAACTACGGATATGAAACGGAAATCTTAGCTGCCTCTATTCGCCACCCGATGCATATTCTGCAATGCGCTGAAATTGGAGCGGATGTTATGACGGGGCCTCTCAGTGCCATCCATGCATTGTTAAAGCACCCATTAACGGACATCGGCTTAGAAAAATTCTTAGCGGACCACAAAAAGACCCACAGCTAAATCAAGGACGCCGCTTCCACTTCCCACTTGAGGTAAGCGGAAGAGGTCCTTCCTTACACTCTTTTGGACGCCTCCAAGCTGGAAAGGTTTGGAAGGCGTCTTTTAGTTTCCTCCGTTCTTCTTCTTGGAGCGGCACACTAAACCATACCAAAGCTTCTCCCCAAGCTTCGTGAGGGATGCAGCCAGCAAATCCCTCTGGATGATCTGGGTAAACAGAGGCTAACGCTGCTTCTATGGACGCTGGGAATATTTTTTTTCCTGCACTCAGGATGGCCCCATCCAATCGACCTAACCAGCGAAAGGACGTGGAACTATGCACGGCTACAGCATCTTCTGTTTGGAGTGAATGCACGCCCCTTTCTGGCGAATCAATGACCAAAGCCTCACCCAACTGCTCCACTTTTACTCCTGGAAGACAGGTGTAGTCCGTTGTTTCACCTAATCTTCTTAAGGCAATATGTGTGAGGGTTTCGGTCATGCCAAAACCGTGATAGAGCAAAACACCTGTGCCCCGAACTCGGCTTAACAATGCGCTTTCCTGCAACGCGGTTAGCGGGGCACCACCCAACAAGACGGTTTTAACCCTAGCGTATGCAGAAGATGTGAGGGCTATAGCTTGCTGCGGCACCACGGCTAAAAAGTCTAGGTTTCCTTCCCATTTAGGATCCCGGACAACGGGCAGAACTTGAAGATTCATTCCCAGCGCTAAAGCACGCCAAAGCATCAATCGGCCGGCTGTTCCTGCGACTTCCATGGCTAATGCTGTGCGCATGCCCGGTTGCAATCCAAAGGCAAGGGCAGTCGCTTGAATACTGGCCCATACATGGGTCCTTTGCACCACAAACGTCTTGGGTGCCCCCGTACTTCCACTCGTCTGCAAGATGAATTCTGGGGTATTTGCCTCCCAAAGCGCTGCGGCAGAAAGGACCGAATCCATCCTTTGCTGGTCACAATCAGGATGAAAGCTCAGCAAGGGATTCATGCCTTGTGCGTCCATAAAGCCCCCTCTTTGACGAAGGTTCTCGGAGGCAAGTTATTGGTGTAAAGACTCCCTGTTCCTAAGCCTTGATACCCCATTAAATGGGGCAATACTGCCGTCCATTGTGCAATAGCGGATAACCCAACGGATCCTTCTAAAGCACTCGTAATCCACCAACCAATACCGCGGAGCTCGGCGCGTTGAATCCAATCTTCACAACTAGAGAAGCCACCCAGCAATGAAGGCTTGAGGACAATATAGGCTGGTCGTAGGGTATCCAGTAAACGGTCTCGGTCATCAGACTCGGTGAGCCCAATCAAACTTTCGTCCAATGCCGTTGGGACCGCTCCCTCCAGACAAACTTTTTGCAATCCCGCGTTATCGAGGGGAGAACAGGGCTGTTCTACACTGTGCAAACTTAATGGCGCAAGACTTTCCATGGCTGACAAGGCCCCTGCTATATCGAAGGCCCCATTGGCATCCACGCGCAATTCAAGGCTGGGCGGCGACAAGCGGCGGATATCGGTCAACACCGCTTTTTCAGCCGACCCATCCAAGGCGCCAATTTTCATTTTAAGACATTGGAAACCTTCCGTGAGCCTGGCTTCCATTTGATCACTGAGAAAGCATGGGTCCCCCATCCAGAGCAATCCATTGATGGCAATCGGCGCTTCTCCGTAGGCAAAAGCACTAGGAAAAAGGATCTTGCCCGTACCCCCATGAAAAGCATCCTTCCAGCTCAAACAGGCTTGTTCAAGGGCAAAAAAGATACTAGGCCATTGTTTCCAAGCCTGTGCAACTGCTCTGGGTATACCCGTTAGACACCAGGCTTTCCATTCTTCGGATTCCAAGGCCGATAAGTCCGCACACAGGCGCAAAAGCGCATCTTCATAACCCGGGCGATCATCAAGGGACAAACCAGGCAAGAGACCACATTCACCTTGCCCCGTGGCATCAAGAACCGAGACTTCAAGGAAGTAGCCTGGCTTCTGGGTCAAAACACCCCGGGAGGTTCCTGCGGGACGTTTGAATGTATAGGTATGTGCCCAATAGCGTGCCTTCATTACATCAAAACAAGGGTTTCGCACATTGGTTTGCATCGATCAACAGTCCGGCACCCAACAAGAGGGCAAACAGCACGGCCTGCAATGCGGTGGGTTTTAAAAGCGCGTCAAAGGCAGCAGGTGTTTTTGCCTTCCACATTCGATAAGTACTCTCCCCCAGCAATGGAAGGGTAGCAAGAAACAGAAAGCTCCTTGAGCAAGTTAAATCCGATTGTAAAAAGACATAGGCCGTTGCTGCTGTATATGCTTCGATGACCAACCCCGTTTGGTATACCCGGGCCATGGATAGCCCCATGCGCATGGCTACCGTGTGCTTGCCTGCCAAACGGTCCGTCTCTATGTCACGCATGTTGTTTAGGTTTAGCACCGAAGCAGCCAAAAAGCCAATCGCCAGCCCAGGTAATAAGACCAGAGGCTCCCAGACATGATGTTGCAGAAGGTAGGATCCCATCACCCCGACGGGTCCAAAAAAGGCTAAGACAAATACATCCCCCCAGCCACGGTATCCATAGGTCCATCCCATAGTATAGCCGCGTGCTGCAAGAATCGCTAGCACGCCTATTAGCCCGAAACTGATAGCCACCCACAAGGGCATACCTGCGGTGCCCATCCAGATGGTACCTACGGTAAACAAGATAGAGAGCAACGTCATGATGTTCACAGCCCGTTGCATGGAGGCCATCGTGAGCGCTCCGCTTGCTACGGCGCGTGCTTCAATGCCATCCTGACCCTGTCGGTGCGCATCCGCCCCCGTCAAACTATCCCCTAGATCATTGGCCAAATTGGACAAAAGTTGGTAACTGGTCGCAGTCAAAACCGTCAAAACGAAGATAATCCCATCAAAAGACCCATGGTCTGCCGCAATCAACGTTCCCAAAGCGATGCAGGCCAAGGCCAATGGCAACGTTCTAGGTCGAGCGGCATGCAGCCAAGGAAGCCATGCTGCCATCAAGGGAAAATCGGAAATTGACCAAAGTCAGGATCGCGCTTTTCTAAAAAGGCACGTTTGCCTTCTTGCGCTTCATCCATCATATAGTACATCAAGGTGGCGTCACCTGCAAACTCCATGAGGCCGCGTTGGCCATCTAATTCTGCATTTAATCCGCGTTTGATCATGCGCAAGGCCATGGGACTGCGCATGATCATCATTTCACACCATTCTATTGTGGTAGCCTCTAAGTCGGCAAGGGGCACAACTTTGTTGACCATCCCCATGTCTTCCGCTTCTTTTGCCGTGTATTGTTGGCATAGGAACCAAATCTCGCGCGCCTTCTTTTGGCCCACGTGTCGGGCTAAATAGTTGCTCCCGAATCCCGCATCAAAACTGCCCACCTTGGGCCCGGTTTGTCCAAAGCGTGCATTGTCTGAAGCAATGGTAAGGTCACATACCACATGGAGCACATGACCCCCGCCAATAGCATATCCATTCACCATGGCCACTACGGGCTTGGGAATTTCTCGAATGCGCTTATGAAGGTCCAAGACATTCAATCGCGGAATTCCATCTTCCCCAACATAGCCCCCCACTCCTTTCACGTTTTGATCACCGCCACTGCAGAATGCTTTTTCTCCAATACCCGTAAGAACCACCACCCGGATATCTGAACGCTCTCGACAAATGTCAAATGCTTCGATCATCTGAGTGCTGGTTTCAGGCCGAAAAGCATTGTACACCTCAGGCCGGTTAATGGTGATTTTTGCTATGCCTTGATAGAATTCAAAAAGAATGTCCGAATAGGTTTTAATGGGGGTCCAAGTAGCTGTTTTCATATCGGTAAAATTACGGCGCAAAGCGCTGTTTGTAGGCTTTTTCGCTGGCTTCAATTGGCGTAAATACTTCTAGAATGGTAGGGAGCTGAGCCTGGACAAAGTGTGCCCAAGCCGATTCCCATGATGCTTTATCGTGGGCACTACAATAGGCCATGCCATAATGCTGGGCCAGTAGTTCCGCATTTCGACGATGGTGCATGGCATATTGGTCGTCATGAATCTTTGAATCGATTGACCCTTCTAACCATCGGAAAATTTGACCTCCCCCATTGTTGAGGATGATGATTTTAAAACCTAGGGGCAAAGTTGCCTGCAACAACGCATTGCTGTCATAGAAAAAGGCCAATTCACCGGTAATGAGCCATGTAGGGCGCTTACTTATTATCGCGGCCCCAAGAGCGGTGGACGTACAGCCATCAATGCCACTTGCCCCGCGGTTGGCATAATGCCGTTGTTTCCCTTTCCACCCTCCATATGCCCAAGTATGAACGCCATAGCGAACCGCAGTGCTGTTTGCCCAGTGCACATCAAGATCCGCTGGCGCATGCTGAGCAATGGCTTCTTGCACCCACAAATCTGACCATGTCGAGGGCGTGTAGGCTGTCCGTTGACGCCAAATTCTTGCCCAATCATCTTCATAGGTAGGGGAAACACTGGCCAAGGTTTGTAGCCCTTCATAAGGGGACATTCTGGTCACTTCTTTAAGGCTTCCAAACATGTCAGGATCTGGCGATGATGGGCCAATATGCCAATGTGGCGTTCCTGCTAATATATTTTTTGACTGTTTGGCAATCCATGCTCCGCCAATAGTCACTACCGCATCAACCCTAGCTGCAGGGGCGTGTTCCCACGCGTCTTCTAACTGTATGGTCAAGTTTGAAGGTAGGTTGGCAAGGTGCTCTGCGGCAATGAGCCATCCTTTGGCCTTGAGCGTATCAACAGCACGACGAATTGAACCCCAAGCTGGATTCCACTGGCCAATGACCAAGAGCGGCCGATGTGCTTCTTTGACCCACTCAGGGAAGACCATACAACCCTCTTGTGCTTTGGGCATGGTCAGCGTCCAAGACTTGGCGTAAGGAGGTAAATTCGGCAAGCCATACAGCGGCTCCACAAGTGGCACATTGATATGCACCGGGCCTTCTTGGATATGCTGAAGCGCAGACGATAACACAGCCCAATTCTCCGAAAGGGTTGCATCGGGATCCAACAAAGCCTTCCCCCGCAAATGGCCCTCAAAAATATTTTCTTGTCGAATACTCTGGCCGTGACCTTGGTCAATGAGCGCTTTGGGTCGATCTGCGGTGATGACCAATAAGGGGACTCTTTGGTAGAATGCCTCCGCAACGGCCGGCGCATAATTCAGGGCGGCGGTACCGCTCGTGCAAACAGCACAGGCCACACGTCCTGACGCAATCGCCGCACCCATCGCCATATGGCCAGCCACACGCTCATCCAGACTCGTTACTGAGGTAAAGCCTGCCAAATGGCCAGCCTCAAGCAAAGGGGCATTCCTACTGCCTGGAGAGGTCACCCAAAGCACCGGATCTAATGCGCGCACGGCATGCACCACAAGCGCAGCCAAAGATTGAAAAGTATTGGTCATTTATCCGAAGATAACACGCTCAAGTGTCTTTAGTTTTTGCTCGGTCTCTTCCCACTCTTCTTGCGGTTTGCTTTTGGCAGTTATACCTCCGCCCGCATAACAGAGCAGACCATCTTGACCCCATTCCAAACAGCGCAAATTAACGTAATACACGGCGCGTTGACCTGAATCCCAGCCAAAATAGCCTGCATAAAATTTGCGGTCATATCCTTCTCGTTGACGTATGAAGGTGGCTGCTTGAGCGCGAGGCAGTCCACCCACCGCAGGGGTTGGATGTAGAGCCTGCGCTACTTCGTTCGCGGATGATCCATTGCGTTCTCCATGAATGATAGAGCAAAGATGTTCGACAGGCCCCGCGTTCAGGACGTTGGGACCTTCTATCGTGAGATTTTTACATCCTAGTACGTGCAGCATGTGCGTAATATCACGGGTAACCACATGTTGTTCTTCTCTCTCTTTGGTTCCCCATGGACCCTGAATCCCCGCTACCCGGGTGCCCGCCAAACTCATGGTTTTGACAGAATTTTCTTGCATTTCAACCAAACATTCGGGTGTAGCGCCCATCCACAAACTCTGACCCGCACGATGCACCATGTAGACCGTCGCTTGTGGGTAATGAACGCAAAGCCGCTCATAGGTTGAGACCGGGTCAATGCCAGGGTCTGGATAGGCTTTACAACGCGAAAGGACCACTTTTTCTAAGGCCCCCTCATCGCACGCCTTAACCGCTTTTTCCACTAAAGCCTGATACGAGAAGGCATCATGAGAGCTTTGCACCGAAAGTATAGGGCGTTCAAGGCCCTTCAGGGCCTCTCGGGCAAGGGTGAGGGCCTCTTGACCCTCCACTTCGGCCCCAACAGAAAAACGTTCGGGCACACCAAAAAAAGGAGAAAAAACAAATGGGCCGATTGCTTCAGATGACAGCGGTAGGCATAAAATTGCATTGCCTGGCTCACGAATGAGCGCAAATGCCTTCATGGTCGTTCTTTTAAACTGCGCTCAATGATGGCGTTGGTCATTTTAACAAAAGAAATCAGGGCACCTTGATCATCGGTTACGCGTATCTCCAGCACATGCGATCGGCGGCCTTTGTGCAAAAAGCGCGCTGTGGCATGCACAAAACCATCTCGTGCAGAACGAAGATGGTTGGCGGCAATCTCTTGTCCTACGGCAACATAGGAATAAGGCTCCTCCATAAAAACCTGTGATGCGGCTGAGCCCACCGTTTCTGCCAAGGATACCGTGGCGCCACCATGAAGCAACCCTACTGGTTGTAAATGTTTGGTTGTTACCGGCATACGTGCAGTGAGCGAATCCTCTGTTATTCCGGTGTATTCTATGGAAAGTGTCTCCATCAAGGTGTTGGCACATCGTTCGTTCAAAATGGCCAGAATTTCCTCGTTTGTCATAGGGCAAAGATACGCGGAAGGACTACCTTTGAGGCTTACCTTCATTTGTACCGAAGTCATGATTGATATCACTTTACCGGACGGTTCAGTACGTTCGTACCCCGCAGGAACCTCCGCGATGGAGGTTGCCACCTCCATCTCACGCGGGCTTGCTCAAAATGCGCTAACAGCCAAATGGGAAGGAAGCTCCGTTGAGCTAAACGATCCTATACTCGCATCTGGCCGATTGGTCTTTTATACCTGGGACCAACCCGAGGGTAAAGCAGCGTTTTGGCACTCCAGCGCGCACGTTCTTGCTCAATCGATCTTGCATTTTTATCCCGATGCTTTATTGACCATTGGACCTTCCATTGACAGTGGTTTCTATTATGATGTAGATTTTCAAGGAGCTGCTTTTGGGGAAGGAGACTTCCAAAAAATCGAACAGCAAATGCTTGAATTTGCCCGCGAAAAGGCTGAATTCAGGTTGCGCCCTGTACCTAAGGCGGAAGCATTGGCCACCTATGCGAACAATCCCTTTAAAACGGAGTTGATCCAAAATCTTGAGGACGGCACCATCACCTTCTGCGACCATAGCAACTTTACAGACCTATGCCGCGGAGGCCACATCCCAAATACCGGGGCCATCAAAGCAGCCAAGGTCATGAGCATGGCGGGTGCCTATTGGCGCGGCAATGAAAACAATCCACAATTATCCCGCGTTTACGGTATTTCTTTCCCCAAGGCATCTATGCTACAAGAGCATTTGACTTTGCTTGAAGAGGCGAAAAAACGCGACCACCGTAAACTCGGCAAAGAATTAGAACTTTTTACCTTTTCAAAGCGCGTGGGGCAAGGGCTTCCTCTCTGGCTACCCAAAGGAGCTGCTCTCCGTGAGCGTTTAGAGCAGTTCCTCAAAAAAGCCCAAAAGAAAGCAGGATACCAGGGCGTTATTACCCCACACATCGGAAACAAGGAATTGTACGTCTGTTCAGGCCACTATGAGAAATACGGCAAAGACAGTTTTCAGCCTATTCTCACACCGGAAGAGGGAGAAGAGTACTTCTTGAAGCCCATGAACTGTCCGCACCATTGCGAAATCTATAAATCCTCACCCCGCTCTTATCGCGACTTGCCTTTGCGTTTTGCAGAATTTGGCACGGTCTACCGATATGAGCAGTCAGGCGAGCTGCATGGCTTGACCCGTGTGCGTGGATTTACCCAAGATGATGCCCACTTGTTCTGTACGCAGGATCAACTTCTGGAGGAGTTTAAGAAGGTCATTGACTTGGTGTTATACATCTTTAAAACGCTTGACTTTGAGCATTATACAGCCCAAATAAGCCTGCGTGACCCAGAGGATCCGGGCAAATACATCGGAGAAGTTGAAAATTGGGAGAAAGCAGAACAAGCCATCATACAAGCAGCAGCAGATAAAGGGCTTGATACGGTCATTGAATACGGCGAGGCGGCTTTTTATGGCCCCAAGTTGGACTTTATGGTCAAAGATGCGCTCGGACGCTCTTGGCAGCTCGGCACCGTGCAAGTAGACTATAATTTGCCGGAACGTTTTGAACTAGAATATAAGGGTGCAGACAATGAAATGCACCGCCCTGTGATGATTCACCGTGCGCCTTTTGGTTCAATGGAACGCTTTGTGGCGGTTTTATTGGAGCATTGTGCCGGAAACTTCCCACTTTGGCTCACGCCAGACCAAGTCATTATACTGCCAATATCAGAACGTTTTCACGACTATGCACAACAGGTTGTCAGTCTGTTAGAAATGTCCGATATTCGCGCCCTCATTGACGATAGGAATGAGAAGATCGGAAGGAAGATCCGCGATGCGGAAGTCAAGAAGATTCCTTTCATGTTGATCGTGGGTGAGAAAGAAGTTGAAAGTGGCCAATTGTCGGTGCGCCGACACGGTCTAGGTGACCTCGGAACCTTTGACGTTAAAGGATTTAGCGACATGGTGAACGAAGAAATTGACAGCCGCCTAGCCGCTTTTTAACACATGTTTGAACAGTAACTAAAACGCATTAACTCTGGCACAGCCCTTCAGAAAAGGTGGACGCGGACGAGGCCCTTACCGGCCCGTAGTTCCGGAAAACCCGCACAAAATCAACGACGCGATCCGCGAATCTCAGATTCGTTTGATCCTCGAAGGTCAAGAACCCATTGTCATTTCCTCTCAAGAGGCATTGGCCATGGCACAAGCCGAAGAACTCGACTTAGTCATGATTGCAGAAAAGGCTGACCCGCCTGTTTGTAAGATCATTGACTACAAAAAGTTCCTCTATGACCAAAAGAAAAAGCAGAAGGAGATTACGGCCAAAGCGCAAAAAGTAGTGATTAAGGAAATCCGGTTTGGACCCCAAACAGATGACCATGACTATGAGTTTAAGCTCAAACATGCACGTAAGTTTTTGGAAGAAGGCGCTAAGCTGAAATCCTTTGTGTTCTTCCGGGGACGCTCCATCATCTACAAAGAGCAAGGAGAATTGCTCTTATTGCGCCTAGCGCAAGATGTTTCGGACCTGGGCAAAGTGGAGGCACTCCCCCACCTAGAAGGCAAGCGGATGTTCATCCTGATCGCACCGATAAAAAAGAAATAATCAGCAACCCTAAATCGAAGGAACAATGCCTAAGATGAAAACCAAGTCCAGCGCAAAGAAGCGCTTTAAGCTCACTGGCACTGGACAAATCAAGCGTAAGCACGCCTTCAAGAGTCACATCTTGACCAAAAAGGCGAAAGACCGCAAGCGTCGTTTGACGCATGCCACGTTGGTACACAAAGCCGACGTTAAATCCATCAAGGAGCAGTTAGTTCTGTAATCCTTTATTGGTATCCATTAACCCTGTGCAAACGCCCCTAAGAGTAGTTACCTCTACCGCGCTGCCAAAAAAAATGTAAACTATGCCACGTTCAGTAAACAATGTCGCCTCACGTGCCCGTCGCAAACGGGTAATGGCTATGGCCAAAGGCTACTTTGGTCGCCGCAAAAATGTGTGGACGGTCGCCAAAAACGCCGTTGAGAAAGGTCTGCAGTATGCATACCGTGATCGCCGCAACAAAAAACGCAATTTCCGCGCATTGTGGATTGCCCGTATCAATGCTGGAGCCCGTATCAACGGAATTTCCTACAGTCAATTGATGGGTAAGCTTCATGCAAACAGCATTGAACTCAACCGTAAGGTATTGGCCGATTTGGCCATGAACCATCCGGAAGCGTTTAAAGCCGTAGTGGATAAAGTAAAATAAAGGGGTTCTTGCTGATTACCCAAGAGCCGGCGCGTTGCGCCGGCTTTTTTTTGCTTGCCCCTTTTTCGGGCACAAGCAAAATCCTGTCCAATTACAACTTCGTATACCAAGGCATGCCCTGGTCATCCCATATTTGGATCGCCACAGCCCCACTGCGCTCTTCGCGCACGCGAACTGCCGCTTTGGGCAACTGCATGTAGGTCAAATGCTCAGGGCGGACATACCACACCTGGTCAATGACAAAAGCAGCTGGATGAGCTTTTAAGGGGGGGGGTACATGGCTCAGAGGACGTGCATTAATCCGGCCAAAGGCGTGCGCCATGGCATGCGTCTTTGGCGCCGAATAGATTTGTTCTGGGGCACCACTCTCGACAATACTACCATCCCGCATGACGTCAATTCTATCGGCCCATTCCATGGCATCCCGCACATCGTGTACCACCATCACCACAGTTGCCCCACTGCGTAATTGCCACTCGCGGAGTAAATCTTGTAATCTTCTTTTATGGTAGGCGTCTAGATGCGAAAAAGGCTCATCTAAGAGCAAGGCGCCAGGACGTCCAATCAAGGCTTGCCCCAGGGCTAGGCGCTGCAATTCTCCTCCGGATAAACCACGGGCTTTCTCTGTGAGCGCAGGCGCCAGATCTAGGCTTTTAATCCAATGTCTTACTGCACGGTCTTCTGCCGCTTCCGAGCGAATACTCGCAAATTCTAACAAGTTATCGCGCACCGTTTTGTAGGGCATCTGACCAAAGTCTTGACGAACCATTTTAATACGCGGATGGCCTGGCACAAGGGGAACGCGAATATGCGGCGTCTTCCCATACCACACCTTCCCTTCGTCCGGCACCATCCGGGCACCTAAGATGTTCAGAAAGGTGCTTTTGCCAGAACCCGAAGGTCCCAGCAAAGCCACAATTTCGCCGCTTTCAGCCTCCCAATCAGGGACAGAGAGCAGAAACCGCTCAAAGCCATGGAGAATCTCAGAGACACGAAGGCGTATCGCCATTAGAGGTGGATAACTTCATCATAGGCGGCAGCAGTCGCTTCCATCACCGCCTCACTCATGGTGGGGTGTGGATGGACCGTCTTTAATAGCTCCATGCCCGTTGTCTCAAGTTTGCGCGCGGCGACGATCTCTGCGATCATTTCCGTTACATTGGCACCAATCATGTGTGCGCCTAGGAGCTCACCATACTTGGCGTCATAGATCATTTTTACAAAGCCATCTTTTGCACCGGCAGCAGAAGCTTTTCCGGAAGCACTGAAAGGGAACTTGCCCACCTTGATATCATAGCCCGCTTCTTTGGCCGCCTTTTCCGTCATGCCTACCGAGGCAATCTCGGGAGAACAATACGTGCAACCCGGAATATTTCCATAATCCAATGGCGCTGGGTGGTGTCCTGCAATGGCCTCGACACAGATGATACCTTCTGCTGAAGCCACATGTGCAAGGGCTTGTCCCTTGACAATGTCACCTATGGCAAAATAACCAGGAACGCTGGTTCGGTAAAAATCATCTACCACAACATGCCCTTTGTCTGTTTTGATACCGACAGACTCAAGCCCAATATTTTCGATGTTGGTCGATACGCCCACGGCACTCAATACCACATCACACGTGAGGGTCTGCTCCCCTTTCGCATTCTTATAGGTGACAACACATCCCTTGCCCGACGTATCCACCTTGGTGACTTCCGTGCCCGTTTGAATGTCAATGCCATTCTTTTTAAAGGTCCGTTCCAAAGCTTGCGACACGTCCGCATCTTCATTTGGCACAATCGCAGGCAAGTACTCCATGATGGTCACCTTGGTCCCCAAAGCATTATAGACATAGGCAAACTCTACGCCGATGGCTCCTGAGCCCACAATGACCATAGATTCTGGCTGAATTGCCAGCGTCATGGCCTCACGGTAACCCATAATTTTCTTTCCATCCTGAGGCAAATTAGGAAGTTCACGTGAACGGCCTCCTGTTGCCAGGATAATATTTTTTGCGCTGAGGATTTTTGTGCCATCCTCCCCTTTGACTTCTACTTTTTTTCCGGGCAAGATCTTTCCGTAGCCCATGACTACGTCAATCTTATTTTTCTTCATCAAAAATTGAATGCCCTTGCTCATGCCATCGGCTACATCGCGGCTTCGCTTGACCACTTTGCCAAAATCGTGCTTGGCCTCTTTTACTGTGATCCCATAATCTTCGGCATGTTGAATATATTCAAATACTTGGGCGCTCTTAATCAAGGCCTTAGTTGGAATACAGCCCCAATTCAGGCACACGCCACCTAAATTTTCTTTTTCTACAATGGCCGTTTTGAGACCTAGTTGACTGGCACGAATGGCCGCTACATATCCACCTGGGCCCGAACCCACAACCATCACATCGTATTCCATCGTCATTTAATTAATTGCTTCACAAAGGTAGGTAGGCCGTGGCAGAAATTTCTACCCGAACCCCTTTTGGCAAACCAGCCACCGCGACGGTCTCACGTGCCGGGGAAGAATCACCAAAAACTTGCGCGTAATACGTGTTGACTTGAGAAAAGAGGGCCATGTCTGACAAGAAAATGCTGCATTTCACCACATCGCTCGGCTGTGCTCCTGCTGCTGCCAAAACAGCGCAGAGGTTGGCTAAAACCTGTTGAACTTCTTCGCCTAATGTGGCCATTTTTAATTCGCCTGTGGCTGGATCTAAGGCTATTTGACCTGAAATAAAAAGGAAATCTCCTGCTCGAACTGCCTGACTATAGGGGCCAAAGGGTTCTGGGGCGGTAGAACTGTGCACTATCTGTCGCATGGTATGAAGGAATTTCATGCAAATTCGGTAATCTTTGGGACATGGAAGTGTTTTCGAATGAAACCACCAACGAAACGTGCATCATCAAAAACAAACGCAGCCCGCATGCCTCTTAACACACAGCTAAAACTTGTTGTTCTGGACAACCTGGATTCCTTCACCTACAACTTGGTGCACCGCTTAGCCCCTATGGTGGCGGAAATTCAGGTTGTACGCAATGATGACGAAGAAGCGATGTCGGCCATTGCGCAGGCAGATGGCCTGATTTTATCCCCTGGCCCAGGCCTTCCAAAGGATGCCGGCATTTTGATGGAGGTGATCGGAGCAAACTGGGGCCGTCTGCCTATCCTGGGCGTATGCCTCGGTATGCAAGCATTAGCGGAATACACAGGCCTCCCCCTTGTTCATGCAGGACCTCCACAACATGGCGTTTCTCGCGAAGTGATCAAAGTTGCCCCGCATTCCATGCTGTTTCAAGGGTTGACCATACCCGCCACAGTTGGACTGTATCATTCCTGGGCAGTCGATTCGTTCACTGTGGGAGCGGCTGCCACGGCATGGTTGGCCAATGGAGTGGTCATGGCGGCAGAATGGCCTGATTCGCTCGCACATGGGGTACAGTTTCATCCTGAGAGTATTCTAACCCCAGAGGGCGATCGCCTATTGGCTAATTGGGTGCGCTTCTGCCAAAACCATACAGCTGTCTAAAGGGGCGGACATGCCAACAAACGGATACTTTTCTGAAGCAGAATTAATAATCACCGATCCCCCGTCGACGCTCAAGTTTTAGCGCGGACATCAAAGGTGCTTTTACTCCGATACCAATATTGTAGGAACGTGCGTAGCCAAAAGGCACCCAGCGAATGCGCATTTCCCAACAATGCAGTTGGCGAAGCACATCAATGGTGGTAAACGTAAAACTTTGCGCTTTGACATCGTACCCCGTCGTCACGCCTAATCGCCAGTTTGCCGTTGGCTCCCACGAAGCATCCATCCGAACGCTTTGAGTTGTTTTCAACTCCATGGATCCAGCCTGTGCATTCTGCCGAAGAGAGTATCCCACATTAAAGGTCCAGGGCGCATGCCAATCCATAAAAGGCATGGCACCGTAATAATCCGGGTAAAGATCTTGCTCTAAGCCAAACTCATTGAGAGGGGCGTTAGGGCGGCCTGCCGCAGCACCACCTCTGAAACGCAAGTCAACGGAAAACTGATGCAAGGCGGGGCGCAACCACCCTTGTCCTTCTTGGTAGGCAAGGTCCTCTGAACGCTGGCCCGTTGAATCTTGGGCATACCAATCATAGGAACCTTGGTAGGACATTCTGATTTTGCTTTTCAAAAAACTCGTACTTGCTCTCACCCCTACAGGACTCAGCGGATTACGAACCAATAGCGGATTGTAATTGCTTTCTAAAGTAAAATCTTCTAGGACGTTGAATTTTTTCAGGGTGCCGGAGTCTCCCCGCATCCATTTGCCATCAAGGGTGTTGCGCAACCTAAAATTGATCCCGCCCTGGCTTCCCACTCCCGGGGCACCATAGATAAATCCTTGAAAGCGGCTGAATGATTTGATCGTCCCTGCCGTATCGCTTTGTACGGTCTGGAAAGCATTCCAACGACCTTCCGTAAAATCAGGGACATAACGCCAGCTCACCGAAGGATACACCATGTGGCGCAAGGCTTTTACAGGTCCATTTTTGATATTGAAGATACCATACAGGGTCGTACTCGCACCTGCACTCACCCCAAATTCTCTGGCAGCAAAAAATCCCGGAACCGTATCGCGCACAACGTCTTCAGCAATGGAATCCCACTGATAATTTAGGGCATACGGATACCAGCGTTCTTGATAGGTTGCATTGGGGTTGATTGTGATAAACCGCAAGACTTTGATGTTGGTGCCCATATTGGCAGAATGGTTGACCCCAGCCCGAAGACGATCCGACTGAAACAAAACGGAAGGGGTGGTCATTTCAGTCAACAATCCATTGGTCTCATTTTTTCCCTGCATGCTATAGGTAAGACCGATCTTTTCATACCATCGCGAACCCCCGATAGGGTTTCTTCGTGCAAAAGGCTGAATTCTACTCATGCCAAAATTGACATCAGGCAGGCTCAAAGACAGCGTGCCATTCTGGTTGTTTTGTCTGTGACGCGCAGCCGCTGTGAGCGAAAAGGGACTTCCTGGCCACCGCTTGGTATAACTAATAGAAGAGGACATATCATTCTTCTGAAAGTCTTGGGCATTCGTTGTCGTATTCTTAAAAAAGGACCCCGTGGCCAACTCTAGCCTAGCGCTGAACGATTGACTCGGATGCGCTTTTGCATCTTGCGTATGGCTCCATGTTACACGAAAATCTCTTGAATCCATGAACGGACCCGTGGTTTGGCGTGGGTCACCAAAGCGGGTTCTGTTGATCTGCAAACCCACATTACCTGCATACCGATAACGAAAACGGTAATTACTTGTCGCTTGAATCCCATAGGAACCTTGCGTATACACATCCCCGGTCAAGCGCAAATCATAATGGTCATCAAATGCCCAGTAATAGCCGCCTCCCATTAGACCGAGACCCCATTCACGTTTGTCCGTAAACGTGGGCAAAATGTAGCCTGAGGCCCGCTTATCCATGATGGGAAAAAATGCAAAGGGCAATCCAAGCGGCGTGGGTAAATCTAGAATTTCCAGAAATGCAGGGCCGGTAACGATTCTTTTCCCAACGTCAAGCCTCGCTTTTTGGGCCACAATGGCAAAGTGTGGATGTTCATGATTACACGTGGTAAAGGAGGCACGACCCAAGAAGTAGGAACTATCCTCCATCATTTTGATCCTGTCCCCATGGAGATATCCGCCATTTTCCGTTGTATTTCCTTGAAATACCCACCCTTTTTGGGTCTGATAATTATACTTTAATGTGTCTGCTCCAAAAGTGCGGTTTCCTTGCGTAAAAATGGGTCTACCCACCACTTGCCCAAGTGCGTTGGGTTCTCCATAGGCAATCAGGGTCTGGTTTCCTTGGTCTATTTTGATGTAAAAGGCCTTGAGTTCTATCCCCTCCATGGTCACAACGGCATCCTCCCGCAATAACACCGCATTCTCTTGAGCGAGGTAGAGGCCATCTTGTTTGGAACGAAATTGGATGGGGCTATTGGACACGGCTTCTTGCGCCTTAAGGGAAAAAGTCCCTAAGACGAGCAGGCATATTGGCGCGAAACCGCGTAATTTTGTTCCTATCCCCATGAATACGATGTCCAAAAGTACTGCATTGCAACGCCTGAGCTGGTTTCTTATTGCGGTAATTGCGCTTCCCTATCTCGGTTTCCGACCCGCGACTGGATCTTCTGACCGTGTTCAAAAAGTGGTCATTGACGCTGGCCACGGAGGAAAGGACCCTGGAAACTTAGGGACAAGACGCTACAGGACGACAGAAAAGGATGTGGCACTAGACCTTGCACAGCAACTGGCGGCCAAGATTAAAGCGCTTTACCCCGATGTAGAAGTGGTGCTTACACGCAATACTGACCGCTTCCTTGAGCTCTATGAGCGGACTGCCATTGCCAATAGAGAGAAAGGGGATCTCTTCATTAGTATCCATTGTGATGCAGCAGAGAACAAGACCGCTTATGGTGCCACAACGTATGTAATGGGGAAAGACCACGACGACGAAAACCAAGTTGCCCTGCGAGAAAATTCCGTCATCCTGATGGAGGATGACTACCAAGACAAATATGAAGGCTTTGATCCCAGAAAACCGGAGAGTTACATTGCCTTAACCCTATACCAGTATGCCTTCCAAACGCAAAGCATAGAATTTGCCCAAACGGTCCAAAATTCCTTTAAAAATGATGTGGGACGGCGTGATCGCGGCGTGAGACAGGCGCCCTTTTATTTAACCAGCCGCTGCTCGATGCCTTCCGTATTGATTGAATTGGGTTACCTTACCAACAGTACCGAAGAAGATTACTTGCACAGCGCAGAAGGGCAAGACCAAATGGCCAGTGCTATTGCACGTTCTTTTGGGGCCTATAAAGCGCGCCGCGAACGTGGGTTACCTTCCCCTTCGCAAGAAACAAATGGAGCCGTAAGCACAACGCCTCAGCCAGCTGCAGTCACCCCACCTCCCGCACCAAAAGTGGTCTTTGCGGTACAACTCTCTGTATCGGGTCTCAAGAAACCCCTTTCCGAGTCCCCCTTTAAGGGATTGGAAGACGCATGGATTCAGCCTGACGGACGCTTATACCGCTATCTTCAAGGGCACTATGAAAACCTAGAGGCAGCCAAAGCTGGATTGCCCCTCCATCAAGCAAAAGGATTTCCTGATGCCTTCATCGTTGCCTACAAAGGCATGGAAAGGATCTCGATATCTGAAGCAGAAAGCCTTACCCAATAATCGTATCTTGTTCCACCTATGATGTCACGTGAATTCAAAGCCGGCATTGCCGTTATTCTCGCCGCTGGAGTGCTCTATTGGGGCATTGGTTTCCTGAAAGGTTCCGATCTTTTTAAAAAAGGCATTGACATATTTGCTGTTTACGACAATACCGAAGGCATCACCAAAAGCCAGAATGTGACCATCAATGGTTTTGCCGTGGGCAAGGTATCCGATGTCTACTTCCATCCGGACAATTCGGGCCGAATTGTGGTCAAAATGAAGATTACCAGCGATTACCCTATTACAGCCAATAGCCTTGCGGAAATCCGCTCAGCCGATTTGCTTGGGGCCAAAGAAATAGCCTTAATTCTTGAAAAAGGATCTGTCCTTATTGAAAAAGGAGATACCCTGCGTGCGAGTGTTGAAGAGTCCATTTCAGAATCGATCAATAAAGAAGTCTTACCCGTAAAACTAAAAGCGGAGAAATTATTGTCTAGCCTAGATTCTACCATCAACATTCTGAGTGGCTTTTTGGGTGGTGAAATGCAATCGGAATTACGCACCTCCTTTTCCAATGTCAACCGAAGCGTTCTCAACCTGAGCACTATCACAGATGAACTTAGCGCCTACATGACGGACAATCGTGAAGCACTCGGCTCAGCCACAAAGAATTTGGAACGCTTAACCGGCATGCTCAATGAAAATAGGGATGAACTGGACCGCGTCTTCAACAATTTGGCCACTATTTCAGACACCCTAGCCCAATCGAATGCAGGGGCTGCCATACGCAGTCTAAGCAAAACTGCGCAACGTTTAGATGCCCTTACAGGTTCAATAGAGCGCGGGGAAGGAACCCTTGGCAAATTGGTCAGCAATGACTCCCTGTACAATGAAGTGAATCATGCCATCCTCTCATTGGATAAACTCCTCGAAGACATTCGCGAACATCCGGGCCGTTATGTAGAATTTTCCATATTTGGAGGCCGCGACAAAGAGGCTAAAAAAGACGAATGATCTCTCAGATTATCTTCCTTTTCATACTAAGTCTAGGCGTAGTCCTTTTTGCACGCCAGATTATCCGCCTTCGAAAAGGTTTGGCGCTCGCACGTCCGAGCCACCGACATGATCAGCCATCTGAGCGATGGAGTACTATGCTCCGTGTGGCGATGGGGCAATCAAAAATGGGAACCCGCCCCCTGGCTGCTTTTTTTCACTTGTTGATTTATGTAGGCTTTGTTCTGATCAACCTTGAGGTCCTAGAAATTCTGATCGACGGAGCTATCGGAACGCATCGGGTATTTGCGCAACCAATGGGTCCATTTTACCCCATCCTTATCAACTTCTTTGAACTCTTAGGTGCCGCCGTGCTTCTTGCCTGTATTGTCTTCCTTTTACGTCGGGCATTTGGCCAGATTGGCCGGTTTAAACACGCGGACATGGCCGGCTGGCCACGCCAGGATGCGGCCATAATCCTCTACACAGAGATTGTCTTGATGTTGGCGCTATTTGTGATGAATGCTGCGGAAAGTGTGCGCCTAGAAGAAGGCGGTTTTATCATTTCTCGGCATCTTCAACCTCTGTTTAACGGTTGGTCAGAAAGCACATTACACCTAACTGAAAAGGCAGCTTGGTGGTTTCACTTTGTCGGTATCCTCGCTTTTTTGAATTACCTACCCAAGAGTAAGCATTTTCATATCATTCTTGCATTCCCTAACACGTGGTACAGCAACTTAGCTGCACGAGGGCGCATTCCTGCCATGGCGGCTGTTACGACTGAAATCAAAGCCATGCTAGACCCTAGCTATGTTCCAGATGGTTCGGATGTACCGAGCCGATTCGGCGCAAAAGATATCCAAGACTTGCATTTTGCCAACCTTTTGAATGCCTATACCTGTACGGAATGTGGCCGTTGCACAAGTGAATGTCCTGCCAGCCAAACGGGTAAAAAACTTTCTCCACGCAAAATCATGATGGCTACGCGCGACCGCGTGGAACAAATACTACAAGATTCGGAAAGCCAGCAAACGCTCCTCGATGGCTGGATTAGTCGTGAAGAGCTTTGGGCATGTACCACCTGCAATGCCTGCGTGGAAGTATGCCCGCTGAACATTGACCCTTTAGATATCATTCAGCAAATGCGACAGTACTTGGTCATGGAAGAATCTGCAGCCCCCGCATCGCTCAATACGATGATGACCAATGTCGAAAACAACGGCGCTCCATGGGCTTATCCGCAGGCTGATCGTGGATTATGGATGACAGAATCAACACAACGATGAAACAAGAAAAGGGGCTTCAAGAACTGATCGTGAATGGACAAAAAATAAGTCCCGTTCTGCCAGAGGAGGTAAAAAATTACCTTATTGACATTGACGGAACGGTTTGCGATGATATTCCCAATGAAGAACCTGAGCGAATGGCCACCGCCTCTGTCTACCAGGATGCCCTAGAAACGATTCAAAAATGGCATGCAGAAGGGCATATTATCACCTTTTTCACCTCCAGAACAGAAGAACATAGGGGCGTGACAGAACATTGGCTCCAACAATACCAGTTCCCTTACCACGGCCTTCTTATGGGCAAACCCCGGGGAGGCAATTACCATTGGATTGACAACCACATTGTCAGGGCAACACGTTATTCAGGAACATTTTCTGACCTAACGCGCAAGAATGCCTTGATTGAAGTATTTGAAGATTAATATCATGAGCGAAACAATAGCCATCCCCACGCTTGCCGAAATGACCAGTCAAGGCAATAAGCCCGAGGTTCTTTTCTGGGTGGGCTGTGCAGGGAGCTTTGACGACCGGGCAAAAAAAATCACCAAAGCTTTTGCTAGCCTTTTGCAACGCGCGGAGGTCAGCTTTGCAGTGCTTGGTGCAGAAGAAAGTTGTTCTGGCGACCCGGCTAGAAGGGCAGGAAATGAGTTTCTCTTCCAAATGCAAGCCTTGGCTAATATTGAAGTACTCAATGGGTATGAGGTGCAGCGCATTGTGACAACTTGTCCGCATTGCTTCAATACGTTGAAGAATGAGTATCCTGAACTCGGTGGGCAATTTGAGGTATTTCATCACACACAATACTTAAAGACGCTCCTAGAAGAAGGTAGATTAAAGGTGCAGGGCGGTGCTTTCAAAGGCAAACGCATTGTTTTTCATGACCCCTGTTATCTCGGACGTATCAATGGCGAGTATGAAGCCCCTCGCGAATTATTGGCCACGCTAGAAGCGGAGCTAATCGAGATGCGTCGCTGTAAAAAACAAGGACTATGCTGTGGCGCGGGCGGTGCTCAAATGTTTAAAGAACCCGAAGCAGGTGACAAAGACATTAACCATGAACGCACAGAGGAGGCCCTTACACAACGTCCGGATATCATTGCCACAGGTTGCCCCTTCTGTAATACCATGATCACGGACGGCGTGAAACATTTTGAAAAGGAAGGCGAGGTGAAAGTCCAAGACATCTCGGAGACCCTCGCCCAAGCCATTGCTGAAGCTGATGCGCTCTAAAGCATGGGAGGCACTCCCTCCTGATAGTCGATTTTGGTGTTTCTCATCAGCCAAACCCTGGAGCCCTGCAAAGCAATCCATGGTGGACCAACACCTAGACACCCTTTGTGCGGAATGGGCAGCCCATGGCTCACCTGTCATGGCTGGATTTTGCACGGTCGAAAGGAGGCTCATAGCCCTCGCTGTGGACGAAGGGCAACACGCCGCCAGTGGTTGCAGTATTGATAGCCGCATGAAAGCGCTAACAGCACTTTCTATTGCGTTGGATATTGATCTTTTTGGACGCATGCATATCCACCATAGGCAGGCATCCTCTTCAGATTGGCAGCGTATCTCCCTATCTGAAGCGAAAAAAGCGGAAGGTGAATTTTTAAATACCGTAGCCGACAAAAAAGGGCTTTGGTCACCTATCCTGTCCGTTAAGGATTCCTGGTTGTGTCCAACCAAGCGCGGGTAGCTGCCTGTTCAATCGCATAAGTAAAGCGATTAGGCCGCAACGCCTCTGCACTAACCCAATGAAAAACCTCTCCGTTTTCTTCGGGTATTTCCCAACCTTCTTGCGTTGTCAATGCGGATAACTGGTGTGGGTCTTTTGCCTGAACATGATAGAAGAAGGACTGCACTTGCACCTCTGCATCAAAGGCAGAGATGACGGCAAAGTCGTTAAAGTAACAGCACGTTTCCACTTCAATTTCTAAGGCAAGTTCTTCCATAAATTCACGCTTCAAGGCCGTTTGATGGGACTCAGCCCACTCCACCCCGCCGCCTGGATATTTCACCAATGGTTGATCACGAAAGCGTTCTAGGGCCACCAAAAGCTCTCCTTGTTGGTTGGTTAGGAAACCATAAACACGGATGGTGCGCTTTTTCATGCGATCAAGGACGTTTTTCTTCGGGCACGCAACATTTCTCTTTTCCCCGGTGGGCCAGGAAGGTGCTCCACCGTGTAGCCCCATGACTGTATTTGCCGAAACCGATCCGCCGTGGCGCAATAGTTGACAAAGATGCCCTGTTGGCTTAATGCCTGCAACCAGGGCGACAAGGCAGAAGCACTCCATAAGGCGGGACTGCCATCGCGGGTGAGAACCCGCTCCTTCATTGCTGTACTTTCATTTTCTGTATGCGGGCTATGGGACCAGGGCAATGCTCCTGATGACAGGCCACACAAGTAGCCAAGGCTGCATTGAATGCATCTAATCTTTCTTGACGCGAAGCATGATCTTCAAGCGCTGACTTCAGCTCTTCTAATTGAAGTAAATAGGCCTCAGCATAGCCACTAAAGGTGGCCTTAATATCATCTGGTTTTGTAGCTTCTGCCTCTTTCATCGCAGCATGAGCCTGGATGAGCACATCGACTTCTGCCACCGTTAAACTTCCCTCGTCTGCTTTTGTGCGAAGTGCCTCCATGTCGTCCGCCATGTTGCGCATGGTGCTTGCCAAAGGACTCGGGGTATACATCCCTGTCCGTCCGCTATTGGGAGGAGTGCGATCCTCTGCTTTTTCTTGGCAGCCCACTTGGCCCATCGCGAGTAGGCCTAAATACAAAAGGCCCTTCCGGGCCCCTTGATTAATGTTCATGGCTACTGTGGTCATGTTCTTCGGCTTCATCAGAAACAACACGTTCTTTTTGAACTAATGCAACACCTGAGGCCATCACGGTAAAAGAAATTTTAGGCTCAGTGATTGCGGCAATGGCCGAATCTGATTTGCCCGCATCAGCAGCTTGATGCTGAAGCCATTCAACAGAAAGCGTATCTACCGTCAATCCTCCTTCAATGAAGGCCCATTCCGTTGCTGCGTCCATGGGGACAAAGAATCCATAATCCTTAAAGCGCACCAGCGCTTCTTGACCGTTTCCTAAGTCCAACTGCATCCAGCAACCCTTCACTTGGCAAACAGAGGAGATGGGTGCGGCAAAAGTGGCGTAGATGGAATCATTTCCCCCTTGAAGTTGGGCTAAGATTTGGGGCAAGGAAACCGTGTCAGTCACCTGGACAGTGTCGCCATAATAATCATAGGTGGCTTCGACTACAGGATTTTCTGAAGGCCCAGAACATGCGGCCAATATCGCCGCTAAGGGAAGTAAAATACGTTTCATCATTGTGTGTTTTGGCAAAGGTACATCTAATCCTTTGTATCTTTGGCGCGGCTTCGGCGCTCGGAGCCATACAACCCTTCCAGAGCGACCATGAAAGTAACTAAGACTGCTAACTCACGCCTGTCAACCATAGATTTTAACCATCTTGGATTTGGTGCGGGCCTCTCTGATCACGTTTTTATTTGTGAATACAAAGATGGCGCTTGGGGAGAGGGAGAAATTCAACCCTATGGTGCCCTAAAGCAAGGGTTAGGTCTGCATGCCTTGCATTATGGTCAAGCCGTATTTGAAGGCCAAAAAGCCTACCGCCAAACCGATGGCACTATTGCTGTTTTCCGCCCTGAAAAAAACTGGGAACGTCTCAATAAGAGTGGCGCACGTATGCTCATCCCTGAGATTCCTAAAGAAATTTTTATGGAGGGTTTAATAGAACTCATTCGTCTTGACTCGGAATGGGTACCGCGCGGTGCCAATACCGCCCTTTACTTGCGTCCATTCCTATTCGCCAGTTCAGAATTTGTCGCGGCACGCCCAAGTGAAGAATACACCTTCGCGATTGTTACAAGTCCTGTAGGTGAACTGTATACACAACCCGTAAAGGTCAAAATTGAGCAGCACTTTACCCGTGCAGCCCAAGGTGGTGTTGGCTTTGCTAAGGCTGCTGGCAACTACGGTGGAGCATTCCTTGCCACCCGAAAAGCAGTCCAAGATGGCTTTAACCAAGTTTTATGGACCGATCATGCTGAGCATGCTTATTTGGAAGAAGCTGGCACCATGAATGTGGCTTTTGTTGTCAATGGCACCCTTCTGACTCCCGCTCTTTCTGACCGTATTTTGGAGGGAATTACACGTGAATCCATTCTCACTCTAGCCAACGATTGGGGTCTGCAAGTAGAAGAACGTCGTATTTCTGTGGCAGAAATTGTTGCCGCAGCGAAGGATGGAAGCCTTCAGGAAGCCTTTGGTATGGGGACAGCTGCTGTAGTCAGCCCTATAGATGGTCTTGGATATGAAGGCGAGATTTTCCCGGTACCCTCCCCGAATGACGGTGTGGCTATGAAAGTAAAAAATGCCTTAGCCGATATACGCTACGGCCGTGCCAAAGATCATTACGGCTGGATGCGGCATATTTAAGCGCACTCTTACATCCCTAAATTTTTCTGGAGTAATACATCGATTCCTTGGCATAAGGCCAAAGGATCTTGTGCACGCCATGCACCCAATCGATAACGTTCACCCACCCATACATAAGGGCGCAGTCTTGCTGCATCTAGGTCTTGCACTACTTGATCGCGGGCATTCAAGAATACAATCCAGCCTGACTCAACCTCTTCAGCCCATTCGGCATAATAATCCGACTCACCTCCATGAAAATTCAACAAGTTATCGGCGATAAGCAGGTATTTGTCAATGCCTTCTAATAACATAGGATCAATCACACGACGCTTGAGTTCCATGATGTCATTGTGTAAGGCATCATTCCATTCTCCTATGAGCTCAAGTATCACAAAGCCTTCATCATACGCAGCATAGAGTTGTTTGACATACAAGGTTTCGCACCCAATGTTGTCCCATTCCGGGTGGATGACAAAATCATACATTCTATGGTATGCTCCATTTTCTGGCGCCCCTTGTTCATTGTAGAAAGGACTTTGAGGATCATCCGTGGCCTTGTATTGAAGTGACCAAGCAGAATGTGGACGTAATTCGTGCATAGAAGTGAACTGTTATGCAAAAATGCGGTTCTTTTGTACATGGTCCGAACATTTCTTATCACCGGAGGCACAGGCATGGTCGGCCGCGAAATCACACGCTTATTACAAGCAGAGGGACATCATGTCCGGCACCTATCTACACAAAAACAACCCGTTCCAAATCGCTATTATTGGAATCCGGCCAAAGGTATCATGGATGCAGAGGCCCTCAAGGGCGTGGATACTGTGATACACTTAGCAGGGGCCAACGTGGCCGATCGCTGGACCCCAGCACACAAGGCAGCTATTCTAAGTAGCCGGATTGAAGGAGGCAATACCCTCCACAGCGCTTTGGCCCAAATGTCGACAGAGGGAAGGCCTAAACATTTTATCAGCGCATCGGCTGTAGGCATCTACCCCAACCATCCTGACCATTGCTACAGCGAATCAGATGGCCAAGTACAGGGATTTTTAGGAGAAGTAGTGCAGCTTTGGGAAGCGGCTGCAGATAGGATGGAAGCTCTAGGGATACGCGTGGCAAAAGTCCGTATCGGTATCGTCCTTGGTAAAAAAGGCGGCGTGTTAGGCACCTTGGTCCCACTTTTCTCTCTCGGGCTGGGAAGTCCATTAGGCAATGGAAAACACTGGATGCCCTGGATTCATGTGACCGATCTCGCCAGGCAATTCATTTGGCTTTCAAATCATCCAGAAGCGGTGGGTGTTTGGAATGGGGTTGGACCTGCATCTATTCAGAATCGCGCCTTTTCTAAGGCGCTAGCAAGCGCACTTCGACGACCCTTTTTTTTGCCTGCTGTTCCTGGTTGGTTCCTGTATCTCATGTTAGGCCCAATGGCGCAAGTGGCCTTGATGAGTACCCGATCTTCTGCAGAGAAATGGGCCCATACTGACTTCCAATATACCTATGCAACCCTAGAAAAAGCGCTGGAACATTTGGTGTCAAAATAAAAAAGCCCGGACCTAAGGCCCGGGCTTTGAGGTATTCAAGCCTATTTACTTTTTAGCCACAATGTTTAACGTGATTCCTAGATCATCTGAAATAAGATTGTCCTTTGCTAAATCTAGGATGCTCGTGGAAGCATACATGACGCCCCATTCCTTGCGGTCAATACTGAAACGAGGAGAAGTCAATTGTACAAGACTATCAGAAACCGTCACATTCGCATCAAAGGCAATGTTCTTTGACACGCCACGCAGGGTCAAGTTACCCGAGATATGGTGTGAATATGTTCCCTCAGCTGCATCAACCTGTGTGATCTCAAAAGACGCTGTAGCAAAGGAGTCTACTGCAAAAAAATCTTGACTCATAAGGTGGCCTGCTAAATAATCACGCTTTTCCTGCGGTAAAGCTTCATCCGTGCAGACAATGGTCTTCATGTCCAAGATGAAAGAACCTGAAACCAATACACCTTCTGAAATACCCACTACACCTTCTTGAATTTGAACGGCGCCTCCATGCCCATAATTTTCAACAAATGGTTTGTGGCCATACCATTGAAGCGATGAAGCGGATGCGTCAACCGTATATTCTGTGCCACCCATCGCGCCATCTTGGGCATCCTGCGTATCCACTGCATTTGAACAAGATGCTACAAGTGCAGCAAAACAAAGGGTTAAAAGAGTTTTTTTCATGAGTGTGTTTAAACATGTATAATTACGAACGGCAAATGTATAGAAACTATAGCATGTTTAAACACTTAAAACATTGATTTTATTTGCACTCTCCC
>ERZ889078.232-NODE-232-length-50957-cov-8.614809_pt1 | contig 50957 bp, 46 predicted proteins | sample MGYA00521266_ERZ889078 | MGnify/ENA primary metagenome ERZ889078 (study PRJEB32303, sample SAMEA104408618) | aquatic metagenome | biome: Brackish water; feature: Pelagic; material: water | place: Baltic Sea | collected 2014-06-16T06:34:00 | depth 76,534 m ... | reverse complement strand
TGTCGGCGTGCCACAATTGTCTGCCGTGATGGTGGTTGCAGAAGCCATAAAAGGTTCTGGTGTGCCTGTAATTGCGGATGGAGGTATTCGCTATACGGGTGATATTGTAAAGGCAATAGCTGCTGGAGCAGATAGCGTGATGCTGGGTTCTCTGCTTGCGGGGACGAACGAGGCTCCTGGAGAAGCGATTATACTAGATGGACGTCGATTCAAATCTTACCGAGGAATGGGCTCTGTAGAAGCAATGGAGGCAGGCTCTAAGGATCGGTACTTTCAAGATGTAGAGGATGACATTAAAAAACTTGTCCCAGAAGGAATCGTCGGTCGCGTCCCGTATAAAGGGGAGGTTAAAGACGTGATGTACCAGTTTATTGGCGGATTAAGAGCTGGGATGGGCTACTGTGGCGCCAAGGATATCGCGACGTTGCAAGCCAACGGCAAATTTGTGCGCATCACTTCTTCTGGCATCACGGAAAGTCATCCACACGACGTGACCATCACACAAGAAGCCCCCAATTATAGCCGCTAAGGATTTGGACCAGAGGCTTCTCGTAATTGAATCGCTTGAAATTCATCAAAGCAACGGAGTAAGCTCACCAGCAAGTCATAGTCAGTAGCCTGACGAATGTGGCTTTCATTGTAGTGGCAAAAAAGCAGAAATTCTTCAATTTTTTCTGTGGTAAGACCGGTTAGTTCAAATAAAGCACTGCGGTTTTCACTTTCAGCGAGTTTGGTTCTAAAGGATTCACTTTCAAGTATGGCCTGAAGCTCACGTAATTGTCGAGGTCGATGGCCAAATTGATCGTAGAGAAAATCGATAGGGTTGGCCAATGTAGGCTTCACATGCTGTGGTATATGAATATCTCCGCCTTCGGGTCTACGGGCATTTTGAAGTGGCATTTCTTTAGGCAAATTGCTCGTCAACTTATAGGCCGTAACGGGCACTTCATCTAATAAGTAATTTTGTGGAAGCAGTTCAATCCTTACCTCGTCTGCTGCTCGGGCAGAGGCATAGCGATAGGCATAGCCTGGCTTTGAAAAAACAAGGGTGTCTCCTGGTTCAGCAAAGATCTCAAAGTGACCTTGCTGATTCGTCACGTTCCCTGTTTCATTTCGTGCATTTACGATGAAGACAAAAGGCACAGCATCTAAGGATTTTTCTTCTATAACATAGCCTTCAAAACGAACTTTTGTTTGGCCCATTGCCAAAGTCGGCAAGAGAAGAAGTAGAAAAAATGCGCCTTTGTACACGGGATTGGAAAATTACAACAACCATGCCTCGAAGGAATGCCGATATTTGCATTAAATAAAAAGCTATCTCCATGTCGGACGACAAAAAAATTATCTTCTCCATGTCGGGAGTCTCTAAGATTCTTCCGAATAACAACAAAGCCATCCTCAAGGACATGTACTTGAGTTTCTTTTATGGCGCCAAAATTGGCATCATTGGTTTGAACGGTTCGGGTAAATCCACTTTGATGAAAATCATTGCAGGAATTGAAAAGAACTACCAAGGCGATGTGGTCTTTTCGCAAGGCTACACTGTCGGCTATCTTGAGCAGGAACCACAATTAGATGAGACAAAAACCGTGATGGATATTGTCAAAGAAGGCATGGCCGAAACGGTGGCCTTGTTGGAGGAATACAACCAGATCAATGATCAATTCGGTCTTCCGGAGGTCTATGAGGATGCAGATAGAATGGAAAAACTCATGAACCGTCAGGCAGCATTGCAAGATCGCATTGACGCAAGTAACGCATGGGAATTGGAAACCGTCCTTTCGCGTGCCATGGACGCATTACAATGCCCTGAAGGAGATACACCCATTTCTGTTTTATCAGGTGGTGAACGTCGCCGTGTGGCACTTTGTAGATTGTTGCTGCAAAACCCAGATGTTTTGTTACTTGATGAGCCGACCAACCACCTAGATGCAGAGTCCATCTTGTGGTTAGAACATCACTTACAACAGTATAAAGGAACCATCATTGCCGTAACCCACGACCGTTACTTCTTGGACAATGTGGCAGGCTGGATTCTTGAATTGGACCGTGGAGAAGGTATTCCTTGGAAAGGGAATTATTCCTCTTGGTTAGAGCAAAAGACCAAACGCATGGCACAAGAAGAGAAGCAGACAACAAAGCGCCGCAAAACATTGGAGCGAGAACTAGAATGGGTTCGTATGAATCCAAAAGGAAGACAAGCCAAATCCAAAGCACGACTCTCAAGCTATGACAAATTGATGGGGGAAGAGCAAAAGGAAAAGGAACAGCGCTTAGAGATTTACATTCCAAATGGTCCACGTCTTGGAACCAATGTGATAGAGGCTTCCCATGTGAAAAAAGGCTTTGGCGATCGTCTCTTGTATGAAGACTTGAATTTTCAACTTCCTCCTGCAGGCATTGTAGGCATTGTGGGGCCAAATGGTGCCGGTAAGACCACTATTTTCCGGATGATCATGGATCAACTGGCACCGGATGGGGGAGAATTTAAAGTAGGGGAGACCGCAAAGATTTCTTATGTGGACCAAGCCCATGCCAAAATGGACCCTGAGCGCACTATCTACGATATCATTGGAGATGGCCAAGAACAGTTTGAAATGGGTGGCCAAATCATCAATGCGCGTGCCTATTTATCCCGTTTTAATTTTTCGGGCGGAGATCAGTCAAAGAAAATTGGCATTTTATCCGGGGGTGAGCGTAACCGTTTGCATTTAGCCATGGCCCTGAAAGAGGGCGGAAACGTGCTTTTGCTTGATGAGCCTACCAACGACTTGGATATCAACACCCTTCGCGCATTGGAAGAGGGTTTGGAGTACTTTGCAGGTTGTGCGGTGATTATTTCACACGATCGATGGTTTTTAGACCGCGTTTGTACGCATATTCTCGCATTTGAAGGTGACTCCCAAGTGTATTACTTTGAGGGTTCGTTCTCAGATTATGAGGAAAACAAGAAAAAGCGTTTGGGTGGTACCGCTGCCGAACCAAAGAAATTTAAGTATAAGAAACTCGTAAAGTAATGAAGCCCCGCGTTGCCAAAGGTACCCGAGATTTTTCAGCTCAAGAAGTGGCAAAACGTCACTATGTGATGTCCGTGTTGCGAAAAGCCTTTGAGCGCTTTGGCTATAGCCCTCTTGAGACCCCTAGTTTTGAAAACCTAGAAACCCTCATGGGGAAATATGGGGAAGAGGGTGATCGTTTGATTTTTAAAATTTTACGTTCAGGAGATTTCATGAAGCACGCGGAATCGGACGTTCCAAAGGCGAGTGAAATAGCGGATAAGGCGCTCCGTTATGATCTAACGGTGCCCTTTGCACGCTACGTAGTCCAGAATGCTGGACAACTGGCCATGCCCTACAAGCGTTATCAAATGCAGCCAGTCTGGCGTGCAGATAATCCGCAAAAAGGTCGATTTCGTGAGTTCTATCAGTGCGATGCAGATGTTGTGGGGTCGCAAAGCCTCTGGCAAGAAGTAGAATTGGTTCACTTGTACCAAGCTGCTTTTGATGCACTCAACCTTCCGGTAACCATCAGGCTGAACAACCGCAAAGTGTTGGCAGGTATGGCCGAGGTGAGTGGAGTAGGTGATCGCTTGGTCGCCTTTACGGTGGCACTGGATAAGCTAGATAAAATTGGTGTGGAGGGCGTGGTGAACGAACTCCTAAGCAAGGAATTTACCCTAGAAGAAATAGAAAAACTCAAGCCTGCTATGCAATCGTTTGCAACAACAAATGAGAGTATAGCCTTTTTGCGCACATGGTTGTCCGATTCAGAAATAGGCATCAAAGGAGTCGAAGAATTGACTTTCGTGCTTGACCATGCTGGGAATGCCCCATTAATCATTGATATTACGCTAGCCCGTGGCCTGAATTATTATACGGGTTGCATCCTAGAAGTGAGTGCCAACGAAGTCCAAATGGGCAGCGTGGGCGGGGGTGGACGTTATGATGATTTAACAGGCATCTTTGGCTTGCATGATGTGTCGGGTGTCGGTGTCAGCTTTGGTTTAGACCGCATTCTCCTTTGCCTTGAAGAACTACATCGTCTCCCTAATACACTGGAGTCTGCACCCAAAGCCTTGGTTTTCCATATGGATACAGACCAAGCCAAGGAAGGGTACCAACTTACGGCCTATCTGCGCAAAGCAGGGATATCCGTGGACTTTTATCCTGAACCCGCAAAGTGGAAAAAACAATTTGACTTTGCAGAAAAGCGTGGTATTCCCTTCGCGCTATTATACGGTGAGGAAGAAATGAAGCAAGGGGTCGTCCAAGTGAAAGAATTGCGGACAGGGGATCAAGAAGCCATTCGCTATGTCGACTTAGCCGCGCATCTAGCCACAAGATAATAAGGGGGTGAATTAAAGGCGTATGTGCCCCATTCCGCCACTTAGTCCGATAATTTCTCCGGAGATCCAGCTTGCCCCTAGTAAATACTGTGCAAGCTCAGCCATTTCTTCCGCCCTCCCAATACGTTTTAACGGATGTCGATCCGCAGCGGCTTGAGCCCGCGCGTCATTCCCTAGCAATTTGCTCGCAAGTGGGGTATCCGTTAGTGATGGGGCGATGGCATTCACACGAACGGTAGGTGCCCATTCTGCTGCAAGACTACGGGTGAGTCCTTCAATGGCGCCTTTCGCCATCGCCACAGAGGCATGAAAAGGCATGCCCTGCGCGACAGCAATGGTGGAAAAGAGCACGACGCTTCCCTTCCCCGCCTTTAAGGCCTTTTCTGCCAGCTGCAACACATAGACCGCACCTAAAGCATTTGTTTCAAAATCATCATTAAAGTCATTGATTTTGAGACTTCTAAATGGTTTCAAATTTATACTTCCTGGACAATAGATCACGCCAGATAAGGCCGTAGGTAAGTCATATTCTGTGAGGTCAAAAACGGATTTCTGGAGAGATTGCAAGGTGCTAAACGCCTCATTTACTTCGCTACGACTCACGCCAATAACCCCGATTCCCTGGCGGCATAATAGGTTTGTTAACGCTTTTCCGATACCACTGCTATGACCAATAATCAAAATAGGATGTTCCATAGGCGTCTAACAACAGAGGGCCTATTTTTGTTGTAACCCAATGAGTCCCTTTTACTATGAAACGTATTCAACTTTCTTTAAACTCTACCTGGTCGCTCCAAGACTGGAAAGCACTTGCGCTTGGGAAAGCGTCCATCACATTAGATCCTCAAAGTCAAGCTAGGGTGGAGGCCAACAGACGGGCCCTTTTGGCACGCGTTGCCAATGGGGATGTTCTATATGGCGTAAACACGGGCTTTGGCTCCTTGTGCACCACCGTTATCCCTTCAAACGCTTTAGGCGCGTTGCAGACAAATTTAATCCGTAGCCATGCTGCCGGAACCGGATCTGAAATAGGCCCAGAATTGGTCCGTTTGATGCTCGCGACCAAAGTCCGTGCCCTCTCTAAAGGTTTTTCTGGTATTGAAGGGTCTACATTGGCGGCGCTAAATGCCTTGTTAACGGAAGACATACTCCCATGCATCCCCTCTATGGGCTCTCTTGGTGCATCGGGTGATTTGGCGCCTTTATCTCATATGACCTTAGTCTTGATGGGTGAGGGAGAAGCCATGTTAGGTAATGCACGCTATTCTGGGGCTGACGCGCTCAAGAAGAAGGGCTTAAACGCCGTAACGCTTGGTGCAAAAGAAGGCTTGGCCCTCATTAATGGGACGCAGTTCATGCTTGCACATGGTCTCTGGGCCTGCATCGAGGCGCAAAGACTCTCTTACATCATGGATCTTGTTGCAAGTGCTTCATTAATGGGGTATGATGGCTGTTCGGCGCCATTTGATGCACGTATTCATGCGGTGCGTCCACAGCTAGGTCAATCCTTCGTAGCCAGCCGTATACGTGAGTTTTTACAAGATGCTCCAGCCTTCGTGCCCACAAATAAACATGTACAGGATCCATATTCTTTCCGCTGTATTCCTCAAGTGCATGGCGCAAGTAATGATGTTTGGGCACATGTCCTAAAAGTCATGTTAGCAGAAGCCGAAGCCGTGACGGACAACCCGACCGTGTTTACCGATGGAGGTGAGGTGATTTCTGCCGGAAATTTTCATGGCCAACCCTTGGCGCTCGCGTTGGATTATGGAAAGATGGCGCTATGTGAATGGGGGAGTATTTCCGAAAGGAGAATCAATCAAATGACCCTTGGAAAAAGAGGTTTAACGGCTTTCTTAGCCCATGATCCAGGCACACAAAGTGGGATCATGATTTTACAATATTCCGCCGCGGCTATAGTGAGTCGGAATAAAGTTTTAAGCCACCCAAGCAGCACGGATAGCATGGATTCTAGTGCAGGACAAGAAGACCATGTGAGTATGGGAAGCTTGGCAGCGGTGCATACGCTAGAAGTCTTAGGACGTATCTGGACACTGACGGCGATGGAATGGATGGCCGCTGTGCGCGCAATCGAACAACAAGGCGTTTCCGCTGGGAGCATCGTGGATAGCTTGCTTGCCGAATACCGACAAATGGTTCCCTCATCCAAGGAGGACGTGATTATAGCAGATGAAATTCGCCTTGCACAAGCCTTCATTGAAGGGCTTGAGGTGGAAGATCCTGAACTACTCCGATTCTCTATCTAAGGAACTGAAGCCTTTGGCTTTCTGACTTAGCGTTGGGCAAATGCGGCGACAGCATAGAGCCCTGCTGTTTCTGTGCGCAATCTATGATAGCCTAAGTGGACATGCTTCCAGCCTGCGTTTTTAGCAAGAGTAAGTTCCTCGGGTGAAAAATCACCCTCAGGTCCAATCATAATAAAAGTAGGGACGTCGGGTGACTGGCGTAGCGCTGCTACGAGGTCTTCGCGTTCCTCTGGGATACAGGTTGCAATGTACCCTTTTGCCCCCTTGGGCAGTTCTTGCAGGAATTCTCCAAACTTTTGTGGTGCATGTAATGCAGGCATGGTTCCCTTTTGGCTCTGAGTACATGCAGCGCGCAGGACACGTTCCGCACGTTCCGCATTCCAATTCCTCCTTTCTGAGTGAAAACTAAGTAAGGGAGTCATGGCATGGATGCCCAATTCACAGGCTTTCTCTAAAAAGAAATGCATGCGGTCAATATTCTTGGTTGGGCTGATGGCCACATGTAGAAATCCAGTCACAGCACCGTAGGCCTTACGGGTCTCGACACATAGCGCATGAACATATTTCTTGTGGACGTGGGTTACACGTCCTATGTAGGTATCCCCATTTCCATCAAAGACATGAATGATGTCCGAAGGGGCGATCCGTAGCACTTTTACTGCATGCACGAGCTCATCTGGATGGAGTGAGAGTGTCTCTCCTTCTTTGTGGCCCCAAAAACAATGCATTATGCGCCGATTTTATCTTTATTCTTTACCAGAGAAGTCCGATAATTTTCTTCAATATAGGTAATGATAGCGCCTGCCACATCAATTCCGGTCGTGCGTTCCACTCCTTCTAGTCCTGGCGAGGAATTCACCTCCAAGATCAAAGGACCTCGGTCGCTCTGGAGCAGGTCTACACCGGCCACCTTCAGACCTAATGCCTTTGCGGCTTGAATGGCAGCGTTTTTCTCGGAGGTTTTTAGCTTGATCGGCAGACCGTGTCCACCCGCATGCAGGTTAGATCGAAATTCCCCTTCCTTGCCTTGGCGCTTATAGGCTGCCACCACTTTATTTCCAACTACAATGGCACGCACGTCAGCGCCCTTTGCCTCCTTAATGAACTCCTGGACTAGAATATTGGCATTCAGGCCGTAAAATGCCTCAATCACACTTTTAGCGGCTGTTTTTGATTCGGCTAAAACCACGCCTTTCCCTTGGGTGCCTTCTAAGAGTTTGACCACTAATGGAGCACCGCCAACCTGCTTAATAAGATATTCAATATCGGTTGGCTGTTTTGCCACAGCTGTTTTAGGAATGGAAACACCTTCCTTGGCTAGAATCTGCAATGCCCGCAGTTTGTCTCTACTGCGGACCAAGGCGAGCGAGCTGACCGGTGTGAATACCTGTTTCATTTCAAATTGCCGGAGCATGGCACTACCATAAAAGGTTAGGGATGCGCCAATCCTGGGAATAACCGCATCGACTTGATCAATGCGATGGTCTCCGTAATAAATATCCAATTCGCCTTTTGATAGAACTGCATAGCAATTGCGCACATTCATGACTTTCACTGTGTGTCCGCGCTCTTCAGCTGCTTCAACAAGACGTCTTGTAGAGTATAAGTTTCGGTTTGCCGAAAGAACGAGTATGTTCATAATGATGGAAGGGCGCTATGCGTGGCTTTTTTTAGAGAGATTGGTTCGGCGTACATCCACAATGAAACCTTGCCGAAGGAAAGTCCTCCCCAATAAGACGGGAAATTTCATGGAAGTGCGATTTGCAAGGGTGAAGGCGATAGAGAAATCCGTGCCAAAGATGCGAAGAGGAAGTGTTACGATATAGCGCAATTCTTCAGATCCATTGCTAGAGCGCACGAGTGCTTGATCAAATGTGGTAAATCGTTGTGGTGGGTGGGTTCCACCGTCTTGAAAAGTAACCACCAAGACTTTCTGACCTGCGTCGTCCTCTTCCATATGGATGTCATCACAATGCATACTGCTCCTATAGGCCCCTGTATCAACACGGCAAGGCACATCTATCCAATCCAAGGAAGGGAAGTCTATCATTTCGGTACGGCCAATGGTTCGTTTATTCATACTTGTTCCATTTGGCTTTTGCAGCATCAGAAACCTGACCAAAACGTTTGTGTTGAAAGGCAAAAGCCCCAGCTGCGCCAATCATAGCAGCGTTATCGGTGGTATAAGACAGGGGAGGGAGATACACGGCTAGTTGCAATTCTTGACCTAGTGCGGTCACCTGTGCGCGAAGCAATCGATTGGCACTTACCCCACCCGCTATAGCTATCTGTTGAATACCACTTTGATCAATGGCTTCTCTAAGTCCATTGATTAAAGGCCGAATCATCGCTTGCTGGATGCTCGCACACCAATCGGGCAGATCTTCCGTAAGCGTATTTGGGTTTCGCTTTACCTCGTCTTGCATAGATCTTAAAATAGAGGTCTTCAGGCCGCTATAGCTAAACTGCATCGGCGGCATCTTGGGTTCTGAGAAGGAAAAACGCGCCACACCTTTGGTCGCATGACGATCTATCATAGGTCCACCAGGATATCCAAGGGAAAGCAGTTTAGCCGCTTTGTCAAAAGCCTCTCCAACCGCATCATCTTGTGTTTCACCTAAAAGATCAAAGACATTCCAATCTCTTACAATGACCAGCTGCGTATGTCCGCCTGAAACAGTCAGACAGATATAGGGAAAATCAGGAATAGGTGCTTCTTGCACCGATTTTTCTATCAGAAAATGAGCGAGCATATGCGCCTCCATATGATGCACGTTGATCAAAGGGACACCTAGGCTAATGGAAAGGGACTTTGCAAATGAATGACCCACGAGCAACGAACCCAAAAGACCCGGTCCTTGTGTTACGGCTATGGCCGTAATGTCTGACCATGGCACTTTTGCTTTGGAGAGTGCAAAGTTCACCGTAGGTGCGAGCGCTTCCATGTGGGCCCTTGAGGCGAGTTCGGGGACAACGCCACCAAACGGGTCATGCAGCACTTGACTGTGGACAATATTACTCAATACTTCAAATCCGCGAAGAACAGCCACAGCGGTGTCGTCACAACTTGATTCAATGGCCAACAAAATCGGGGCAGACGTTGTCATGGCGCAAAGGTACCTCTTACCTTCGTGTCCATGCGCAAGCCCCTTCGTTTGATGTTGATTCTGCTTCTCGCTTTAGGCGGGGGTATAAGCATGAGCATGTATTGGGCAAAGTTGAATGTATCTAGGGTGAGCAGCATGGCCGACGGGTGGGCCAAAAACTGGCTAGAAAAGCATCCATTATCAGCAGGAGACCAGATAAATTGGAAGGGCTTTCACTGGTCCCCTTGGACAGATCTAGGTGTAGCCGAAATCGAATTATGGCATGGCCAGGATACGGTTGTCGTGCATGGCCTGTCCTTCTCTGGTTTAAGCTATTGGGGCGGAACCTTGCGAGTGGATAGCCTTTGTTGGGATTCTCTTGTTGTGCAAGGCATACCGAGCGGAGATTGGCTTCATGTTTTTGACCCATGGATGGACAGCACCACATCCTTAGAACCTTTAGATTGGAACATAGGCTATGCAGGTGGCAAGATTTGCTATCAGAATGGACAATCTGGTCCATCATGGCAAATGGAACTTTCTCTTAAAGAGGCGAGTGACAAAGGGTTGCAATCGATGAAAGCCATCGTACAGACACCATGGGAGTCTGTTGGTGTCTTCTCCGTGTCTGGCCAGGTAGACGAAGTCACGGGGTATTTTCAAATGGACATAGAACACGACATAGCCTCTTTTCACGCCCAATGGATCCAAGAGGAGCCTAACTGGCTCATCCAATGGGACATTACTGGGAATCAATGGGAAGGTTCTGCTTCTGGCGTGATGGAAGGGGATCTCCAAGCATCTTCTTGGAAACTCCTGGGCACTCAAGGCACATGGCTAAGCCATGCTTTTGAAGCCGAAGGCGGATTTGAAAACGGACAGTTGAACTTGATCTCGACCGTGCATGAAAAGGGAATGTCTACGGCAAAATTTAAGGTCACAGGGGACGTAGACAGCCTTCAGCTTATAGGATATTGGGATCAATGGCAACCCCCTATGGCGTTTGTCGACCTAGAAGGGTTTACCCTAGAGGGTTCTATCCTGTGCAGGGCTTATTGGGGTGAAGACTGGTCTATACAGTGGCAAGCAAAGGGGGAAAAGGCCTCCTTCGCCGGACAATCGCTGCAGAAATGGAATGTACAGGGGGATGCCAATCCCACGTGGATTTCAACTGATTTTTATGCCGTTACGCCAGATGTAGGCAAGTGGAAATTAAGGTATAAACTGGGCGAAGATCAACTTTCACTGCATTGGGCATGGAATCAAGAAATGCACATGCTTGACTCATTGGGAATACCTGCTTCTGGCGCCGTGAAGGGCGTCTTTTCATGGGCAAATGGAGGTAGTGCCCATTTTGAAAATGCACAAAACAATGGGATGTCTCCCATCCTGTTGGACTGGATGAAAGATCTACAGGGTCATCATCGAATCGAAGCAAGGCTTGGACATTATTACGCAGAGGCTGAAACAGCCTTGAGTCCTTTGGATTGGAATACGGACGTCCTTCCCAGAAGTATCCATGAGGGATTGAATCAATGGCTAGATGGAGATTCTCCATGGCTTAATGCAAACCAGGTGAATCAAATTCGGTTAGATGGACCTTTTGGAAAAATCATCCTTGCGAATAAAAATGGACGGCAATCACTTATGGCAACAGGAGATGGCCTACTTCTAGCGGAGGGGCAAAGAATGCATGCGACCGACCATTGGGCATTGCATTCAGAAAGGCACCAACCCAATCTGCTGGGAACCATGACGACGTTGAATTGGGCGTATCAAGGCATGGGTAGCACATGGGAATGGGTTACTAGAAAGGGGAGCCCTGACCAATTGGAGGTGCGGTTCACCTACCCAGAAGACGAAGCACAAGTTTCTATCGCCCTTGAAATAGAAAGAAATAAAGAAAATTGGAATGTATATGTGAATGAAAATCAGTGGTCCTGGAAGGAAATTCAAGGGGAATGGCAAAGTGCCGGGCCTGCAGCCTACAACTGGATAGAAAACCGTTTATTGCTCGGAAATGGGCTAAGTTGGCACAATGACCCCGAGCATCCAAGTATTGGGACTTTGCGCCTACAGGGCGCATTGAGTCCCGAACCGTATGAGGTGATGCGCATTTTGTATGCAGATGTCCCGTTAAAGGTTTTGAATGATGCTTTTCTAGACCTTGAGCTACCGTTAGAAGGGACAATAAATGGACAATGTATCCTTGCAGGAAGTTTTGGTCAATGGAATACAAGCGCAGATTTGGCCATACAAGGATTACAATTTGAAAACCAAGACCTTGGAACGTTTCATTCACAATGGGAACTAGATATTGAATCTGGTAAAGTAGCCATGCATGCGCAAGCAGGCTGGCCTGAACTTCTTTGGCTAGAGGCTACAGGGGAAAAGAGACCTGAGTGGGATATTGAAGCTAATTTACTTGGGGTACCCATTCGTTGGTTGACTCCCGTGACAGAAGGCAGTATCGAAGATTGGTCAGGACAGTTGAATGCAGAGTTGGTTCTTCGTCAAAAGAAAGGTAATTGGTCCGTTCAAGGGAATGGTCTATTCGATGCATTGTCATTCTATATTCCCAAGACAGGTGTTCAGTACACGGGGAGCCCCCAATTGGATTTCCAAGAACAAGAAATTCGAATGCATGGCATTTTGGAGGATCCCCAAAGGCAAGGAAAAATTTGGTTAGACGGTGGGATAGATTTAGCTGCCCCGAAGGGAAAAATTATAGACATGACATTTCATAGTCCAAGGTGCTTGGCGTTGGATCTGGAAAAGGGTGAAGATTTTTATGGACGCGTTCGAGCAGATATAGACGCAAGGTTGACAGGGGGATGGTCTGGACTAAGGCTAGATGTATCTGGCCAGGCATTGGATTCGTCCATTTTTGTCCTCCCTGTGAATTCGCCCATTACACTTGAAGAAGCCGGATTTATGCAATTTTCAGAACGTCCTTCCCCGATGCAAATGCCCAAGAAGATCGAAAAGACCGAAGATTTTGCTTTTGACTTTCATTTACAGATGAAGGTGACACCGAAGATCACCACAAGAATTATCTTGGATGAAACGGTAGGAGATGTTCTCGAAGGTCAAGGAAGCGGCAGTCTAGATGTTGTGTATTCAGATGGGGGAGAGTTGCAGTTAAACGGGCTCGTAACACTTGAAAAAGGCACCTATCTGTTTACGCTAGAGAATGTGCTGAACAAGCCTTTCACCGTCAATTCAGGTGCAACACTCTCGTGGACTGGTGATCCGTATCACGCACAAGTCAACCTAACGGCTTTGTATAAAACACGCACCAATCCTGGACCATACCTCGGCTTGACGAGTCAAGAAAGGTTACCCGTAGATGTAGCCTTGCATGTGACAGATGATTTAATGCAGCCCAACTTAGCTTTTGATATTGCGCTACCCACAGCGAGTAGTGCGATTCAAGCTGCTCTCCAAAGCAGACTGGTCACCAACGATGAAAAAACCACACAAGTATTGAGCTTACTAACGCTCCATAGTTTTTGGTCAAATGCGCAGGGATGGACCGCAACAGGCCTAAACGCAGTAGGGACGAATACGACGCAGGTTTTGGCACAACAATTTTCCAATTTCATGACGCAAGGCCTGGGTGAAAATTGGGATGTTCAACTCGCCTACGGCAAAAGTCCTCAGGTATTTCAGCGTCAAATGGATGCCCGGGTAGGAAGAAGCTTCTTAGATGAACGGCTCACCGTGACCACAGAGTGGGGGATTCCCCTTGGGAGTCAACAAACCCCCATGGGAATGGGAGATGTTACGCTCGCGTATAAGATATCCGAAGATGGACGTTGGACAGCCAATGCCTATTCTGTTCGGAATAATGACATGGCTTTTACAGGTCAACCTATGGCGCAGAAGCAAGGAATCGGCATCCAACTGCAATGGACGGGCACCAATTGGATCGATATACGCAAACAGTTGAAAAATAAGCCCTAGCCTAAAGTAGCATTTGATTTCCTACAATATGGAGGCCATAGCCTTCAATACCCACGCGTTTCATAGGGTGGTTGGTCAGAAGTATGATGTTTTTCACCCCCAAGTGACGAAGAATTTGTGCTCCAACACCATAGTCTAAAGGGTCATGACCAAAGCGTAGAGCAGGCATATTTCCCTCATCAACGCTGGCCAAAGCTGCCAATAAATCCATCGAAGTAGGTCGTTGATTTAGGCAAACAACCACACCCCTGCCTGCTTGAGAAATAGCTTCAATAGACTTGTGCAGGGTTGAAAATTGTGTCACCCCTTGACGAATATCGTCTAACATACTGGCCCTTTGGTCTCCGCTTTGCATTCGGACTAGGGTAGCCGGATCGGCGGTTAAAGTGCCTAGAGAAAGTGAAATATGTACTTGATCAGACGTTGTTTGGGCATAAACGTGTACATTCAAGAGGCCAAAAGCCGTATCCAAGGGGTAAGAATGCACCACTTTGATCAAGGAATCACGCTCTAATCGATAGGCAATCAATTGCTCAATACTGATGAGTTTAATGCCCCATTTTTTTGAAAGATCCATCAATTCTGGCAATCGCGCCATACTCCCATCTTCATTCATGATCTCCACAATCACCCCAGCAGGTGGATGTCCAGCAAGTCTTGCTAAATCAATAGCGGCTTCTGTATGTCCTGCCCTACGTAAAACGCCACCAGGTCTTGCCCGCAATGGAAAAACATGTCCAGGCCGTTGAAAGTCATGAGGCTTCATATCTGGATTCACAAGCGCTTGAACGGTTTTGGCTCGGTCCAATGCCGAAATGCCGGTGGTAACCCCATGCCCTTTTAAATCCACCGACACGGTAAAGGCCGTTTCATGCGGATCCGTATTCTGTTGAACCATCGGCGTTAAACCTAACGCATCACAGCGGTCATCTGGCAACGGTGCGCAAATCAAACCTCGCCCATGGGTGGCCATGAAGTTAATAGTCTCAGCCGTAATGCCCTCCGCAACGGCCACCAGGTCTCCTTCATTTTCGCGGTCTTCATCGTCCACTACAATCAACATCTTGCCTAGTGCAAGATCTTCTAGAGCGGCTTCTATAGAACTAAAAGGGGAAGTACTCATTGGTTATTGCGTTTTGTGGGTTGCCATACCCCAGATGATCCTGCAGGGGTTCTTAGGAATTGCCATAAGCCAAGAATCAGCGCAATATTCATCCAGGCAAAATAGGAGAGAGGCTTCACCCGTTTGGCTATGTTGCGTGGCAGTATCCATCCAGGATATAGAAGAAAAAGGATACCTAGCATAAGGACAAGCAGATTGATCCCGGCTAAATAAAACCCACAAAGGGCTATTTCTGTGAAAAACATGATGATGACGCTACACAAGACGGCCAAGGGAAAAATCCACCGTAAGAATTTATGCCCAACAAAAACAAACCCCATCAAGCTTTTACGTTTGGGGGAAATAGAATCACCTTCATGGTTCTTTGAGAAAAGAGACTGAATGAGTTGGAAGAAGATTCGTTGACTGTTTTGCCAATTCCCATGGCTGATGCGGACTTTCCTTTTGAACTCCATCTGGGCATCATTGCTGACGTCTTCCGAGCACGTTGCATTTGATGCATGAACCACTTTTTTGCCCGCCGATAATACCTGAATCGTGAGAAAAAAGTCCTCCATAAAGGTACCGGGAGGGATGGGGGTAAAGTAAGCACGACGAATGGCATAGCAACCGCCCTCTACGCCCATGGTCATTCCCCAGAGCTCCCCTTCACAAACTTTGGTGTGGTTTTCCCACCCTATGTATGATTTTTCTTGCTGGGCTATGCTTCGGTAGGTCTCCTCTTGCGCAAGCCCTCTGTAGGCTAATTCACCGCCCACCAGGGCAACATCTCGATTCAGAATTAATGGCGCAACTAAGTGCTTAAGCGCCATGGGGTCAAAGAAAATATTGGCATCTGTTCCAACCACAACCTCCGCGTTACTTTTTGACACCAAGTAGTTGATGATTTTAGATTTACCAGAACGCTCGGGCATTCGTTCCCAATGTAAATTGGGCATTTCTTTCGCCCAGCGAGAAAGAATTTTTTCGGTGTCATCCGTACTGCAATCAGATCCTACACGTATGTTCATTTTCTCATGAGGGTAGTCTAAGGCCTGAAGACTTGCCAGCTTTTCTTCTAAGACAACTTCTTCATTATAGGCTGCAAATACAATCGTAACAGACGGCCATTGAGACGCATCAAGCACATCTGAAGCGATAGGGGTCCTTTGAATGCGTAAAAAGTGATGAAAAAGGCGAACAAAACCCGGATAAAGCAGATAAGGAATCACGCCCCAAATGACCACAGTAAATAAGGACAAAAAGACCAATAAGCCGTGGGGTAGGAAAAAAAGGGAAAGGTCCGATAGCATGAGAAATGGCCGTTAAGAGAGGTTTTTCAAAGCTTCAACATATACCTCGTCGGCAAAGGTAGTGCGTGCATGGTGCATGGCTAGACGGCCCTGCTCCTCTCGGAAGGTAGCATCATAAAGAAGTCGATGAATCGCCTGGCTAAAATCTTCCGGATTATCGGCAATGAGAATACCGGGTGCACTCTTAAGTCCTTCCGCGCCTATAGAAGTCGTTACAATGGCTTTTCCTCTCACCATGGCCTCCAGAAGTTTGATGCGCATCCCGCTCCCCGATAAAATAGGGGCGATGAAAATCCCATGTTCTTCAAAGGAAAATCCGTCTTCTAAGCGTGACAAATGTTGGATGCCGGCAGGTAGGGAAAGATTTTTTGGCCATGTTTTGGATATGACGGTAACAGGCGCCATCACAAGCGGATGCACTTCCTTCAGGTACCATTGCATGCCTTGAATATTCGGAAGCCAATCCATTGCGCCTAAATGATAGATAGCGGCGCCTCTGGCGCCACTATCCTTCCAAGGCCCATTTTTCTGATAGGTGCACGGCAAAGTCCAAACTGTTTTTGCCCCATTTTCTAAGATGTAGTGACCATCTTCTTCTGAAATAGCCCATACCTGTGCTTCCCGAAAAATACCTAATTCCCATTGTTTCAACTTCTGCGTCTGCCAAACGGTAAAAAGTTTTCGGAGTCCAAAAGCGCTTGACGTCAGGGTTCTTTCCCAAATTTGATGTTCCACATTATGCGCACGTAAAATCCAAGGAGTTGTGCCAAGGGACTCCTTATATACCGCCATAAATAAAGAGTCCAAAACAACTAGGTCAACTTCTCTTGATAAGGCGGCTATTCGGATGCTAACCTCTTCATGATAAAAACGCGAGGCAAAAAAGGATGATGAATGAAGGATATCACGCATAAAACCCTTGAGATTTGGAGACACATGAACGGGCAGAGCTTCAAGTTGAACACCTGGGTAGGGGCAGTGGGGGTCCTGAACAAAGTGTTTGTCTGTATTCAGGGCCAGAACATGTACTTCATGACCTGCTTTTTCTTCAAGCCGAATAAGAGCTTCCATGGCAAGACTACTGCCATCTCTTCCTGGAAAAGGAACCTTGTTGCATAAATGGAGAATCTTCATTTCAAGGAAGGGAATGGGCGCCAACGTAATAACCTGCGGCGCAACCGCGCAAAACTATTGACAGAAGCATCATTTGCTGCCCATACGGTCATCCAAATAGAAATGGGTAAGAGGATAGCATTAGGCAGCCAGATCGCCCAAAAAGGGGATATCAACCATTCGCGCCCCATCTTCTCAAAGATGATCGTAAGCACATAATGCACCAAAAAGAGGAGCACGGAAATGACAAAGGGTAATCCAAAACCACCCTTTTGGATGATAGCCCCTAGGGGTGCCCCTATGAAGAAGAGGAGAATGCACGCGATGGCAACACTGAATTTTTTATGGAATTCAAGATAATGACGCGCAATGATTTGGTTTCTCCAAACGTATTCTGACTGGATCTGCTCCATATAATCTCGATTGCCTTGTGCCGCATGAATAGCATTGTTCACTGCACGAAATAAATAATGTCCTTTAAGCCTTGATTTCATCGATCGCACATCATAAGGGTCAGAGGTATCTACCTTCCCCGCCATTTGAATGGAATCTTGGCCATTCCATCCGTAATATTTATTGCGCATGATCATATTCACCTCCTCTTGTCGCTTGCTATACTGCTCATATAAACCATCAATTGCTTTATCCAATTGATGCACATTCAGCATATTGTATTCATCACTCCGGTGAATAGAGTAGAGGTCACCCATTTCAAAAGATCCCATATTCACCCGAATCATCATGCGCTTGAATGAACTCTCTAAGAAAGGTTTACGGTCACGCTCCTCCCTCTTTTCAGCACGAAACTCTTGATAGGAGGTCCCATGAAATAACTCCATTTCCATCCAACGGTTTCCTTCTGTATAGTGCAAAACCGCCTTTGGCGCCATGATTACTGTATGATTTCCTTGGCCTCTTTCGCGGTGATCATAAATCAAGACATCCGTCACTTCATGGTCCGACTTACCTCCAATTTTTATGCTGTATCCATCTAAGCCAGCATAAAAAATACCAGGTTGAAGATTAAACGTGGGACGCTGTTTGGCAATATTGATGAGTAGATTTTCCCCTTTGAAATTAGCTACGGGAATCAAATTATTGGCCACAAAAAACATGCCCGCTGAAATCAACGCCAACGCCAATAATAATGGTCGAATTAGTCGATAAAAAGAGGCGCCTGAAGACTTAGCGGCTGCTAACTCATGACTTTCAGCAAGATCACCAAACACCATAATTCCAGCAAACAGGACGGCCACTGGGGCGGCCATAGGGAGGACTGAAGCGGACCAATAAAAGAGCAATTCTAGGATGACCCACCAATCAACCCCGCGTCCCGCTAAGTCATCCACATACTTCCAGACCATTTGCATGAGCAAGAAGAAGATAGATATCCCCAAAGTTTTTAGGAAAATCCCAGCAAAGGAACGAAGGATATACCAGTCAATACGTTGCATAAGAACCTGTTACATCCCCTTTGGGGCGATGTAATCAAAATCAGGATATTGCGCTCTATTGAAGGTAACACTTTGGCTCGTGATGCCTTGATTCACCTCATACTGCAAAATTCTGAGCGTCGTCGTAACATCATTGAGGCCAAATTCTTGATAGGAATGGATGCGTTTTGTCCGCACATTAATCCCAATCACAATGTCGCGTACATCTTCATTGTCTTTTGGCTTCATGCGGACATAGACGACTTTTGTTCCACCCGCAACGGTTTCTTCTCCGGCCCATTGGAAATTTGAACCCGTCTCATATTTCTTCACTAAAGATTCAGGGGTATAGGAGGATGCATCACCTTCTAGTTTTTGAACGACAATTTCTTCATCCGCTTCACTCACGATGGTCATACGGGTGCCATCTACATATATTTTTTGCCCGTTTAAGGAGAGGAGGGCTTTGCTTCCAACGACCCGAACTTGTCCAGACGTCTTTCTTTGAACGCTTTTTCCATCCCTACCCATGGCCTCAATCACCATGGCAAACTGAATGTTTTGATCCTTGTAATCCATGGTTTTTGTTTGCACTTCTTTCAATAAAGTGAGTGGATTGCCCGCTTGAGCCAACCCAGCAACTGTAGATGTAATTAGAATAACAATGGAAAAGAAAGTTTTTTTCATGTTTATTAGTTGCCGTTTAGGCGTTCCATTAAATGATGTTCGTCCTGCACAAGTACCTGGCGCGCTTTAGACCCTTCAAAAGGTCCAAGAATCCCCGCATCTTCCAATTGATCAATGAGTCGTCCTGCCCGGTTATAGCCCAGTTTTAATTTACGTTGCAAAAGAGATGCCGAACCTTGTTGTTGCATGACCACAATTCTGGCCGCCTCAATAAATAAAGCATCCCTTTCTTCTGCGCTATAGGTACTGCCGCCACTTGCATTCCCTTCTTCCCCAGAATATTCAGGAAGCGCGTATGCGTCAGGATACGCCTGTTGTGATCCAATAAACTCACAGACTTCCTCCACCTCAGGCGTATCAAGAAAGGCGCATTGAAGTCGAATCAGATCATTACCTGCAGAGAAGAGCATGTCACCCTTTCCTATCAATTGTTCCGCGCCTCCTGCGTCTAAAATGGTTCTTGAGTCAATTTTTGCGGATACCTTAAACGCAATACGCGCAGGAAAATTGGCCTTAATAATGCCCGTGATTACATTCACCGAAGGTCTTTGCGTGGCAATGATCAAATGAATGCCAATCGCGCGCGCTAACTGGGCAAGTCGTGCAATAGGCGTCTCAACTTCTTTGCCCGCCGTCATGATTAAGTCTGCAAACTCATCAATAACCAAAATTATATAGGGCAAGTAGCGGTGCCCCTCTTCTGGGTTTAGCTTCCTATTGGTAAATTTCTGATTGTATTCTTTGATGTTTCGGACCATGGCATCCTTGAGCAAATCATACCGGTCATCCATTTCAATGCACAAAGAATTCAACGTGTGAATGACTTTGGTGGTATCCGTGATAATGGCCTCACCGGAGTCAGGCAACTTTGCCAAGAAGTGACGCTCAATTTTATTGTACAACGTCAATTCAACTTTTTTGGGGTCTACCAATACAAACTTTACTTCGGATGGATGCTTTTTGTAGAGAATAGAAGCTAACAGGGCATTTAATCCGACGGACTTACCTTGACCCGTCGCACCTGCCATGAGGAGGTGCGGCATTTTCGCCAAATCAGCTACAAAAACCTCATTACTGATAGTCATGCCTAGCGCGATAGGCAGATCCATCGTGGTTTTTTGAAACCTTTCTGAAGCAAGAACCGTCTTCATGCTGACCATTTGTGGGTTTCTATTGGGCACTTCGATGCCAATGGTGCCGCGCCCAGGGATTGGTGCAATAATTCGGATTCCAAGCGCGGAGAGGCTTAACGCAATGTCATCCTCTAGACTTTTGATTTTGGATATACGGACGCCTGCTTCTGGCACGATTTCATAGAGCGTGACAGTGGGGCCAACGGCAGCCTTGATCTTTGAAATCTCAATCTTGTAATTGCGCAAGGTCTCAATAATGCGTTCCTTGTTTGCTTCCAATTCCTCTGCATCCACCTTTGCATCGGTGCTCGGAAAATCCGCTAAAAGATCCAGTGTGGGGAATTGATACTTCGATAAGTCATCCCTAGGGTTGAACAAAGATCCAATGGCTCCCTTTTTTATTGGCGCATCTTCCTCCATGAGTGCTTCAGCATGAACTTCTACGGGCTCCATGACTTCAATTTCCAAATCTGGACCGTTTGGAAAAATACGCGATTCCGCAATGTTTTCTATGGGCAAAGGCGTGGGGGAGGGTATTTCGTCAAGAAAATCAGCCTGGCCATCCTCTGGGGCTTCTAGTCCCATGTTTTCTTCCAAGCCGTCTATGGAATCTTCTTCTGCATCTTCTCGGTATGTTTCATCCTGCTCCAAGAGCAGGTCTTTCTCTTTACGCCATGTTTGAGGTGCCATTTTAAAGAGCCAAACGGCATGTATCGCCGCTAAACTGATCCAAGCCAACCATGTGCCCGTTGTTCCGAGTAACGTAACAGCCCAGAAATGAAGTGCATGCCCGAGGTTTCCGACCCAAGCATCTGAAAGTATCCATGGGAGCATACCTGTAAGGATGGACAACATGAAGGTCCACAATAGAATACGTCGAAACCAAGTGGCCGCTTTAAAAGAGAAACCTAACCCCCATTTAGCCCCTAAAAGGATAAACCAACCCAAAGGCAAAACAAATGTCCAGCCAAAACTTTTCACCGTAAGCAGGAATCCAATGCCAGCCCCGAGTTTGCCAAAGGCATTTTGAATGTTTACATTGGGATCAAACAATATATCCGAGAAGCTTCCTTCAAAAGCGCTGTAATCTGCCCTCCAAGCGTAGAGGGATGACACACTAGCAAATAGGCTAAAACCGGCCAAGAATAATAGCAAAATGCCAAAGACGGCATGCAGCGATTTATTCGTTTGCAGATCTTGCCAGAAGGCACGTAGACCCGTAAGAAACGCCGAGGAGGTAGATGCTTTCGCCTTTTTTGCCATGAGAGGATGTACCTAAGTCTCAAAGGTAGGCCAATTCTTACCTTTGCCTCATATGCTACAACTCATCACCGCAATGTCAGAACTTGGAGCCGGAACGCGTGGTTCAAGTTTGGGATACGCAGCCATCCGTGGCGCGTCCTTCCGTGTACAGCCAAAATTCTTCCGAAGTTTAGCTCCGCGGAAGGTGCAAACCAACAATGCGCTTTTGTACAGACATCCCGAATCTCCCTATGGTAAAAGGATTCGTGGTATCGTTCGTATGTATCGGCGCATTTCAGCTGTTGTAGCAGAAACCTTAGATGATGGACAATTTCCCATTGTCATCAGTGGAGACCATTCGAATGCCGGAGGGACGATTGCAGGAATAAAACAAGCTTACCCCGTCGGAAGACTGGGTGTGGTATGGATTGATGCTCATGCAGATCTTCACTCACCCTTTACTTCCCCGTCAGGCAATATGCATGGAATGCCCCTTGCCACGGCTATTGGCGAAGACAATGTTGACTGTAAAATCAATGACCCAAGTCCTATCACCTTGGAGGCATGGCAGAAAATTAAAGGGCACCCACAAAGAGTTCAGCCATCAGATGTAGCCTTCATTGGATTGCGCTCTACAGAATCGCCAGAAGATCATTTGATTTCAAAGCATAAGATGGCGGTCCACAAGGTGGAGGCTGTTCGTGAAAAAGGGATTGTACACATTGTAGCGTCCGTCATGAAACAGTTGCACCAATGTGATATGGTCTATGTTTCCTTTGATGTGGATTGCATGGACCCCAGCATTTCGGAAGGAACAGGCACGCCGGTCCCAGGCGGTTTTACCCAAGAGGAGGCCAAAGCGTTACTTGAGCTCTTTGCAGACCATCCCAAAGTGATGTGTATGGAGTTTACGGAAATCAACCCTTTGCTAGACAAAGGCGGCAACGCCATGGGCGAAGTAGCTTTTTCACTGCTTCAGAGCACCGTTTTTAGACTACAAGAACGCCTCGGACTAAGAGGTTCATTTTAATAAAATATGCAAAGTGCGATAGTTTCCACCGTTGTGGATATTGTGAATGATCTTTTCGGCATTCAAGAGACCCATGTAGATCTCCAAGAAACGCGAAAGGAGTTTAAAGGAGATTTAACCTTGGTTGTTTTTCCGTATCTCAGGGCAAGTAAGAAATCACCTGAAGCTACGGCCAGCGCTATTGGTGATGCCTTAGTGGAAAGACATCAGGATGTAATAGGTTACAATGTGGTGAAAGGATTTTTAAATATTGTCCTATCGGACCATCCTGTTCAAGTTGCTTTTGATCAAATGACCTTGGATCCAAATTGGGGCATTCAACCGCTCAACGACCATTTGCCGGCTGCGATGGTGGAGTATTCTTCCCCTAATACAAACAAACCGCTGCACTTGGGGCATATTCGAAACAATTTATTGGGTTATTCCGTCGCGCAGCTCATTAAGGCGACCGGTAAGCCGGTTGTACAGGTGCAAATCATTAATGATCGTGGTGTCCATATTTGTAAGAGCATGGTTGCCTGGAAGCGCTTTGCCGAAGGTGAAACACCTGAGCACACAGGGATCAAAGGAGACCACCTTGTTGGGAAATATTACGTACGTTTTGATCAACAGCTCAAAGCAGAGGTAAAGGATCTAGTAGCTGCGGGCGTAGCAGAAGACGAGGCCGTGAAATCAGCCCCTTGCATGATTGAAGTTCAACAAATGCTTAAAGACTGGGAGGCGGGAGACCCAGCCACCCTTGCGTTGTGGACTAAGATGAATACATGGGTATATGAAGGGTTTAATACCACCTATTCACGTCTTGGCGTCCAGTTTGATAAGAACTATTATGAGTCCGACACCTATCTATTAGGGAAGCAAGACATTGAATCTGGCTTAGGCAAAGGGATTTTTTATCGACGTGAGGATGGATCCGTTTGGATTGATTTAACAGCAGAGGGTTTAGATGAGAAATTGGTCTTGCGTCAGGACGGCACCAGTGTCTATATGACGCAAGATATTGGCACCGCTATTCAGCGATTCAAGGATTTTAAATTGGATTCGCTTACCTATGTGGTAGGCAATGAGCAAGATTATCATTTCAAAGTGCTCTTTCTCATTCTAAAGCGTTTGGGCTATACTTGGGCAGATAAGCTGAGCCATCTATCCTATGGCATGGTAGACCTTCCGTCAGGCAGAATGAAGTCACGAGAAGGAACGGTAGTGGATGCGGATGATCTCCTAGATGAGATGGAAAACGCAGCCAAAACGGTTTCGGAAGAATTGGGCAAGGTAGAAGGCTTAAGTGAAAAGGAGCGCACAACACTGTATACCACGATTGGCCACGGGGCATTGAAGTATTTCATTTTAAAAGTTGACCCAAAGAAGCGTATGGTCTTTAATCCTGAAGAGTCTATTGACTTTAACGGAAACACCGGCCCTTTTTTGCAATACACCCATGCGCGTATTTGCTCCATCCTTAAAAAAGCTAAATATCTTAAGGATTGGACGTGGGATCATGTAACCCTTTCTTCAAAGGAGCGTGAGGTAATCAAGTTATTGGCAAAATTCCCTTCAACAGTCCAACACGCTGCACAGGAGCAAAACCCTAGCGAAGTGGCGTCCTATCTTTACGACTTGGCCAAATCGTATAATGGATTCTATCAAGTTCATTCGGTCATAAATGCAGAAACGCCGCATATTGCGGCGTTTCGAGCATCATTGTCCACTCAGGTGGCGGGTGTATTGTCGCGTGGTCTTCTTTTGTTAGGAATAGAAGCGCCAAAACAAATGTGATTACATGCCTTTGGTTATGCGCTTAGGAACGCCATCCTTATGGAGGAGGATAGATAATGTTTTGTAGCGTAGGAAGGCTTGAGATACGTAGATGTACCCGCTGCGGTATGGGTTTTCGCGATCACCCCAAGAGTTCTTTACGATGTAGTAAATAGCCCCTGTTTGGTCTGCTGCTTTCCCTACAATCTGCATCCCATGGTCATCGGTGGTTTCGTAATTGTCGTAGGCTAATTGACGCATTTCTTGGGTGATCACTTTTTCTTCATGTGGTCCTGTATATACCTCACTGCGCTCCGCATCACTCATGTCTTTCCAATCCTTTTCAGGAACAATAGCCACGCCATTTTTAAGTGAGAAACCCTTTTCAGATACATCAGTGGCCCATGCAATCGAATAACCCTCCTCTAAGGCATAGTCAATTGTGGCCATCATCTCATCGAGTTGCACATTGTACGAAAGGCCCCAAGTCCAATTGTCCGGCACTTCAATGGCAAACCAAGAATTGAAAGGCTTGTGGGTATAGGAAGTTAGCTGAACATAGTCATCTGCGTTGATGCCTAGATACTGGTCTGCAAACGTTCTGGGTGTGTACGTTTTACCTTCAAATTTAAACATGCTAGGTTCAGCGCCTAAGTAGGCATCCAAAAGGCCGGTAAACCCTGCCTTCCACGCTGTGGTGAGCGTCCCAGAGTTTTTATTCACGACAGCCTCCACGACGCCTTTCAAGGCAGCCTCCATCTCATCATGGTTGTTATAGTCAATGCCATAATTTAATCCAGCATATACTTCCTGTGGGACGGCTCCATAGTGTTTGATCACATAGAGCATGTCTGGCATGGCGCCTCCTTGCGCAAAATTCAGATAACCATGCAAACGCACATAGCGATCCGCCTTGTCTTGATACACTTTCCGAACCGTATACATTTCAGAAAGATCCATGGGCTTTTTACCCATACGTATGAGTTCAGACTCTAAGAATCCTGTGGTGGAATAACTCCAACAGGTCCCTGTAGAACCTTGGTTTTTAACAGGAGTGGCCTCTAGATCTACCAGTGTTTTAAATGTAAAAGCGCCAGCTTCTACTGCACCGTTTCCTGAAACCTTGTTAATGAGGTTTACCTGAGCACCTGCACTCAGGGTTATGCCTACTAAAAGGCTAAGTGAAAGAATTGATTTCATGGATTGTTATTTGAGAGGTTTAATGTTGAGGGGGATAGGCCACAGGGGCATCTTTGAGTCCTTGGCTATAGTCGTAAAAGCCTCGACCGGATTTAACGCCCAAATCGCCTGCCGTAACCAAATGAACTAAGAGTGCATTGGGTGCATATTTAGGTTGACCAAAACCTTCATGCAGCACTTTTAAGATACTAAGGCACACATCCAGGCCAATGAAATCAGCCAATTGCAACGGACCCATAGGGTGGGCCATGCCCAATTTCATGATGCCATCAATTTCTGCCACGCCAGCTACGCCGGTTTGAAGCGCTTCAATGGCTTCGTTTATCATGGGCATTAAAATTCTATTGGCCACAAATCCTGGGTAGTCCTGGCATGCGATGGGGGTCTTACCCAAATCTTTTGACATGTGTATAGCGGCCTCAGCTGTAGCGTCTGAGGTCTTATACCCGCGAATGATTTCTACCAACTTCATGACCGGAACTGGGTTCATGAAGTGCATCCCAATCACTTTTTCAGGTCGCTGCGTCACCGCAGCTATTTTCCCGATTGAAATGGACGAGGTATTACTCGCTAAAATGGTCTTGGCTGGCGCTAAAGCATCCAAATCCTTAAAGATCTTAAGCTTCAAATCTTCACGTTCCGTAGCCGCTTCTACGACAAGATCAGCCCTAACAACAGCCTCTTTGAGTGACGAATATAGGTTTATGCGACTAAGCGCTATGGATGCTTCTTCCGCGGTCATAAGGCCTTTGCTTACCTGCCGGTCCATGTTCTTCTCAATGGTATTCAATGCCTTCTCTAAAGCAGGCTGGGAGATATCGAATAAGGCTACCTGGTATCCACTTTGAGCAAACACATGCGCGATTCCATTCCCCATGGTTCCGGCGCCTAAAACAGTCACGTTTTTCATACCCCGAAAGATAGGGCAGCAATCACTTCCCGCGCCCTTGCAGAATGGTCCACACCGTATAAATACCCACTTTAATGTCATTAAAGAAAGACATGTTCTCAATATAGACCAAGTCATACTCCATTCTGGCGACCATTTCTTCCACGGTACTCGCGTAGCCAAAACGCACCATTCCCCAGCTCGTAATGCCAGGTTGAACTTTATATATATGTCGATATTGGGGGGCCTTCTCAAGTATTTGCTCAGCATAAAAAGCACGTTCAGGACGCGGCCCTACTAGGCTCATATCTCCGGTGAGTACATTCCAGAATTGGGGCAATTCATCTAATCGGTATTTGCGTAATATTCGTCCTATGGATGTAATGCGCGGATCATCGTCCTTACTCAATTGGGGACCTGACGTTTCTGCAGACACCTTCATAGACCTAAACTTTAGGATATGAAAGATCTTTCCATGTTTACCCAGCCGTTCTTGCCGATATAAGGCTTTTCCGCCATCCATCTGGACTCTGATCGCCACAAGCAAAAGCAAAGGGAAAAGGGTTGTTAAGGCGAGCAAACTAATCAAAATATCCGCTACTCTTTTTGTGTTTCGTTGCCATGGATCCATGGGTTCCAAATGCCACTCTATTAAGGGGACCCCATGCTCGTCAATACCCACCATTCCAGATAAGATGCCATAAGTGTCCGGTAGCATAAAAATGCGAACACCTAGCATCTCTAAATCTAAAATAACGGAAGTTAATTGGGTGTGTTCATTGGAAGGCAAGGCAACAACTACATCCTCGATGTGAAGCGTTTTAATCCAATGCACTAATTGGTGAAGATCCCCTAGCAAGGGTAAATTGTCTATGGCGCCTTCTTCCTTTCTAGCTGAAACAGAAATCCAACCTGTCAATAGCTCACCTGATTCACGGGCATGTCGCCTTAGCGCAGGAAGGTGGGCCTCGAGTGTCTGATAATCCCCAACGAGGAGCGTGGGAAAGGTGAACTTCTTTTGTTTAATCCGATGACGAATAAGATAGCCAAAGAATATACGTCCAACGATGGTCCAACATAGCAAGCTTATAGAGAAGACTCCAGCACTTTTAAAATAGCTCTTGTACACATCGACAAAATCATCTAAAAGGAAGAAAATAAAATAGGAAATACAGAACACCATCCATACTTGTACTATTCTAGCCAGTTCCTTTAGCCGCGATTTCCTCAAAGGCTGTAGGTACAAGCCGACCATTCCTATGGTCCCCACCCATAGCAAGGCGGTCAGTAGTGCGCCTATTTGATAGAAGGCGTCCCAGTCCATTTCTGCCAAACCAAAACGAGCTGGCTCAATAATGGTTTTTCTGTAGGCGTACAATAAAGTGTAGGCCATCCACGCGCCTAATCCATCCCACAATAAGTAACGTATTCGCCACCCATGTGCCTTTTTTCGCAATCGTACACTTCTTGGACTCATGGGCGGTAGACCAATCGAACATTGTCTACCATCAGGGTATCCAATTTTCCATTGCCATTTTTAATTGTTCCGAGATATATCCGAAAATCTGAGGCATCGGGTACACCTGACACCTCCGTCACGAGGTTGACATAGGCATGGTTCCATTCTTTAGTTGGATTGAGTGTAGCAGTAGGCATTTGTAAAATTTGACCCGGTCTATACGCTACAACGCCGACACTAATTGGAACAGAGCAACGGTAATCCAGTTCAACATACACATTTGCACTTAGTTTAGGAAGGTCATAGCGGTCAAGGCTGTGTACTTCAAAACGGCTAATGCCGGTATCTAGTATGGCCATTCCACTATATGCGTTGTCTTCCCCAGCCGGCGCAGGGAACTTTTCACCTAATTGTGACACTAAAATCCAGCTTGTATCACTTTGTGATGTAGGCACTAACCGTTGTCCAACCAATTCGAAGTTTTCAAGATTTTCTACAATAAGATTACCACCAAGGCCATCAAAATCATAAGACAAGACATGGGTTTGGCCACCACTTGGCAGAGTAGTTGTCTTGCCTGCGCTGAGGGTAGTTGTTGTGGTATACGCAGTATAAAAAGGGTATATCCCTCTAAAACTTGAAATGCCATTAATATTTATACCTGGATACAGGACGATTTCTGCTGGACCATCTGCTTCGATTAAAACGGGAATATGGAACGGGAGGTGATGTGCCCCTAGGTTCACACCATTCACTTCTACCCAAGCTGTCGTAATCTTAGAACTCGTATTCCCATAGGGTGCGTTAAGTTCTGGCGCAAGTTGCAATGCATCAACGCGGAGAAATGCCGGCGCTGTTCCACTGTTTTGATCACAGCCAGAAACCCCTATAACGAAGAGCATTGAAAACAAGCCTAAAGCTCCCTTGAAATATGGACGTAAAAAATCCTGCATAGAACAAAGGTAGAGCAGCAGACGCATTGTAATTTGCAGACCTACATGGGAAGCGATACAACAAGACATCAAGGACAACGTTTACAGTTACTTATTCAACTAAGAGCGCGAGGAATTCAGAATGAATCTGTCCTAGAAGCGATGGGAAAAGTCCCTAGACATCTATTCTTGGATAGTTCGTTTGAACAGTATGCCTATAGGGATGCGGCGTTCCCTATTAGAGCCCACCAGACGATTTCTCAACCCTATACGGTGGCTTTTCAAACAGAAGCCTTACAAGTGGGCCCTGGTGCAAAAATCTTGGAGATCGGAACCGGTTCAGGTTACCAAGCTGCAGTATTAGCTCAAATGGGCTACAAAGTATTTACGATTGAACGTCAAAAGGAGTTGTTCGATTTTTCAAAAGGAATTCTAGAGACCTTAGGATTACGGGTGACGCAAAAATTTGGCGATGGATTTAAGGGAATGCCTGCCTATGCTCCGTTTGACGGAATCATCGTAACAGCTGCAGCCCCTATATTGCCTGAGGCACTTTTGACGCAATTAAAGCCAGGAGGGAGGCTCATTGTTCCCGTTGGCGATGTCGAGGAAGATCAAGTGATGCATGCGGTTTGGACGGACAAGGAAGGGCATAGAAAAGAAGAAACCCTTGGGCAATTCAGATTTGTCCCCATGCTCAAAGACGTGGACACAGGACGTTAAAGTTCCCTTTGCGTATCCCGATCAATATCCCGTTCTTTTATCGCAGCACGTTTATCATGCAATTTCTTTCCTTTTGCCAGGGCGATCTCTAGCTTTGCCCATCCCTTAGGACTAAAAAAGAGTTTTAAAGGGACAATGGTCGTCCCTACATCTTTCATGGCCTTTTGAATCTTGGCCAATTCATTCTTTTTAAGCAATAATTTTCTCTCACGGTAGGGCCTGTGGTTGCTATAGGTGCCGAGACGAAACTCTGCAATATGTAGATTTTTAATCCACAATTCACCCGATTCATTGAGATAACAATAACTATCAGACAGATTTGCCTTTCCCTCTCGAAGGGATTTAACCTCTGTCCCAAACAATTGCATACCAGCCGTGAAGAAGTCTTCAAGGTGGTAGGAAAATCTAGCCTGTCTATTTTGAATCGTAGGGTTCACAGCGCAAATCTAACCCTACTTTTGTGGACATATGCTGTACAATGCCCTGTTACGTCCATTGCTATTCACGCTTCCTGCGGAAAGAGCCCATGATCTTACGCTCAACCAACTTCGTTTGATGCAGCAAACTTCTGCAGGTAGGATGCTTTTGCGTAGCATTGTGGGAAGTGTGCAGGATGCCCCCGTCCAAGCCATGGGACTCACTTTCCGCCACCCAGTGGGTCTTGCTGCGGGTTTAGATAAAAATGCAGAGGCCGTTCGCGGATTTTTCAGCTTAGGGTTTAGTCATGTGGAGGTGGGAACACTCACTCCGCGCCCTCAGTCTGGAAATCCGATACCCCGTTTGTTTCGCTTGCCTTTGGACCAAGCCATCATTAATCGGATGGGGTTCAATAACCGAGGCGCAGAAGAAGCGGCTCGACGTCTGTCAAAACGAGATCCTGCCTGGGGCATCGTGGGCGGAAATGTGGGAAAGAACAAAGACACCCCAAACGAACGCGCCGAAGAGGATTATATCCTGGCTATACAAGCACTGGCCGGCACGGTGGATTATTACACCGTCAATATTTCCTCCCCGAACACCCCCGGACTGCGTGATCTTCAGCATGAAGTCGCACTTAAGTCGCTGCTTGAGTCCGTGGCTTCGGAGAACAAACGGTTACATGGCATCCCGCTTGCCGTCAAAATCGCCCCAGACTTGACCCAAGAAGAAGTGCAAAGCATGGCACGAATGGCGGCTACTTGTGGATTTCAAGGAATTATAGCCACGAACACCACCATAGATCGCGCCGGATTAATTGCAAGTCCTTCGTATGTTTCCTCCATCGGAGCGGGCGGGCTCTCGGGCCGGCCCTTGACTCATAAGAGTACCCAAGTGATTGAGTGGGTCCGAGAAGCCGTGGGAGATAGCCTTTCCGTCGTAGGAGTTGGGGGTGTTTTTACGGCCCAAGACGTCATAGATAAGCGGAATGCGGGAGCAGACCTCATTCAAGTATATACCGGGTTTGTGTATCAAGGCCCGGGCCTGATCGGATCAATACAATCAGCATGGAAGAACGATTAGTATGGGTAGAGTGCCCAAGGGATGCCATGCAAGGCTACCCTCAACCTTTTGACACAGAGGCTAAGGTCACCTACCTACGACATCTTATGGATGTCGGTTTTGACACCATTGACATTGGCAGTTTCGTTTCCCCCCAAGCCATACCCCAGATGGCGGACACAGGTGCTGTGTTGGAAGCGTTGGCTCCCTTTAAAGGCTCCAATCGTTTTTTAGTTATTGCAGCAAATCCACACGGCATGAAAGTCGCGGCCGCTAATCCTCACGTTGATATCGTGGGATATCCCTTTTCGGCTTCGGATACGTTTCAACAACGGAATACGCGCAGAAGTCAGGCTCAAGCTATGGAAGAGCTGAAGGAGCATGCCAACCTTCTGAAAGAGTCCGGAAAATCCCTTGTGGTGTACATCAGTATGGCTTTTGGGAATCCCTATGATGAACCATACTCTGTGCAAAATGTAGCCGAATGGGTCCAAAAGGTTCAAGAAGCCGTTTCTCCTGAAGCAATTTCCTTAAGTGACACCGTGGCGATGGCGACCCCTGAGCACATCACCCAGCTGGTGGAGGCTTGCCAAAGGATGAGTCCTCGATCCCAATTGGGGCTGCATCTACATGTTCCCTCGGGCTACACCTTGCGTTCCGGACTGGTTCAAGCTGGCTGGACAAGCGGAGTTCGTAGATTCGATTCGGCCTTGTTAGGATTTGGAGGTTGCCCGATGGCTCAAGATGAAATGTCCGGAAACCTGCCCTCGGAAAGCTTGTTAACTTTTGCCCTTTCAAGGCGTATCACTACCAGCGTCAATCCCTTAGCTCTTGAAGCAGCCCATAATGCGGCAAGAAGACTTTTTCTTTAAATTTGCTCTGTACTTGCGTGCCCACTCGGGGCTTAAAAGGGAAACCGGTGTAATTCCGGTGCTGTACCCGCAGCTGTAACCTGCTTGACGACTTTTTGAAATGATGCCACTGGGAAACTGGGAAGGCCAAAAAGTTGCAGGAAGCCAGAATACCTGCCTTGAACCATAACCCCGTCAGTGTCGGGCCTAGCGCTGAAGTAATATGAAAACACGTCCTCATTGGGTCCTCGCAGGACTCTTTTTTGGTGCTTGGTCAGGATATGCCCAAAGTGCCGACAGTACGCTCCAGCTTTCCACGGTTCCTGTTTGGAGCCAAGCCCCGGCGGCCAATGTGTCCGTTCAGCAGGCAAGCGCCCATGCGCTGTGGGCGAGTGGCGCGGACATCCGCATGACCTCCCCGGGTTCTTCTTTACTCCTAAGTCGAGACGGGTATCCCAGCGCCTACGTTCAAGGGAGTTGGGAAGGTCTTCCCTTTTTAACCCCTGATCTCGGTGTTGCCGATTTCTCTTTGATGCCTCAATGGGGTCAGCAGACACAATGGGGATCCACGATGGCTTCACAGTATCAGAGCGGACAAGCCCTGGGTGAACTATTGGACATTCGGGGTCAGAAAGTCGATGTATTAGAGCTGAAAGGCAGCTCACTCAAGCAAGCTGGCATAGGAGGCATCTGGACTATTCCAGGTTCCAGTCAATCGGAGATGCGCGTAGGTGGTGGAACAGAAGCTTGGAAAAATGATTATCGCTATGGGGCCGAGGGCCTACGGCGACAAGGGGCAGATGGCAGTCGTCACGAGTTATTCATGACGCACAAACGAAATTATACGGGAGGACGATGGAGCAGAGGCGGAACGGGCTATGTGGTGTCTGCTGATCGCGGCTTGCCGAAGTTGTACGAAATAGACCTGCCAGAGCGTCAGCAGGATCTTCGTGCGCAAATCAGCCAGTATCAATCGTATTCCTTTGATAATCTGCAGTTTAGAACGGAGCAAGTCATCTGGAGCCAAAACCAAACCTACGATGGTCCTTGGTATTCAGATACCAACAACAGCCAAGGGGCCTATATGCGCGTTTATACGGGGACTCACTGGAAGAAATGGAAGTTCCTCAGTGAAGAAACTCTGGGCTTTAACCGCATGAATGGCGTTTTCAAGCCCGATGTTACCATCGACTACGTTACGCTCCACGTTATGGTAGAATCTCCCATGACAAAAGCTGGAAAGTTTACGCTTGGAGGTAAATGGGCTACATGGGACACCAAAAAGAGCCCACTTTCCCCGCACCTAGCGTGGGAAAAGAAAGGAGCTACATGGTCATTAGAAGGCCATGTTCGTCAGATGTTTCGCTTTCCTACCATGAACGATTTGTTCTGGACGGGCTTCGGGAACCCGGATCTACACCCTGAGCATGGTTGGGAGGTCCAATTCGGAGGCATGAAAACTTTCTCCAAATTGCATTTATCAGGGAGCGTTTTCAGAACCGACTTGAAAGATGCCATCGTTTGGATGCCCGATGCATTTGATAATTGGCGCCCAGTAAATCAAAGTTCGTGGAATCGTCAGGGGGCTAAATTTTCTGGCAGTTTTAACGGTTGGGAGAAGTGGTCGATGAACGGACATATTCGGTACGCACATGTCACCAATGAGGATGGGAACCGAGCGCCGTATGTGGCACCATGGTTGGGAAATGCTTCGGCTATCTATAGAATGCTCAAGGGAGCGTTGAGTGCTTCATGGACAGGTCAATCCGCTGCCCCGCTATATTGGGTGACATACGGCCCTACATACTTCTTGCCGGCTCAATCCTCTGTGGGTATCCAATATGCGCATCAAATTGCAGGTGGCGTGGAAGCGGAGATTCGAATCGAAAACCTCTTCAACCAAAAACTGATATTCCAAGAGAGTTATCCGATGCCAGGCAGGCATCTCCTCACCACGCTTCGTTATAAACTATAATGCAAAGAGCCGGGCAGATGCCCGGCTCTTATGTTTAAAATCAGCACGAATTTGCTTTTTCAGGCAATGCCTAGAACGCTGCGCTTCGCGAAAGCCCATTGAAGTAACCCACCGTAGACAAGCGTGCTAGCTGTCGCCGATACGAAGAAGGGAATGGCTTCCATATAGGCCGTCAACAAGCCCGATGCCGTTTGCGGCAAAGCGGGATTTCCGTACCAAAAGCCCACATTGGATAGGGCAAAAAAGAAAAGGTTGGCGACCACAGCGTGTCCTGCACCTACCATACCATCCATTTGACGGGCTTTCTGTCCCCAGATGACCATAGCCAAGTGGCCTGCGTACACCCACACCATCCCGGGATAGCCCCATACAAAGCTTTCGGAGAGATTAGCGTATATGACGTTGTTCAAAATCAAATCGCTCGCAAAAAGTAGGGCCAAGGGTAGGAGCCACGCCGCGGGACGACCTTTGCTCCAGAAACCACCTACCAGTGCCACTGCACCGATCGCCGTGAAGTTGGGGAAGTGGGGGAGAAAGCGTGTAAGGAGGGCCAAACAGAGTAGGCCAGCCGTGGCTATAAAAGGGGAAGTGCTACGCATGATTATAATCGTTTAAAAATGTAAATGACAAACAATAATAGTATCCCTGCAAGGATCATTTTTAGGCTGTTTCCATAATGCACGGAATGAACTTTGGCATCTTTTCGATAACTCCAAAAAAGGAATACCAAGAAGGTAAGCGTAAATAGTCCAGCGAATATCCAGTGACCTGTGGTTATGTTTTCCAAGGGATGTAATTTGTAGCAAAAATAAGAGCCATGCAGGAACAAATTGCCGCCGTAACCAAATTCCATGAAGTTTATCGTATTCCTTATGCGAAAACCCCCACTGTTGACATTTCTTCTTCCCTCATTTCTCTTCGTCATCGACTGATGGAAGAAGAGAATGAAGAATACCTACAAGCCGCTATGGCAGGGGATTTAGTGGAGGTCGCCGATGCACTTGGTGACATGCTTTATATCCTCTGCGGAACCATGATCACGCATGGCATGCAAGGAAAAATGGCCTCCGTATTTAACGAGATTCAAAGAAGTAACATGAGTAAACTAGATGAAAATGGCGCACCTATTTATCGTGAAGATGGCAAAGTAATGAAAGGACCTAACTACTTTAAACCGAATATTGGCGCCATTCTAGCCGGCGGAGAAGAGGCGTTACCGGAGAATCCTGGTAAATGATTTCCTTCTAAGGGCGCGGCAACATCGCCTGTCGGGGATTTCTGAAAAAGCGCGGATACTAATTTCCCATGGGCAAAGTCCAACACGATGGCCGCACATGCTATGTGGGAGGTTCTTGTAGGATCCGTTTGAAGCAATGCCTGGGCGTTCCCCGATACCGTTAACTGTTTTGCCCCTTCATTATGTAAAAACCCATGCAGTGTGTTGCCTGACATTTCATCATAACGGAGCGAGTCAACAGGCTTTGAAAGATGAACTTCACCAACGCCATAGATGGAATCTAATCCGCTAGGATGCTGCTGAAACCACCTTAAAGTATCTGAACACAATAGGTAATCCGATGTCCAAATACGTGGACTGCCATAGAAATAGAATACCGAGTCAGCTTGAAGCCATTCGACATACGCAGAAGTACTAGAGACACCTTTAGCAAAGGTTTTCACAGCCCCCTTTGCTATGGCCATAAACGCATCTTTATAAATGTAGGTGCCATGTATTTCGAGACTATCATTGGACCAGTCTGCCCATTTCGCAGGAGTGCTCCCCCCAAAAAGTTCCGTCTCACCTTCCCTGCGATAGAGACTGTCTGCTGTGAATTGAATCGTTGAATCTTTCCCTTTAACCTCTCCTGCAAAGGCACTTTGTTGCAGGTCTTTACTTGACCATAGGTATGCCCTTTCAAAAGAAATATGTCCAGATTGTTGATCTTCTGTTCTTCCTGTTCTGTTGTAGGCCATGCCGCCTTTAGGGACAAGATACCGGCGCTCTTTAGGCCATTGCTCTAGCTTGGGGCATTCTAAAACATATTCTTCCGTCACAGCATGTACGTTCCCCTCAAAGATGAAATGTTCTTCGTTTGACATATAACGGCCTGACTGACAAGTTAAATCACCATCCGTTGTGCGTACCTCTCCACCTTGTTGAAAAACACCCATACCTGATTCGGTGTCAAAGCGCAAACTGGGCGTTCGAAGCGTTTGTCCTTCATGAACCAGGATGACATTGCCACGTAAAAAGGTAAGGCCTTCTTTGTAGTCTAAGGTTTGTGATTGAATTACAACGCCTGCATTTCCTTTATAACGAATGGAACCATAGGCGAGAAAGCGATCTTCGCGTTTCCACCAATGTGCTGAATCGCAATAAAAAATACCCTCCTTGTTTTTTAGCGCTACATCACCTTTGAGAACAGTCAAAGGCCCTTGACTCGTCCTCTTCACGGTTACGGTAGATGAACGGAGAATATCAACACGTTGTCCAGGTCGCAGTTGCGCGTGCGCAAGCAAACTCGTTAGACAGAGTAGAATGGCCCATAGCCTTCTCATGCACGCCAAAGCGTTTGTTCTCTATCCGGTCCCACAGAAATAAGAACGACAGGTACGCCTGTTTCTTGTTCAATGAACTTCGTATAAGCTTCTAGTGCTGCTGGAATTTTCGTCACATCGTGTATTCCCGTTAAATCTTCATCCCATCCAGGCATGGTCGTATAACAAGGATCGAGTAAATCTGCTTCAAGGCTATAAGGAAGGTGTGTGATCTTCTCTCCACGGTACATATACGCCGTGCAAACTTCTAGATTTTTAAGACCAGACAGGACGTCGGCCTTCATCATCATCAGCTGTGTCACACCGTTCACCTCAACGGCATAGCGCAATGCGGGAAGATCCAGCCATCCGGTGCGTCTCGGCCTGCCCGTAGTACTTCCATATTCATGTCCTTTATCCCGAATCTCTTGACCCAAATCATTGTCCAGTTCGGTAGGGAAAGGGCCGCTACCTACGCGGGTGCAATACGCTTTAAAAATCCCATACACTTCGCCGATTCTATTCGGCGCAACACCTAATCCAGTGCATGCGCCTGCTGCAGTCGTTGTGGAAGAGGTGACAAAAGGGTATGTGCCAAAATCAACATCAAGCAATGTGCCTTGGGCACCTTCTGCAAGAATTCGTTTTCCTGATTTATAGGCTTCTTGAATACTTATATCTGTATCGGCCAAAACCATCTTGCGAAGACGATCAATGGATCGCATCCATTCCATTTCAGCATCAGCAAGGTCAAAAGGTAGCTCATAGCTGCCTAAAAGATGCATGTGCTTATCCTTTAATGCCTGGTAACGCTCCATGAAGTCCGGAAGTTCAATATCTCCAATTCGAAGACCATTTCGACCTGTTTTATCCATGTAGGTTGGGCCAATCCCTTTTAAGGTAGATCCAATTTTATTCTTGCCTTTGGCTGCCTCTGACGCTGCATCTAGCAAGCGATGTGTGGGCAAGATTAGATGGGCCTTTCGAGAAATTTCCAGCCTGGATAAACAGTGGGGTTCAAGCGCAATAAGCTTATCGATTTCTTTACAAAAAATCACGGGATCGACCACCACACCATTTCCAATGATATTCAGTGCATTCGCGTGAAAAATCCCAGAGGGAATAGTGTGCAGCACATGTTTAATGCCATTGAATTCTAACGTATGTCCAGCATTGGGTCCTCCTTGAAATCGGGCTACAACATCATATTTGCGTGTCAACACATCCACGATTTTTCCTTTTCCTTCGTCGCCCCATTGAAGACCTAATAGAATATCCACTCCATTCTTGGCGGACAGCACTGCATTGCTCATTTGATTTTTGATTTTGCGTATATGTAGAGTTGGTGGCCCGTGACTTCAACGTCAAAAACCTCTTCAATACTCTGTTTTATGAGTTGAATACGTGGATCGCAGAATTCTTTTACCTCCCCATTGTCTAACATAATGACATGGTCATGCTGCCGGTTGTAGTAGGATTTTTCGTATTTCGCTTGATTTTGTCCAAACTGGTGCTTTCGCACAAGACTACATTGAAGCAGTAGCTCAATGGTGTTGTATAATGTCGCTCTTGAAACCCGATAATTCTTCCCTTTCATCGTGCCATAAAGAGACTCCACGTCAAAGTGGGACTCATATGCGTATATTTCATGGAGTATGGCGTAACGCTCGGGCGTTTTACGTTGCCCGTTTTTTTCTAAAAAGTCTGTAAAGGCTTGTTTGACTTGGTCAAACGAAGAAGCACTCATCGCCAGTTGTGGATCAAGCCACGAAGTTACAATTTTACACCCGTACCTTCGTTCTCATTCATGGGAAAACGACTTCTTTTTATCCTTATGGGGTTGTCAATAACCTTCATAACGCATGCCCAATCGCGTTCCGCCGTGAAGGCCTTTCAGAATGGTCTGCTGGCAATGCGAGAAATGCCCATGGCCAATCTAGATAAAGCAGAAAAACATTTAATAAAGGCTGTGAAGATCGCACCCGACTATGCCGCTGCATGGCTAGCGCTCGGTCAACTTTATGCCACTAGTTCGGATACTGTTGCCGCTTTTTACTCCTTCATTAAAGCAGCCGAATCGGGGAGTGCGCGCGCTGGCTATTTTAGCCTTGGTCGTCTCGCATTGTCTACCGGAGGATACCAAACCTCTCTAAAGGCGTGGGAGAGTTATCTAACGTTAGAACGCTTGCCTGATGCCCAAGTTGCCGATGCGAAGCGTTTACAAGCAAATGCCGCTTTTGGGTGCTTTCATCTACACCAACCTGTCAAAATACAGGGACCCTGGGGTATTCAAGGTGAGAATTTCGATGAAAATTATCCTGAATCCTATTTTTTTCCAAGTATATCCGGTGACCAACAAACACTTTATTTCACCGGTCGAAATTATCATAACTACCCAAGGGACGAAGACATCTATGCGGTAAGGGCGTCCTCAGACACCCTTTGGGGTTTGCCCATTCGTGTGCCGGGGTCTATCAATACAAGTCTGAATGAAGGGGCCGTATCGGTTCAAGGAGATGAGCAGCGAATGGCTTTTGCGGGTTGCGAAAGAGAGGATGGCTTTGGTTCTTGTGACATTTATCTAGCCGCGCATACTTTGTCGGGCTGGTCACAGGGAAAAAACATGGGGTCGGCCATCAATACGCCTCAGTGGGAAACCCAACCCTGTCTTTCGGCAGACGGACAATATCTCTTTTTTGTACGAGATGCAAAAAAAATGGGCAGCAATGCCAATATTTGGATGAGCCGTTGGGATGGACAAGATTGGAGTAAGGCCACTATTCTGCCATCCAATATCAATGGGGGTGGGAGTGAGTTCAGTCCTTTCCTTCATGCAGACGGGAAGACGCTCTATTTTGCTTCGGATAGCCATATTGGAATGGGAGGCTTGGATTTGTATAAATCTGTTTGGCAAGCGGATGGGACATGGTCAGATCCTGAAAACTTGGGGTACCCTATCAATGATTACACCGATAATTTTGGCCTAGTAGTTTCTCCAGATGGCCAGCATGGTTACGTATCAGGGGGACTACTCAATGCGCAAATCCGTCAAAAAGGGCATGGGGGCTTTCTACCAAGCATCTATGAATTTGGCCTCCCACACTCTGCACAACCCACCGCCGTCGTTTGGTTAGAAGTTTATGCGGTTGACGCTGAATCGAAAAAACCTGTCATAAACGCCACTTGGTCTATCTCGAGAGAAGGAAGGGACCAAGAGGTTTCAGGATATGGTCCAACATTTGAAACCAGCCTTCCTCTGAAAACCGTTATGGCCTTCAGCGTCCAGGCACCCACCTTCAATTTTGAAAGCTATCGACTGATCACCAATGCAAGAACTTCGCAAGTTCAGCGAGATACCATCTTTATGCACCAAACAAAAGTGGGGGATGCCTTTAGGTTAAATAATCTACTCTTTGCTTTTGATGCGGCGGACTTACTGCCTGATTCTTGGCTCGAGATATACCGTGTAGCCGATTGGCTTCAGGAGAATCCGGGCCTTTTGATTCAAATAGAAGGACATACGGACAATGAAGGCAGCGCTGCATACAATCAAGGATTGAGCGAGAAGCGCTCTGCTTCAGTGCGCAATGCACTTGTAGACGCCGGAATTGATTTTACGCGTATGCACGTAAAAGGATTGGGCGCAACAAAGCCCATTGCAACCAACCAAGACGAGGAAGGCCGAGCGTTAAATAGACGAACAGAGATTAAGATTCTTTCGACCAACGGGCGCTAAGCCAATCGGCTAATCGCGCTTCTGTTGGATTTTCACCTGGAGTATAGAACGTCATGGATTTGATCGCTTCAGGCATGTAATCTTGGTCCACAAAATTTCCTGGAAAATCATGTGGATACTGGTACGCCTTGCCATAACCCAAATCCTTCATGGTTTTTGTAGGTGCATTTCTTAGGTGCAAGGGAACAGGGAGGTCCCCCGTGTCTTCCACCGTCTTCAAAGCTGCGTTGATGGCTAAATAGGATTTGTTGGACTTTGGGCTGCACGCTAGGTAGATGGCACATTCGCTTAACGGAATTCGTCCTTCCGGCATTCCAAGGCGCTCAACCGCTTGAAAACAGGCGGTCGCCACCCCTAACGCTTGAGGATTGGCTAACCCGATGTCTTCTGCTGCTGCGATCAACAATCGACGCGCGATGAAGGTGGGACTTTCACCCCCTGCTATCATCCGGGCGAGCCAGTAGACCGTAGCTTGCGGGTCACTTCCTCGAATGGATTTGATCATAGCCGAGGCAATATCATAGTGCTGATCACCCGCGCGGTCATAACGCGGTGCCAGTTTTGGTGCGTGGTGGCCAATAAAGGCAGCATCTAATGACGTGACTTTTTCAGTTTTTGCTACCAAGCATAAGCTCTCAAGCGTATTAAGAAATCGACGCGCATCCCCGCCTGAAAAGGTATAAACAGCAGAGAGATCTACGGACTTTACATTCGTTGATTGCAGAAACTGATCATCTTTTAATGCCTTCAATCCCAGCTTAATAAGAGAATCTTCTTCAAGCGTTTGTAAAACAAAAAGCTGACATCGAGAAAGGAGGGCGGCATTGACCTCAAAGCTGGGATTTTCTGTCGTTGCGCCAATCAATGTAATGATACCTTTCTCAACGGCCGCAAGGAGCGCATCCTGCTGGGATTTGCTAAAACGGTGTATTTCGTCAATGAAAAGCACACGACCCTTGGGATGAAACATCCGCTCTTTTTCTGCGCGTTGGATTTCATCACGTACATCCTTTACGCCACTAGAAATAGCACTCATGGCAGTAAAGGGCATATTGACTTGCTCAGCGAGCAGCTGAGCCAAGGTTGTTTTCCCTACGCCAGGTGGCCCCCAAAAGAGGAGGGAAGGCAGGCGTTTTTGGTCTAGCGCGGGCTGTAAAGCGCCTTTAGGCCCAACAACGTGAGACTGACCCACATAGCCCTCTAGGGACTTAGGTCTCATACGTTCAGCAAGTGGGGCATAGCTCATCCTCGTGAAGATACGCTGATACGCAGAGGGCTGCCAACCTCGTTTTTAGATAATATTCCCGCTTCTCCCATGCCAAACAAGGCAAAATCATATTTGACGGGATCGAGGGAATCAAATTCTCTCAGTGCTAAATCTAAATCCCGCACAGCACGCTGATCATTGGCACCGCGTGTTAATAAACCTAAGGAACGGGCCACGTTTCCACTGTGCACATCTAAAGGACACGAAAGCTGCTTGGGGTCAATGTTGTGCCAAAGACCAAAATCCACCCCTTTGTCAGAAGAACGCACCATCCAGCGCAAGAATAGATGAAGTCGTTTAGCTGCACTTCCTTGCGACGGAGAAGCTAAGTGCTTTGAACTTCGTGTATCTAGCCAAAAGCTTGCAAAGGATTGCCTAAAACGGTCAATCGCCAAATGAAGGTCTGGCTCATTTGCGCGCGGTAAGAATGCCCCTTCCATTGTCGAGTGTTCTCTGTACCAGAGCTGCAAACTGTGCAAAAAGCGATGCCCGTCTTCGGGCAAAAAGGTCCGATGGGCCCAATGTATTTCAGTCAAATCCTCTGCGGAGGCATCCACAAGGAAGGCTACAGGTGAATCCCCGAGCTCTGTGAGCATATGATCTGCACTCTTTAAAATGGCTGCTCTACGACCCCAGGCGATCGTCGCGGTCACAAAGGCCGCACATTCAATATCCTCGTGTCTCGAATAGCGATGGGGAATGCTAATAGGATCTAAGGGGATAAAATTGGGTTGCTCATATTTCGCTGCCCATTGATCTAACCAAGACTTTAATTCATCTTTGGGTACTAAGCTTGCCATGTCCCGTCACGCAGATGCATAGATCTGTCCGCATGTTTTGCCCAAGTTTCAGCATGCGTCACCACCACGACAGCTAGGTCACTGTGTTTCTGTGCTTCCTTTAAGAGTGAAAATAATTCTTCAGACCGCTGACTGTCTAAATTCCCAGATGGCTCATCTGCAAGCAAAAGTTTAGGCTTGTGCACGAGTGCACGAGCCACGGCAACCCGCTGCTGTTCGCCGCCACTAAGTTGGCCAGGAAGATGATGTAATCTATCCTCTATGCCAAAGGCTTTTGCCCAGCGCAGGGCTTCCTTTTCCACTTCCTTTTGCTTGCCTACCCATCCAGGCATGCAAATATTCTCTATGGCAGTGAATTCAGGCAACAAATGATGAAACTGAAAAACAAAACCAAGAAACTGATTTCGGAATCTATCCACTGCTTTTGGTGCAGTAGGGTAGGGCTGTCCATCCATGTATAAGGATCCTGAATCAGGCTGATCCAAACCGCCAAGAATATGCAGTAATGTGGATTTTCCAGAACCAGAAGGACCTGTAATTGCTACAAATTCACCTCTTTCAACCGTCAATGACACATCATGTAAGACGGGTATGTCCCCATAGGATTTGGTTAGGTTGGATGCGCGAAGTAGAATGGACATAGGCTTCAAAAGTAACGCGGAATTCTATGAATCGAGAAGTACCTTTGTGCGGCAATAAAGAAAGTCCTGTACTTATGAATCTCCACGAATACCAAGGGAAAGAAATTCTCGCTCGCTATGGCGTACGTATCCAACGCGGAAAAGTGGCCAGCACACCGGAGGAGGCCGTGACCGCAGCGAAGGCTTTGACCGCAGAGACCGGGACACAATGGTATGTGGTTAAAGCACAAGTACATGCGGGTGGTCGAGGCAAAGGAGGCGGTGTGAAACTTGCCAAAAACCTTGATGAAGTCAATGCGCGTGCCTCCGACATCTTAGGGATGCAATTAGTGACGCCACAAACCTCCAAAGCGGGCAAAACAGTACATCAAGTTCTGATTGCAGAAGATGTGTATTATCCTGGAGAAAGTGAGCCGGAAGAATATTACATGAGTATTCTTCTGGACCGCGCTGCCGGGAGAAACATGATCATATACAGTCCTGAAGGCGGTATGGACATTGAGACCGTAGCTGAACATAGCCCAGAAAAAATATTTACGGAGAGCATTGACCCTGCTGTAGGCTTACAAGACTTCCAGGCGCGACGAATTGCATTCAATCTTGGTTTATCCGGCCTCGCTTTCAAAGAAATGGTCGTATTTGTTAAGTGCCTTATGGCCGCTTATCAAGGAATTGATGCCAGTTTGTTTGAAATCAATCCTGTTTTAAAGACAAGTGACCATAAGATTATGGCGGTAGACGCCAAAGTTTCCTTAGATGAAAATGGTTTGTTCCGTCACCCTGAGTTGGCGGCCCTTCGTGATGTTCGTGAAGAGGATGCTACGGAGGTAAAGGCCGGAGAAGCAGGTTTAAATTTCGTCAAACTTGATGGCAATGTTGGCTGTATGGTCAACGGTGCGGGACTCGCCATGGCCACGATGGATATTATCAAGATGGCGGGCGGCAACCCAGCAAACTTCCTTGACGTAGGTGGCACGGCCAATGCAGAACGGGTAGAAAAAGCCTTCCGGATCATCCTGGAAGATCCCAATGTTAAAGCCATCTTGATCAACATCTTTGGGGGAATCGTTCGCTGTGACCGTGTAGCGCAAGGCATTGTAGACGCATACCAAAGCATTGGTGAGATTCCTGTGCCTATCATTGTGCGCCTTCAGGGCACGAATGCGGCGGAAGCAAAGTCTTTAATTGATAAAAGTGGCCTGAAGTTCTATTCAGCCATTGAATTGAAAGAGGCATCGGACTTGGTTAAGGAACTTGTAGCCTAAGCACGCATCTTGTCTGACACGGTAAACCTCTACTGGCTCAGCGTAGAAGTTTTTTCTGCCGTATTCAATCTTTTATATCTCTTCGGACTCATCTCCAAGCGTGTCTGGGCGTGGCCCATGGGCGCACTGGGCTGTTTGCTCGCGGCGTTCCTTTTTTCACACCAAAAGCTCTATCTGGAAGGGATGCTCAATCTAGGCTACACCGCACTAGCTATAATGGGATGGCTTCGATGGGGCAGAGCGGAACAGACCTATCCATTTATTTCAAAGGCTTCTATTTTAGGCGGCTTTATTTTACTTCCGCTTTTAACGAGTTTACTCTTTGGCTGGGGCTTTCATCTGTGTACAGACAATCCGAATCCATACCTGGATGCATTTTTGTTCTCATTCAGCGTAGGGGCAACCCTTCTGCAGATCAAAAAGCAGCGCATTAATTGGCCTTTCTGGTGGGTGCTTAATGCGCTCACAACATACGTATGTATTTCGAGAGGGCTGTATGTCTATGCAGGATACTCCACTTTTATGCTCCTTGGTGCTATTGTTGGCTATGCCCAGTGGAGCAAAACCTCAAAGGAAACACACGCGTCTCTGGTGCATTGAAATGATTTAGAGATCTTTTAGCCAAGCCATAACATCCCTAAAGCAAGAGGGACTAATCGTATGGGGCATTGGGTACGATTTTACCGTTAATTCTCTCCCAAATTCACGTTGAGCGCGATCATAGCTTGGTAGAGATAAGGTGCTCTGGACAACTCCGTCTTCCGTTCCAACGGCGGCAAATTGCGGAATAGCTGGACGGTTATGGGATAAGAAGGTCCACTCGAGGGGGTAATAACTGGCGATCGAAATGACGGCACGCATCAAGCCAGGATGCAGCGAAGCCATGGCATTGGCTAAAATTCCGCCTTGTGAAAAGCCAAATAACACGGGCCTTGGCGCTAATGGATATTCCCTTTGATGCCAAGCAAGCCCCTCTGCAATGCGCATAATGGACGCCTGTGCTTCCTCTTCATTTGTTTTTCTAATTCCTTGGAAATCAAAACTCAGTTCATACCATGCGAAGCCACCACCACCAATAGGATGCGGGGCACGTAGCGAACGAATCCGGTAATCTTTAGACAAATAAGGAGCGAAACCAAACAAATCATCTTGATGACTGCCATAGCCATGCAAGAGCCAGATTTCTTGGGGATTTTCTATTGCTGATTTTATCTCTTGAATACGAGACTCATGGAAAACGAGAGGTAAAGCTTCACTCATCGTTCAATATACCAAGTTAAATCACCCAATAATCGAACGGAATGAACGAATCTACCCAACTGTCTTTTGCTCAAAACAAATTCTTCTGGACTCAACAATGAGAGCGTATGGGTGCCATCTTCCCGCTCATACAGATGGTATACGTGGTTGACTTCTGGTTTGAAAGAAATTTTTGCCGAATATATCCATACAGATACCTGCTTTCTCCTTTGAATGGTTCGGGCTTGATCCGCTAGTAGCTCCATTTGACGGCGTATTTGGTCCAGCTGCAAGTCGGTCTGAAACTCCATGGAGGTGAGCGAACTTGAGCGCTGAACACCTTCTTGCGTTGGGAAAATAGGCACCCCTCCGACGTGATGCGCATAGGGCAAAAGGCCAGGCGCCTCTGCTACCTTGTCCCTGTCGATAGGATTTTCCTTTAAAGGCTCGGTCATTAGGTCAAAGTTACGGCACCAAAAAGGGCCTCGGTGACCTTCATTCTAAAAGAGAATATTTCTTCTAATCTGGGCCGAACAAGCCATGGATGTGCGATTCGACCTAACCAACCGAAAGGCAATTCATAATGGACAACATCACGCATTTCTACCCCCCCGTCTACCTCCTTAAAAAAGTGTTCATGATGCCATATTTTGTAGGGACCAACGCGTTGTTCGTCTACAAAATAGGCACCCTCTTTAACATGTGTAATTTCTGTTGTCCACTTTAAGGGAATGCCCGCAATGGGCGATACACGATAGTGAATAAACAGACCAGGATACATCTGTTCCGAAACTTGCCCCAAAACCGTAAAACCCAAATTTTCAGGTGTGATTTTAGACAAGTTCTTCGGAGAAGAAAAAAAATCCCAGGCTTCATTCAATGAAATTGGGAGTACTTGATGGCGCTCGATTCTATACATGATAGCCTAACACGAATTCAAGGAATTGGTTTACGGTTACCGATGTGTTTTTATCTGAGACATTTTGCCTGTTAGGAAGATGATTTGTTTAACCTCACCCCCCGTCCGGATTTTCTTAGAGAGAACTGCCAATATTCCTGGGATTCCATTCTGTGACGATCTTATTGGCATTATTTGACACCCCTTCGTTCAGCATTTGCCCCGATGCCTTGCCGAGAAGGATACACGATAAGTCAAAAGTAGGATATTGAATTGCTAAAGCTTGAACGGCGCTAAAGCGAATCAATTGAATGCATCGCGCTACATGGGTAGCAAATTCAATGATTTGTTCATAATTATTTCCCCCTCTTTATTGACAAAATGAACATCTAAATGACCTTTCTCATTCCAGGTTATACGGGCAAAATGTGCTTGATCTACTACGGTGTTTTTCAACAAAGATGTGTTAGCCTTTAACTCCTCCTTACTAGGATTATGGGTCGTGGAGGTTAGGGGAGAGGTTGTCACTTCCGTGAGCCATACCCCATTCACCTTCTTCTGGTTGATTTCTCCATGGTGACGATCCCCTGTAACAAAAACGACTGGCATATCTGCTTGAGAACATATTGTAAGGAAAGCTTCTCTCTCTTCTGGAAAACGACTGTAATTCTCAAAAACTTGTGCATCGTTTAAAACTTGAGAACCCACCGCGATGAACACCACCCTGGCATCCTTATTTTCTTCCAATGTGCGAGATAGCCAATTTAATTGCTTCGACCCCAGAACTACCGTTCCAACAGGTCCGCGATGTGCACGATCATCTAAACCTATCATTAAAACATCTCCATGTCTTTCTGTCCATCGTGTATCATGATTCACCATCACTTGCGTAGGCGTTTCCATCCAAAATTCTGAAAAAACTTGGAGGCTTGCACGCCTTCCTTCAAAGGAAGAATCGGCGTCATTTGGACCAAAATCATGGTCATCTAGGATGGCTAACTGATGACTACTTTGGAGTAGGGCCCGAACAGGTGCGGTAGAGAAGCGCTTTTCATACGCCGCCCGCATACTCGCCCCTGTCTGCCAATCCTCTTTATTAAAATAAAGATTGTCTCCGAGCCATAAGAAAAATTGCTTATCCTCCTTCGCTATTTGAAGAAAAATAGATTCAGCTGAATCGTCCCTTAAATCTGCACAACTACCTGCGCAAAAGGTGAAATCTTGGCCCTTTACAGCGCTTGTCAAGAGGAAGGACAGGAGAAAGATGTATTTTTTCATCCTACAAACATCGGACAAGTTCCATAAAGACCACGTCATACCTTTATCAAATGCGTTACACGTCGTATTCTTCAAGACTTACCGCCACAGACAAGGCAGCACAACAGTATGGTTGGGACCGGTTGATTATTGGAGCAAGTGAAGAAGATCGTCCGATTGTCGCTTATCAAAAAAATGGAAAAGGCATTCGAGCCATAGCGTGGGCTTTGATGCACGGAAATGAGCCAACAGGTTATGAAGCTTTGTTCTCATTGATGGGCAAAAGTTCCAATGTCCACTGGTGTCTTATCCCTGTTCTGAATCCGGATGGGGCAGAGGCTTTTACCCGAGAAAATGCGCATGGAGTTGACATTAATAGAGATGCCCGCGCTCAACGCAGCAAAGAAGCCAAAGCATTGACTGAAATAATCCGTCTTTTCAAGCCGGATTTTGCTTTTAACCTCCATGATCAGCGCGCCCGATTCTACCCAAAAGGAGCAAATGTTCCCGCAACTTTTTCACTACTAGCCCCAAAGGGTCACCCAGTAAAGGAAACAGATTCACAGGTGGTTGCGCAACGTCTATTAGCGGATTGGTCAGAGCAGCTATCATTAAATTGGAAAGGCCATTGTGCACGCTTTGACGACAGGTTTTACCCTACTGCTTTTGGCGAATTCATTCAAGGAATGGGTATCCCCACCATTACATTTGAAACGGGCATAGCACCAAACAATTGGAGCAGATCACAGGCTGCACATCAGCTAACGGACTTACTCACTTCCCTAGAAAAGTGGCATACTCAGCATAATTTACCTGAAAACATCCAAACGTATATAGACTTGCCTTTCAATGCTTCTGATGCAAACGAATGGGCAATCCACCATACCGATGGCGTACTGCATCTACGCTGGAAAGAAAAAGTAGAGGCGGGCATTTACAGGAGTTATTGGGTAGCAGAACCTTATCATGCTTCATCCCCCACTTGGTACGTAGCAAAGGTGGATGTTCCAATGCCCACAATCCAAGAAGGGGAAGAAGTTAGGCATGACATACTTCAGTCTTTAGGCTTAGAAGCACCTGATTTGGGACTTAAAAGCTGAAGGTCATTCCCAATGATTTCAGTCTTCGTCAACACTTGTCCTTGACTATCTGTATAGCTTCGGTAAATCAATTTACCCTCTAAAGAACAGAGATCTCCTTGATGCACGTATGCCTCGGCAAAGGTGGAAAGTTGACCCCATAAGATGATGGAGTGCCATTGCGTTTCCTCCTGATATTCACCTTCAGCATTTTTAAATCGCTCGTTTGTTGCCACGGTAAATGAGCACTTCTTTTTCCCGGAGTCAAAGGTTTTTAATAAGGGAGTCTGTCCTACCCGCCCAATGAGGGTGATTCTATTTTTCATGTTTGCCATGTACACTTGTTTTTTGGTTCGTTACAAATGTTGCCCACCTTGGGGAGAATAGTCGGCATGAAGGATGTACAAATGTTCATAATCATGTAAATAATTATATCCATTTACACACGACTATCTCATTTGACACAAAATAAATTGCCCCTTGTTAAACCTCATAATCTAATAACAACATGAAAAAGAATCAGACATTTTGCCTTCAATGCGGACTTCCATTAGTAGGACGAGCGGATAAGAAGTACTGTGACGATGGCTGCAGAAACACCTACCATAATGCGCGCATGATGGATGCTAATAAGATTTGCCGTCCGTATCATCGATCTCTGAAGCAGAATTATGGAGTCCTCTCGGAACACCTTCAAGCAGGCACAGAGGTCGTTCACAAGGATGAATTACTAATGGAAGGCTTTGATCCAAAATTCTCTACTGGCATGGAGCTTAGGGAGGATGGCACCATGTGTTATGGCTTATATGACATCGAATATTTTGAACAAAAAGGACGCTACATAAGAATTCAGCGGGCAGCACCTTTGAAGTCTAAATTTTGGTCGCGTTAGAGTTGCGGGAATCCCCGTAATTTTGCCCGGTGAGTTCTTTCTATTCTATTGCCATTATAGGCGGCGGCGCGGCCGGCGTATTCGCTGCTATTGCAGCGGGGGAAGCCTCACCGGGCTCCAAAATTCAGGTATTTGAGAAATCTAGCACGCTCCTTGGAAAGGTGCTCATCTCGGGTGGCGGTCGTTGCAATGTCACGCATGGGTGTTTTGATCCGCATGAACTCATTGAATATTACCCTCGTGGACAGCGGGAACTCCTTGGGCCCTTTCACAAGTTTGCATGTGGCGATACGATGGAGTGGTTTACGGATCGTGGTGTTGATTTGAAAATTGAAGATGATGGCCGTGTTTTTCCTGTTTCAAATTCCTCACAAACCATTGCAAATTGTCTTTTAGAATTTGCTGAGCGGGCAGGGGTTGTATTTCACATGAATGCTGGAGCAAAAAGGGTTGAGGCGCTTGAAAGTGGAGGGTTTCATCTTCATTTGGAGTCAGGGGCGGCACACACTTTTGATCGAATTCTTATTGCTACGGGCGGCTCAAAGCGAATGTGGGATGGCCTCAAGACATTAGGCCATAGCATTATTCCTCCAGTGCCCTCCCTCTTCACATTCAACATTAGAGACCCTCGGTTAAAAGATTTAGCAGGCGTTTCCGTTCCCATGGTTCGAATAACGCTGCCCGTGGGTGGGTTTGAGACGGAAGGACCTTTGCTCATTACCCATTGGGGGCTCAGTGGGCCTGCTGTATTAAAGCTGTCCTCTTTTGGCGCTCGATGGATGGAACAACAGGATTATCGATTCCATATCTCCGTTGATTGGGTCCCGAATTTAGGCGCGGAAGACCTCTTCGAAGAGATCAATGGGCACCGGAAAGATTTTGAGTTTCAGCGGAAAAGAGTTGTTTCAAATACTTTGTATGGACTGCCTTTACGCCTTTGGAAAGCATTATGCCTACATGCCCGAATTCCCGAGACAGCCAATTGGTCTGATTTGAGCAAGCCCCTGGTTCGACGCCTTGCGGAGACACTTTCAGAATCTAATTTTCAAGTGGTGGACAAAAGCACTTTTAAAGAGGAATTCGTAACGGCAGGTGGCGTCGCATTGGAAGAAGTTAATTTTCAAACCTTTGAAAGCCGAATGAGGCCAGGTCTTTTCTTAGCAGGTGAGGTGTTAGATATTGATGCACTTACCGGTGGCTTTAATTTTCAGGCTGCTTGGACCGCAGCTTGGCTAGCTGGTCACGCTATCGTAGACAGATCTTTCCAGGGTGAATAAAAAAATTTGCACCTTCAGTAAATACTAATTATATTAGCATACCAATTTAATTAGTAATCGTATGGAATTAGCCGCAACACTCAAGACA
>ERZ889078.231-NODE-231-length-51001-cov-9.457484_pt1 | contig 51001 bp, 45 predicted proteins | sample MGYA00521266_ERZ889078 | MGnify/ENA primary metagenome ERZ889078 (study PRJEB32303, sample SAMEA104408618) | aquatic metagenome | biome: Brackish water; feature: Pelagic; material: water | place: Baltic Sea | collected 2014-06-16T06:34:00 | depth 76,534 m ... | reverse complement strand
CAGCGGGATTGCTATGACCACTGCGAACAGCGGAGGAACCGTGAAAGTCATTGCCCGAGGGCTTCAGGCGTCGACCCACTATTATTATCGATTTTGGTGGAATGAGTCTACGTCTCCCGTTGGCCGGACAAAGACTGCACCTCCGCCAAACGCTATGGAACCCATCAAACTAGGGGTTGTTTCATGCGCAAATTATGAAGCTGGTTTTTTTCATGCCTATAAGGCTCTTGCGGCTCAAGAAGGCTTAGATGCCGTGGTACATCTAGGCGATTACTTATATGAATATGCCCCTATAAAGGCAAAATGGACTTTGGCCGAACGAAAACATATTCCCAACCATGAACTCCTCTCCATAGAAGACTACCGACTACGTTATGCGCAATACCACCAGGATCCCGACCTTCAAGCTTTGCATGCAGCACATCCGATCATTGCCATCTGGGATGACCATGAAATTGCCAATAATAGCTATCAATCTGGCGCTCAGAATCACCAAGCAGAAGAAGGTGCATACTTGGATCGCGCAAAAGCAGCCATGCAAGCATACAGAGAATGGATGCCCATCCGAGAAGACCAACCGCAAGGTTATCGAGTGCTACGTTTTGGACAGATGGTTGACCTCATTCTTCTTGAGACGCGTTTAGACGGAAGAACGGCGCAACCTAAAAAGAACGAAGACCGTTTTCAGCCTGAGGAAGTTCACCATATGATGAGCCCACATCAAAGGGATTGGCTTTTAGGCAGCCTTGAGCAAAGCCAAGCTGCCTATCGCGTAATATGCAACCAGGTTATTTTCTCCCCACTGAATTTGGGTGTTCTTCCATCCAAAAAGGTTGCATCGTATAATCTGGATGCGTGGGATGGTTATGCGAAAGAGCGGGATCTTTTGTCATCCTATTTTGCCACGTCTGCGCCCGTAGTCATTCTCACTGGGGACTCCCATTGCGCATGGGCATTTCAAAATAAAGGCTATGTTGAGCTTTGCGTACAGAGTATTACATCACCCAATTTCAATGAATTTGCACAGCCGCTTATTGCGCGTTTGGCGGGTTTTCTATTGAAGTGGGGAAATCACAACTTGGAGTTTGTCAACACCCGTGACCATGGATTTATGCTGGTGGAATTTGGCCAAGCATACGTTGAATCTACTTGGGTTTTTATGGATGAAATCAAACAAAAGGCTGGAGGGCAAATTCAACATAAGCGAAAAAGACGGTTTGTCCCTTGGACAAAAAACGCCTTACGACGTGCCCCCTTTGCGCTGGGTCCATTGTAAATTTGCGGTATGAAACGGATTTTTCTTTGTACTACATGTCAAACCTGGCACGAAGGGCAGCATGGGCATTGTCCAAATTGCTTAAACAAGGATGCCGATGCATTACATAACTGCGCTAAGCAGCCCGAAGACCACCGCACGCCTAACCCTTTCGAAATGCCACTACCCACTTGGATAAAAGACTCTACTATTTCAGCACCCCTTAGATTTATTAAAAATACGGGCGTTGCTCTTCAATGGGTGGCCATGTTTTTTGCTGGCACAATTGCCTGGATGGCCTATTGGGTCGCCGTTTGAAACGCGAATTACCCTTACTTACATGCATTAGTCTATTTGGCATTCACCAGTGGGCACTGCATACGCAGATGTACTTTACGTGGATAGATAGCTACCTGGACCCTCTACTTTTTCTACCCATTGCCCTAGGTCTGGCCGGATGGGCTGTGCGCATCATGGCCCCTGCTTTTCAATGGAATGGCCCATTTATATTCTTGGCTTGGGCAGCTGGTTCCATTGCTTTTGAAGCGTGGATTCCCGCATTTGATGATCGATTCACATCCGACCTATACGATGTACTCGCCTATGGTTTCGGTGCGCTGCTTTTCTATGGTTGGAGCAAAATTCAAAGAAGAGCTTTGACCAAAAAGATTGTCCCATAGACATATAAATATCCCATATCGCAGCTTCCTTTATTTGTGTTCACAGGACAATCTTTCATTGCTATGTCGCATAAGTTTTAGTACTTTAGACCATTACAAGCCCTTTAACAGCCCCATATCATCATGCCTTCCGTTCCCAATAAACCCGTTTTAGATCAAACGCAACCAGCAGATCTCTCTGCCTATTTTTCATTTGGCATCTCGGTCGATTGCGTCGTCTTTGGTTATGACGGAATTGATGTCAAAGTTTTATTGATTGAGCGAGGCACCGAGCCCTATTGGGGCTATCAGGCGATTCCAGGCGATCTTGTTCACCCGACGGAAGATCCCATGACCGCTACACAACGCGTGCTAAAAGACTTGACTGGCTTAGAGAACATCTACCTAGAACAACTGCAAACTTTTGCAGGGGTAGATCGACACCCATTGGGTCGTGTTGCGACCATCGCCTATTTTTCGCTTCTGAAAATTGGAGACTATAATCCTAAGCCTTCGTCATGGGCGACCAATGCCCAGTGGACCCCCATTCAGGATCTTAGTGATATGGCTTTTGACCACCGTGAAATTTTTGATGCCGCATTAGAGCGGCTGCAAGCGCGAGTACGACATAAGCCCATTGGATTTGAACTCTTGCCCGAGGAATTCACCCTAGCAGATCTACAGCGCTTATATGAAACGTTGCTGAACACACAATTTGACAAGGCCAATTTCCGGAAGAAGATTTTATTTATGGATCTCTTGATCCCGTTAGAAAAAATGCAAAAGGCTGTTCGGCACCGACCTGCACGCCTATATCAATTTGATCAAAAAAGATATGAAGTCCTCTCCAAAAGAGGCTTTCACTTTGAACTGTAACATCCCTTCCCCCTTTCATGCTTAACCTAAACTTTTTCTGCAACGATGAACGGCACATTTGAATTTCTGGATTACGCCATTTTCATGGGCTATGCTATTTTGATTCTTGGCGTAGGTCTATGGGTTTCTCGCGATAAGAAAGGACATGAAAAGAATGCAGAAGATTACTTTTTGGCAAGTAAATCTTTGCCTTGGTGGGCTGTTGGCACCTCCTTGATTGCAGCCAATATTTCTGCGGAGCAGTTTATTGGCATGTCAGGGTCCGGATTTAAGCTAGGTCTAGCAATTGCCTCCTATGAATGGATGGCCGCACTGACGCTCATCATTGTAGGCAAATACTTTCTCCCCATTTTTATCGAAAAGGGCCTCTACACCATTCCCGAGTTTGTAGAACAGCGTTTTTCTACCAACCTAAAAACCATCTTAGCGGTCTTTTGGATTGCCCTTTACGTATTTGTCAACCTCGCCTCTGTTTTGTATTTGGGTTCGCTCGCATTAGAAACGATCATGGGCATCCCTATGATGTATGGGGTGATGGGTCTTGCCGCATTTGCTGCTGCCTATTCACTGTACGGGGGCCTGTCAGCGGTATCCTGGACGGACGTCATACAGGTCATCTTCTTGACGATTGGAGGTTTGGTTACCACCTATCTAGCGCTGGATGCAGTTTCGGGTGGAGAGGGTTTTTGGGCAGGCATGATCACCATCATGGATGCGGCCCCCGAAAAGTTTGCCATGATTTTGGACAAGTCCAATCCTGAATATATCAGCTTACCAGGAATTGGTGTCCTAGTGGGCGGCATGTGGGTTGCCAATCTTTACTACTGGGGCTTCAACCAATATATCATCCAAAGAACCCTTGCGGCCAAATCCTTACGCGAGTCTCAAAAAGGCATCCTATTGGCTGCCGGAATCAAACTGATTCTCCCCATTATTGTGGTCATTCCTGGAATAGCAGCGTATGTCATGATCCATGACCCTGCCATCTTAAGTGGCTTGGGTGAAGTGGCGCAGTCCAACATGCCCAGTATGGACCAAGCAGATAAGGCCTATCCATGGCTCTTGCAGTTTTTACCTACCGGACTAAAAGGTCTCGCATTTGCCGCCCTTACCGCTGCGATCGTATCCTCTCTCGCTTCGATGTTGAATTCTACGGCCACGATCTTTACCATGGACATTTACAAGCCCTACATCAAGCCAAATGCCACGGACCGTCAAACCGTATCTATGGGGCGTATTTCAGCGGTCGTCGCCCTCATCGTCGCCTCCATCATGGCCCCTCTATTAGGCGGTATTGATCAGGCCTTTCAGTTCATTCAAGAATATACAGGGGTCGTGAGTCCTGGTATTTTGGCCGTCTTTATTTTGGGATTATTCTGGCGCAAAACCACCAATAAGGCCGCCATCGTGGGTGCATTGACCTCCATTCCTATCGCGATGTACTTCAAAGTAGCGCCAAAAGGATGGTCAGATGCTGCCTTCTTTGTTGACATCCCCTTCCTGGATCAAATGGGCTATACTGCATTGCTCACAATGGTCGTGATGGTCGTGATTTCTTACCGCCAAAACAAGGGCGCAGATGACGAAAAAAGTATCGCCATCACGAAAGAGACCTTTAAAACAGATGGTATTTACAATATTAGCGCATTTGCCATCATGCTCATCCTGACTGCCCTGTACGCATTCTTCTGGAGCTAAGTACGAGTGGACACGATTATTTCACGCGCGCCTCAACCTTTTTAAACCATAGGCTTGAGGCGCGCGTTACCTTTATACACAGATTGATTTCCCATGGAAAAACGCATTAAAGGATTCTCCAAACTTTCCAAGCAGGCCAAAATGGAATGGCTTGCAAAAGCACATCTTGCTTCGCCTGAAAGTGGACTCGCACTGCTGGAGAGCTACATGCACCAAGATCCAAAAGTGCAGAAGCGGCATGACGAGTTTATTGAGAACACCGTGGGGAATTATTATCTTCCTTTTGGCGTTGCGCCTAACTTTCTCATCAACGACAAGGTGTACACTGTCCCCATGGCCATTGAGGAAAGTTCTGTCGTGGCAGCCGCTGCAAAAAGTGCGCAGTTTTGGATGGCGCGCGGAGGATTCAAATCCACCATTGTCAGCACTACCAAAATTGGACATATCCACTTTATGTATGCGGGGGATTCTGCACAAATCGCCTCCCTTTTTGCCAAGATTGTACCCAAATTAAAAGAAGCCACTGCGCCTATTACCGCCAATATGGAAAAGCGGGGAGGTGGGATCCTAGACATTCAACTCAAAGACAAAACGGAAGCATTAAAAGAGTATTATCAAATTGAGGTACGCTTTGAGACACGTGACTCCATGGGCGCCAATTTTATCAATTCCTGCCTGGAAGAGATGGCCCATGTACTTAGGTCGGAGGCCGCTTCTGATGCAGCAACTGCCCAAAGTACTTTGGAGATTGTCATGTGTATTCTATCCAACTACACCCCTGAATGTCTGGTTTGTTGTGAAGTTTCCTGCCCGCTTGAAGACATGGTCGAGGGGACGGATATGAGTGCCACGGAATTTGCTCAAAAGTTTAAACGCGCCGTCAATATTGCAGAAGTTGAACCCTATCGTGCCGTCACCCACAACAAAGGGATCATGAATGGGATTGACGCAGTGATTTTGGCTACAGGGAATGATTTTCGGGCCGTAGAAGCCGCTTGCCATGCCTATGCCGCACGGGATGGACAATACCGAAGTCTTACGCATTGCAGTACAGAGAATGGCACCTTTCGGTTTTGGATTGAAATCCCCCTTTCCCTCGGAACTGTGGGCGGCTTAACCCAATTGCACCCTATGGTCAAATTAGCCTTGGAGGTTCTTGGAAAACCCAATGCCCCTGCGCTTATGATGATTGTCGCGGCTTCTGGCTTGGCACAGAATTTTGCAGCCTTACGGGCTTTGACCACCACGGGCATTCAGAAAGGGCATATGAAAATGCACTTGCTCAACATTCTCAATCAGCTCGAAGCTACCGAAACAGAAAAAGAAATTATTACCGCACAATTTGCCAAAAAAGTACCCCACCACGCTGAAGTAGTGAACGCTTTTTATGATTTGCGGGGTATCCCTAACCCAAGCGCGACACACTAAAGTATGCAACCTGAACAAACCGTTTATTTTGCCCAAGGCAAGTTGCTCATTACGGCGGAGTATACGGTTTTACATGGCGCCTTAGCGCTTGCTGTACCTACCGTCAAGGGTCAATATCTCGCATTTACGCCTGGACCCGAACCTCTCTATTGGGAAGCTGAAGACGTACATGGGATGACCTGGTTAAAAGGATATGTGATGCGTGAACCCAGCCTCGCCTTTGTGCACTCATGCATTCAAGGTGCCATGGAGCTTAAAGGCCAATTTGGAAAATTGAGGGGACGCGTCAAGACACGACTCGAGTTTGAACGATCCTGGGGTTGGGGAACCTCCTCCACCTGCATTTCGCTGATTGCGCAATGGCTCGAGGTAGACGCCATGGCCTTACATGCGAAAGTATCCAAAGGCTCAGGCTACGACGTGGCTTGCGCCACGGCAACAGGACCCATGTTATTCCGAAAGGATGAAAACGGCTGCTCTATTCAGCCTGTTTCTTTAAACCACTGGCCCACTGAACATTTATTCTTTGGGTATAGCGGGCAAAAACAAGACAGCCAAACAGCGGTGGAGGGCTATTTACAAGAAACGCTCGCCCTGGGGGTCATCGCCGAAAGTACGGATTGGACCCAAAAGATTCTTGAAGCCAACGAAGCAGGCCCATTGCGCGACCTAATCATTGGCCATGAAGCCTTTATGGGAAGGCACCTTGGGATGAAATCACCTTTGTCAGGACAAACCGCTCCATCATGCGGAAAGAGCTTAGGCGCTTGGGGAGGGGACTTTGGCCTATTTTGCATTCAAGAAGCCAAAGACCTAGCCTACCTTCAGCAAGATGGCTATGGACCCATTTTTGCATGGAAAGAAGTCGTTCGACATGGCTGATCGGAAAAGACTTTCACTGCTCTGGACCCTTGTACTTATGCTGCTGGGTACGCAGAGTTTTGCTGCTCACCTGGTGGGGGGTGAACTCACCTATACCTGTACCGGAAGCAATAGTTATCAAATCAAATTGGTGGTCTATCGCGATTGCAATTCGACCGGCGCCCAATTAGATCAGACGGCCTCTATTGGTATTTTTGACGCGCTTAGTGGCCAATTGCTTTACAATCTTCAAGTCAATAAAGGCGCCACCCTGCCCCTTCCGGCCAACACGGGCAATCCTTGTCTTCAAGCACCGCCCAATGTCTGTACGGAATATGGCCATTATATGACCATTCAAAATCTTCCGCCTCGCGCCTCTGGATACATTATTTCGTACCAACGTTGTTGCCGAAATGCGACGATCACCAACATCAACAATCCAGATGATTGGGGCATGACCTTAACCACCCAAATACCCCCTAATGATAGCTGCAATAGCAGCCCACAATGGGATTCCTTTCCCCCTATTGTCCTATGTAGTCAAGAGAATCTGAATATACCCGTCACATGCACAGACCCAGACGGGGATTCCTTGTATTATTCGTTATGTGGCCTTTATCATGGTGGAGGTAAAGGGAATGGCGGTGGATTTACGAGCCCACAGCCTAGTCCCCCTGCAGCGCCCCCATATGTCACTATCCCTTACAAAGCGCCGAATACAGTGGCCAATCCTATTCCAGGCGCTCCTCCACTTTCTATGCACCCCCAACTCGGGGCACTCCAAGGCAAAATCACCGTCCTGGGCCAGTATGTCATGGCCATCTGTGTAGAAGAGTGGCGCAACGGAGTTTTACTGAACACCATACGACGGGACTATCAATTCAATGTGACTTCCTGTCAGGCAGCCATATGGGCAAATATTATATCCGAAGTAGATGACCCGACCCAACTCTGCATAGGTATAACGGTTCCCTTCCAAGAAGACAGTTACAATGCCACCTTCTTTCACTGGGATTTTGGCGATCCAAATTCGACTACAGACACTTCTAACCTGCCCAATCCAGTCTATACTTTCAGTGATACGGGGATCTATATTGTCACCTTAATTGCCAATCCAGGTTGGCCCTGTGCAGATACCGACCAAGTAGCTTTTCACATCTATCCACCCATCAATGCGAGTATGCAATGGACAGGTGGCATCTGTGATGATGAGCAAGGATTTGTATTCACCGCCGCCGGCACTTGGTATGCTGACAAGACGATCGAATGGACCTTTGGGCAGCCTGGAGATGCCAATATTGCTTCGTTTTCAGGAGAATTTCCACCGCCCGTCACATTTAACCAACCTGGTGCCTACCCGATTACGTTGTACATCAAGAGCAAAGCATGTGAAGAAACCATTGTGGATACATTGCGCGTGTATCAACGCCCTAGAATTGATGCGAATTTTGACGGCATAGTGGGTTGCCAGCCCTTCATGTATACGTTTGACCCATTAAGTTCTGCCTCTACTGAGCTCTATTATCTCTGGGATTTTGGCGATGGGGATACCTCACATGCCGCTATGCCGACACACCGTTATACTCAACCGGGTCTCTTTGATGTGACGCTTTGGATGTGGACCGTGGATGGCTGTATTGACACCCTCATGCTGCAATACCCGCAAGCAGTATTGGTCAACCCACGGCCAGCAAGTACTTTTTCGATCTCCCCCACGGTCACGAGTATCTACACGCCCTTGGTGACGGTGTCCGCGCAGAATTTCAGTTTTCAAGAGCAGTACTTCTTTACTATGGGCGATAGTACGTTGTATACGCAAACAGACTTTTTTGCCCATCAATACGCCGACACTGGGAATTTTGAAGTGCTTCGCATTTCTGTTAACCAATTTGGATGTTGGGATACACTAGGACTTTGGGTCCGCATAAATCCCGTACTCAATCTTTGGGCCCCGACAGCCTTTACGCCCAATGGAGATGGGACAAATGACAACTTCCGCCCCTTTGTGACCGGTTTCAATCAATATGCTTTATCCATTGTGAATCGATGGGGACAAGAGGTTTTTCGATCTCAAGATGCGCGCGAAGAGTGGAATGGCCAGCTGCATAACCGTAGCACGGAGTGCCCACAGGATGTCTATTCTTGGCGACTTTTTATTATAGACTTTGGAGACTCCCCCGTGGAATATAATGGCACCGTCATCTTGTATCGATAGATAGGATTTAAGTCAAGCGGCTGCCCATATACAAAGCAGCTAATCCAATGGCCATTGAAGCTACCGCATAGCAAAGCGCTGTGACCCACTGTCCAGTTTTAAACAAGGTTAGGACTTCCTGGCTGAAGGTAGAAAAGGTCGAAAAACCACCACAAAAACCTATCGCTATCCAGGCCACCTGACGAGCGTTAGGTGCTTTGCTTAAAAAGAACCCGAGCACCAAGCAAGCCAATGCATTGGCTGCCAATGTAGCGACTAATGCCGCATGGGGATGCGCCCAATCGGACATACTGCGACCTACGCCCCATCTTGCCAAAGACCCTAGTCCTCCACCAATGAATACGGCAATGGCTGTTGTGATCATCCTTCGAAGGTAGGACTTGGTCGCCAACGCAGGAGGCTCCATGAAATCAAGTATCCCAGCAGGGCCCCACCGATCACATCACCTGGGTAATGAACCCCAACATAAACACGACTGTAACTCACCAAGACAGCCCAGGCAGTGAATACACCTAAAAACCCTGTAGGTGCTTTGCTGGCCCTTATGACGGCCCACCCCGCCCAAATGGTTGCAGCGTGGGAGGAGACAAAACCAAATGACCCACCACAATGTTTTGCCACGAGAATGAATCGATCCATTAACAACGGATCATAACAGGGACGCAAGCGTTGAAAAACCTCTTTAAACAAGTACACGCTTGCCAGGTCAGCCAAAGCGACGGAAGCTATCAACAATGCCCCTATGCGAAGGCCATCGACCATGGACAACTTAACAAAAGCCCACACGATAAAACCGAAAAGCAGTAGGTAGCTAGGCCATGATGCGCTGCAAAAGAGAAAAACCTGATCTACCCATGCGGGACCCCAATGGGTTCCTACTATAAATGCCTGCGCATCGACCGTGTCTAATCGTTCAAGGAAGCCCAAAGTCGATCTTTTAGTTCTTGCAAATTCTCACCCGAAACAGAACTGAAAAATAGATGAGGTACATCCTTCGGCAATGTTTCGGCAATCGCTGCTTTGAGTTCATCATCCAAAATATCGGACTTAGAGATCGTCAACAGGCGTTTCTTTCCGATAAGATCTGGATTGTATTTAGCCAATTCGCTCATCAGAATATCATATTCTTTTGAATGGTCTGCAGCATCGGCCGGAACTAAGAAAAGCAACATAGAATTGCGCTCAATATGGCGCAAGAATCGGTGACCCAAGCCTTTGCCTTCACTTGCCCCTTCAATAATACCTGGAATATCGGCTACGATAAAGGAATTGTATCCTCGGTGCTGAACAACGCCAAGGTTAGGAACCAAGGTGGTAAATGGGTAATCCGCAATTTCTGGTTTTGCCGCTGAAATCACAGACAACAAAGTGGATTTACCCGCATTGGGGAATCCAACGAGCCCCACGTCTGCCAGCACTTTTAACTCCAAGATGAACCAATCTTCTTGACCAAGCTCGCCGGGTTGTCCAAAGTGGGGGGATTGGTTGGTTGCACTTTTGAAATGGGTATTCCCTAGACCGCCTCGTCCGCCGGGCAAAAGGATGACGCGCTGACCATGTTCGGTGATTTCACAGGCAAATTCACCCGTTTCATCACTCTTGGCCAAGGTTCCCAAAGGGACTTGGATCACTACATCCTCCCCATCTGCCCCATGTCGGTCATTCCGGCTCCCGCCACCTCCAATCGAAGCTTTGATATGCTTTTTATACTTCAGGTGAAGTAAGGTCCACATCTGGTCATTGCCTTCTAGGATGATGTGCCCACCGCGTCCTCCATCTCCTCCGTCTGGCCCTCCTTTGGGAATGCCTCGTGCACGGTAAAAATGGGCGCTGCCTGCCCCTCCTTTGCCTGAAGCACAGAAGATCTTGACGTAATCAATGAAGTTATTGTCTGACATTTTAGATGGATTGGAGAACGTTTTCCAAAGCGGCTGCAATGGATTCAATGCTACCTACACCTGAAATGGCTTGGTATTTTCCTTGCGCTTCATAATAGCGCTGAACAGGGGCGGTTTCATTATGATACACGGCGATGCGTTGTGCGATCACCGCAGGATTTGCGTCATCAGGTCGCCCAGATGTCTTGCCTCGTTCCAACAACCGCGTTTGCAGTTCTGCTTCTGGCACCTCCAACCCAATCATGGCCGCTATCGATTGACCCGCTTCGGCCAAAATATGGTCCAATGCTTCGGCCTGCGCATGCGTCCTTGGGAATCCGTCAAACAAAAAGCCTATTGCCTCAGGATATTTACTCCATTCAGACTTAAGAAGATCTATGGTCACACTATCTGGCACTAGTTTGCCTTGGTCCATGTAGGACTTCGCGAGGGAACCTAACTCGGTTGACTGTTTGATGTTTGAACGAAAAATGTCGCCCGTGCTTAAGTGCACAAAGCCAAATTTTTTGACAAGAAATGCGCTCTGCGTTCCCTTACCGGCACCTGGAGGCCCGAATAAAACAATATTTTTCATAGAAAATTCCAAAGCGCGAAGGTACGACCCTCTTGCATTTTTTATCTTTGAATCCTAAACGCCATTCTTATCATGGAACACACCTACGCCGTCATCATGGCAGGGGGTGTTGGAAGCCGCTTCTGGCCTACAAGTACCTCACAACGCCCTAAACAGTTTTTGGACATTTTAGGGACAGGAGAAAGTTTGCTTCAGCAGACCTTCCGAAGAATGGAGCGCATTGTCCCTGCAGACCATATTTACATTGTGACCCATACGGATTATGTAGACCAATGCCTATCGCAGCTGCCGAAGCTGAAAATGACGCAGATACTTGCGGAGCCAGCGCGGAGAAACACCGCCCCCTGCGTTGCATATGCCGCCTTTAAATTGAAAAAAAGAGACCCTCTTGCGAACATCGTGCTAACCCCTGCGGACCATTTAGTCACACGCGAAGAGGAATTTGAACGCATGATTAAGCATGGCTTAAAGGCGACACAAAAGAAAAACATTCTCCTCACCCTCGGTATCACCCCGCACAGGCCTGAAACGGGCTACGGCTATATTCAGTTTAAGAATGAGTCCACGGACTTAGGGGAGGGCATCAAACCCGTCAAGACCTTTACAGAAAAACCCAACCTCGCCTTGGCCGAGTCCTTTCTCTCCACTGGAGAATTCCTGTGGAATGCGGGTATTTTTATTTGGAATGCCAACGCCATTCTGAGCGCATTTGAACGGCACATGCCCGAACTATACAGTGCATTTGAGGCGGGATGGGACCATTTGGATTCGGAAGGCGAACCTTCCTTTATCGCGGGGATGTATCCACAATGTCCCAACGAATCCATCGATTATGGCATCCTTGAAAAAACAGCGCAAGTCTATGTTTTGCCCGCTGAATTTGGCTGGAGCGACTTGGGTTCTTGGGGTGCTGTGCATGATCAGCGAACGCCCGATGAACATGGCAACACCGGGGTGACGGCAAATATTTTGGCCTACAACAGTAAAAACAACATTTTGTCCATTCCGAATCACATTGTGACCGTGTTGGATGGATTAGAGGATTTTATTGTGATTCAATCAGAGGATCGACTACTGATTTGTCCAAAAAGCAAAGAGCAAGAAATAAAGCAATATGTGAATGATGTCAAGGTGCGCCTTGGCGACAAACATGCCTAACGCCCTTTTACAAGCAAGCATAAAAAAACCGCATCCAAGGATGCGGTTTTTTTATGCTCAAAAGAAGCGGCTTTACGCTTCTTCCGTATGTCCAATCCATTTGTAGACCAACTTTGGCGCAATGCGCTCAAGTCCTACTAAGGTCAACCAGTATCCCACAAATAGGCCTAAAAACAACAACATGCTGAAGCCGGTAAGAATGATCAACAAAGCGATAAGAAAGCCGATGAATTTCATGGTGATGCGGTTGAATTGTATGACAAATATACATTGGAAATGGGCTTGGGTTGAACCCTACCTTTGTATTTATGAGCACACGAATTGAACGGGATACCATGGGCGAAGTCCATGTACCCTCTAACGTCTACTGGGGCGCCCAAACGGAACGCTCCCGCAATAATTTTAAGATCGGTCCAGAAGGCAGCATGCCCAAAGAGATCATTCACGCTTTTGGTTATTTGAAAAAAGCAGCTGCCCTTACGAATGCAGAATTAGGTGTGCTCCAGATAGAAAAAGCGCAACTTATTTCCCAAGTATGCGATGAGATCGTTTCGGGCCAATTAGATGATCAATTCCCCTTGGTGATTTGGCAAACGGGGTCCGGAACGCAAAGCAACATGAACTGCAATGAGGTCATTGCCTATCGCGGACACGTGTTGCAAGGCGGACAATTGACCGATAAAACAAAAGTGTTGCACCCCAACGATGACGTCAATAAGTCGCAGTCTTCCAACGACACCTTCCCTACCGCCATGCATATTGCCTCCTATATGCAAGTAGCCAAGTCTACTTTGCCCGGCATTCAGCACTTGCGCGATGTATTGGCGGCAAAATCGGCTGACTTTGCTTCGATTGTGAAGACAGGTCGCACCCACTTTATGGATGCAACCCCGCTAACGCTAGGCCAAGAGTTTAGCGGCTATGTGCAGCAATTGGACAACGGCATGCGTGCACTTCGCCTTGCTTTAGAAATGGTGGCAGAACTTGCTCTCGGGGGTACTGCCGTAGGTACAGGACTCAACACCCCTGAAGGCTATGCAGAAAAGGTCGCCGCCCAGATTGCAAAACTTACCGGCCAACCTTTTGTCAGTGCACCCAATAAGTTTGAAGCCCTTGCTGCCCATGATGCTATGGTTGAACTCTCCGGCGCCTTAAAGCGTGTCGCCGTTTCTCTGATGAAAATTGGGAACGATATCCGCATGTTGAGCAGCGGACCCAGATCAGGCATTGGCGAACTCATGATTCCCGACAATGAGCCTGGCTCTTCTATCATGCCAGGAAAAGTAAATCCTACACAGCCCGAAGCTTTAACCATGGTCGCTGCCCAAGTCATGGGCAATGATGTCGCAGTGAGCATCGGTGGCGCTACAGGGCATTTTGAACTCAACGTCTTCAAGCCTGTCATAGCGGCTAACGTACTGCAGAGTGCGCGATTGATTGGCGATGCATGCCGCAGTTTTGCGGACAAATGCGCGGGGGGGATTCAGCCCAACCTTCCCGTGCTTCAGCTACATCTAGAAAATTCCCTGATGCTGGTTACGGCCCTTAATCCGCACATTGGGTATGATAAAGCGGCCAAGATTGCCAAAACGGCGCATGCCGAAGGCTCCACCTTGCGAGAAGCTGCCGTAAAACTGGGGTTTGTTACACCTGAAGAATTTGATGCTTGGGTACGTCCCGAGGATATGTGCTAAGGCTCGCCTTTTTTCCTACAACAAGGTGGCAATTACCTCTACTGGACGGGCTATCAAACCCTTACCGCCTATCACCACGATGGGTCGTTGCATAAGTTTTGGGTATTCAATCATGGCATAGATCAATTCTTCGTCTTCCAACTCATGGGCGGCAAAGTGCTCTTTCCATTCGGGCTCTTGCGTACGAATTACATCGATCGGTGACATCTCGAGCAGCTGTAGAAGTTGATCTAACGCATCATACGTTAAAGGATCCTTCATGTATTCTATGATCTCAGCAGGGATTCCTTTTTCTGAAAGATAGGTAACCGCTTCGCGGCTTTTTCCACAGCGGGCATTATGGTAAATCTTTGCGGTCATTGTACCGTTTTATTCAAGGTAATAGCGCCATGCGCCGTGGCGGAAGTTCCACACGTCGTGGTCCATTGCGCGACGTAAAAGTACACCCCGTCTAATAAGGCACGTGACCGAAATTGACCATCCCAAGCAAAATTTGGCTCATGTGATGAAAAGACCTTTTGGCCCCAGCGGTCATAAATAATAAGATCTAATGACTGAAGTGAACTTGCCGCAGACTGACTCAGACAAAAGGCGTCATTCATGCCATCCCCATTGGGCGTAAACATATTGGGAAATCGCATTCCATCCGGGTCATCTGGCCCGACGACATCATAGGACAACATAAGGGTATCCCTTCTGTCACAAACGCTGTCCCAAACAATGACTGGAACGGTATAGGCGCCAGGAGTCCCTTGCCATAACCGCTCCCTTCCTTGCATTGGAGCACTCCCAAATCCGTTGGGATACCAAAAAATATGGGTGGCAAAATTGGCCTCTGCGGCACCCGTAATGATGGGTACATCCCCACATGGATTGACCACAATCTCGCCTAAAATCGTACCCAACGGAGGCCTAAATTGAACCACATAGGTTACCGTATCAGCCCCTCCACATAAGGTGTCCAATGCAATCAGCGTGATCGTTGTTGGGCCATATATCCCGCGGTAGTTGTGAATCAACGGGCATTGCATGCGCTCATAATGGCTACTCCCGTCACCCCAGAATACTTGCAGTGCATTGCTGACCAAAGAATCGGTAGGGTGAAGTTCTACATGCAGCGCTGTGTCACAGGGGGAATACACCAAATTCATGGAGGCACGTGGCGGATCGGGATTGGACACAAAGACAGATAGTTGCTGGGAGGACTGGGTTGCACAGACCGTATCAAATGCAGAGACGGTCACGAGGTACGGACCTGACTGCCCATAGGCATGACTAAAGGGAGGCTGCAGCCCGCCTGCGCTAAAAGCGCCATCCCCCCAGTCTACGAAAACAGAGTCACATAGGCCAAGGCTTCCTTTGATTAAGGCCTGATTTCCGGCGCAAAGGGTATCCGATACCAAATCCACCTGCACCGATGCGGCCTGCAAGGCAAAAGCGATTTGCACTGCAGCCATATTGCAGTTCCCGGCATTATTGGTGAGCGAGTAGGCATTGTGCGGAAAAATAGGTAGATTAGAATTGCCTCCACAGCCTGCACAAATAGCCTGGTGAATGACGCCAGCGGGATCGAATCGGGAAGTGCCCCCGTCCACATGCTCGTAGGACGGACTCCCCCCAAAGTAGGAGGCATACAAGGGACTACCTTTTCGGTTGAGCACAAGAAAATAAAAATCGCTTCCATCCGTCGTGCTCTGATACGCATCTGCCGTCGTAAATAGATTCTGCGTATTGCCTCCATTGTTGGCCAAACCACCCCAGCCCGAAAAATACAATGATCCACAGGCATCCATCATAAAGGCGGTAGGTGAGCAGTTGCTCGAGGAGATTGTTCCCGAACCAAACGTCTGTATTCGATAGAGCGTATCGAGGTTTGCATCCAACCATGCCATGTATTGAGACGACATATTCTGATTCCAGATACCCGTCGTACTCGACATGATCCCCCGTGTATTGCCCACAATGGCGATAGCCGTGGAATCCCCTACCGCTTTGTAGGCGCCTTCCGGCTGGTGCGCAACCATGAACCCTACATCTGGACCCGTCGTACCGACATACGTGCTTTTTTCTACTGCACCCGTTCCGGCATCCACCCGTACAACCCATGCATCTTGCAAGCCTGATCGTTGTGCTTGATAGGCCGTTGCGTGGCCCAAACTATCCGAATAGCTCGCACCTACAGCGAATAGCTTTTCTTGTCCTTGCATCTGGACCAGAGAAGCTCCAAAAATGCCATCTGCTTGGTCCCCTCCTATATACGTGGACCAAGACAAGATATCCAAACCAGGTGTGAGCCGTGCCAAAACACCCTCTTGCATGCCGTGGGATGCTTGACCCCCTGCGCTTGTTGGAAAATCGCTCGAAAGCGTAGAAGTAGCAATGAATACCGCATTGCTTGTCGCCAGCACCTCTCCCCTGGCTTGATCACCATAGTTCAAGGCTAGATTTGCATTGATCCCATCATTTCCGGTGCCCCCTAGATAGGTCATACCGAGCAGGCTTCCACCCGTTGAATCGAGTCGAAGGAGAAAGATGTCTGAACCCGAATTCAAAGACTGACCTCCGCCATTGATGGAGGTACCGCCGCCGAAGGTGGTGTCATACCCGTTGGAGGTATGCGGTAAATCTGCCGAACCTGTGGTACCCATGACCACCAGATCCCCATTGGGCGCGGCCATCATGGAATGCGGTTGTTCGCGGTTGCTTCCACCGAAATAGGTCCCGCAGCGCAATCCAGTTCCATCAGGGCTGAACAACATCAGGACCACATCTGTGCCCCCGCCTGCATAACTGGACTGGATTCCGTTAGCCACCGGGAATTGCGTACCAAACGCAATACCCCCTATCCACGTGCGCCCCAAACCATCATAGGTGGCCGTATACCCAAAATTGTCTGAAATAGATCCCGAGAAAGTAGAAAAGCGGTAGACTGGGTCAATCCAAGTAGCCCCCTTGGCTTTAGGATGCCATTGCCCCTGTTCCTCTTCCCAATGCGCATGCAATGCCTTCCTTACATTCCCAGCTTGAGGCAATGAAATCGTCAAGTTGCCTACAGGAAGGTCAAACGTGATATGATTGCCTCCGGAGGGTGTACCCGAAGGAAGCCCTTCAAAGGTTGATGCCACCCTGGCCAAATCCTGGGCGCGTTCGCCCACCCAATTGGTTTTTAAAAAACCATCAGGGCTGAGCGAGAGTTCTAACGTGACACCTGGATACAAGCCATGGACAGCGCCTTCGGCAAATTGCGGCACTGCTGCGGCATAGCCAAGTGGGCTATAAAAAGTAAGCGAACCTGCCAGGGGGAGGCTTCCGACAAATTGGCCCCTCGCTGCTCCTTCAAATGTTTCGCTAAAGACAAAGAGATCTGCACTGTCCACTTCTTCTGGGCCTCTTAGCGTAAAGCGGAAGCCCTTTTCCATGATCCAGATGCGTGCCGTTTCGGTGGGCAACTGCGCCAATACCTCTTTGGGCCACTGGCCCTGATTGGGAATAAAACCCTGTGCAGGGCGATCTATCACCAAAGGCTGCGCAACCGCAATGCGTGCGCACAAGAAAAGAAAAAGGAGCCATCGGGATCGCATGATCCCGAAGATACGCACTCTGTCAAGGGGTCATGCGCCCTTTGCCTCAATCTAGGCCGTCGTCTTCTACAGCAGCAGAACCGTCGGCCATTAAATAGGCTTTGAGGAACGCATCCAATTCGCCATCTAATACGCTGTCCGGATCTGTAGTTTCTACCCCAGTACGAACATCTTTGACCAACTTATAGGGGTGCAACACATAGTTGCGTATTTGAGAACCCCACTCAATCTTCTTTTTCCCGGCTTCAATCTCAGAACGCTTGGCATTGCGCTCCTCTATGACCATTTCATACAAACGCGATTTGAGCAATTGAATGGCCTTCTCTTTGTTTTGAAGCTGAGAACGGGTTTCTGTGTTCTCAATAACAATCCCTGTAGGACGGTGCTTTAGACGAACACCCGTCTCTACTTTGTTTACGTTCTGTCCACCTGCGCCACTTGAACGGAAAGTGTCCCAATCAATTTCGGCCAGATTCACTTGAATGTCAATGGTGTCATCCACCAAAGGATAGACATAGACACTCACAAAAGAGGTGTGGCGACGTGCATTGCTGTCAAATGGGCTGATACGCACCAAACGATGCACACCATTCTCCCCTTTGAGGTAACCAAAGACATAGTCTCCCTCAATTTCTAACGTTACGGTCTTTACTCCCGCTACATCGCCTTCTTGAAAATTGAGTTCCTTTACCTTGTGGCCATTGCGTTCTGCCCATCTGAGATACATGCGCATCAAGATTCCTGCCCAGTCGCAAGATTCTGTACCACCTGCTCCTGCCGTGACTTGCAGCACTGCAGACATTTTATCTTCTTCGCCAGAAAGCATGTTTCGGAACTCCAGCGTACTCAAGGCTTCTTCAAGCTTTTTAGCTGATTCATTTACCTCCGCTTCGGTCAACTCGCCTTCGCGATAAAACTCGACCGATAACTCCACTTCACCGAGCATGGCTTCCATGGACTCATAGCCCTGAATCCAGTATTTCATCTCGCGGATTTTCTTCATGACCTGTTCCGCCTTTTTGGAATCTTCCCAAAAAGTGGGATCCACAGTTCGCTCTTCTTCGTTGGCTAATTGAATGCGTTTTTCACTCAGACGCAGGTAGCTACGCAAGGCTTTTAGGCGCGCGTGAAAATCCTTGATTTGTTCGCTTGAAACCATAGGGACAAAAGTACGGCGGTGAGTACCTTGTTACCATGTTTTTAGAAGAGGCCGATTTTAGATCTGATACCGTCACGCGTCCCACTGCCGCGATGCTTGACGCAATGCAAACTGCACCCGTTGGGGACGACGTTTTGGGGGACGACCCCACCGTAAAAAAACTGGAATCCCTTGCCGCTGAGCGATTTGGCATGGAGGCGGGTCTATTCTGCCCTTCAGGAACGATGACCAACCAGATTGCCATCAACGTCCATACCCGACCTGGAGATGAACTCATCTGTTCTCCTTTAGCCCATATCTACAATTATGAAGGCGGTGGTGTAGCCTTCAATTCTGGCGTGCAGGTGCGCACGGGCGGAGATGCCTATGGCCGAATCTTACCTGAAGACGTGCACCGACTCGTGCAACCAGAGATGGATGTGCATGCTGCGCCCTCCAGACTGCTTGTGGTAGAAAACACAGCCAACAAAGGCGGTGGAACCAGTATGGGGATCCCCCTGTTAAAAAACCTTGAAAGCGCGGCTCGGCAACATCATCTGGCGTATCATCTAGATGGGGCCAGGGTGTTCAATGCCATTGTACGGGAAGGCGAATCTACCGAGGACTATGCCCTCTTTGACTCTATCTCCATCTGTTTAAGTAAAGGCCTCGGCGCGCCCGTGGGTTCGGTACTACTTGGCAGCAAAGAATTTATTGCGCAAGGCAAGCGCATCCGAAAACGCTTTGGCGGAGGAATGCGCCAAGCAGGCTATTTGGCTGCTGCCGGTATCTATGCCCTTGACCACCATATTGACCGCCTGGCAGAAGACCATGAAAAGGCTGCAATGATTGATCAATGGCTGGCAGCCCTCCCCTATGTGGTTGAGCGCAAGCCTTGTCAGACCAACATGGTCCTATTTCGTATTGACGCAGTAGGCGGTGCCTCGGCTTTACAAGCGCATCTTGCGCAAAAAGGGGTGCGTATTATGGCCATGGATACAGAGTGGTTGCGTATTGTGACCCACCTAGACATTCAGGAAGTTCATTTGCAACAATTGAACAAAGGGCTCACATCCTTTAAGCCCTAAAAAGGGCACACATTACCCTTCCGTTGTTAGTGCGAGGCGTGCATTTTGGATCTCATCCCATGTGTAACCCTTCCGTTGCATACGTTGATATGCACGTTGTTCTTCTTCCCAGTTAGCCCAAGGCATGGACTTGTTCAGTAGATTCTTAAGCGTTGCTTGATAGGTCTCGTTACTGATTTCGTCTAGGGCTTGAGAAATTAAACCCCCTGGCACCCGCTTGGCCTTGAGTGCATATGTTAACTTGACACGTCCCCAGCCCTTGGTGTTGTGCTTGCCTCGCACAAAGGTTTCCGCAAAACGCGCTTCAGATAGAAAACCATCCGAGATCAATTCTGCCATCAAATCTTCTTGCGCCTGGTAGGCAATCCCCATGGCACGTAATCGGGTCTCCACTTCAAACTGACAGCGTTCTTGATAGGCACAGTATTTCTGTATCTGAACCCGAGCAACTTCTAGGTCGTGGACTTTTTCGCGTTTAAATGGGGGCATAGTCCAAAAATAGTGCAGGCGGCCAATGGCCGCCTGCATAAAAAATGGTAGAAATGGATCTTAACCCAGTTTCTTGTTTTGATCATCCGCAAAACGGTACTCCAACATCTTGAAGGCGTCACGTTCCACTACTTTCAATGGGTGCCCATAGAGCTTTGACCATTGACGGCCCTTTGACTTCCAAAGGAATCCCTTCGTGAGATACGCATGAATGAAAGGATGCACATGTAAAAACACGGTTCCCTTGTCTTTTTTCTCGCGCATCTTGGCGACAATCTGGTCAAACTTTTGTTCTAAAGCATCAATCATGGTGATCGGTGCTTCAACCAGGTTATCAGGATTTTCTTCCTTTGTTTCTAGACGTCGGGCAGGACGAACACGTTGCCTTGTGATTTCCACCAAGCCAAACTTGGACGGGGGAAGAATCTTGTGGCGTGCTCGGTCATTCTCCATGACTTCCTTCATCTTTTCAAAGAGTTCCTTTCGGTGCTCCCCTTTGTGCAAATCAATAAAGTCAATACAAATGATCCCACCCATATCGCGCAAACGAAGTTGCCGGCCAATTTCCTCCGCTGCCATGAGATTCACGGCCAAAGCATTGTCTTCTTGACTTTCTCCTTTGCTAGAACGGTTTCCGCTATTCACATCAATGACGTGCATCGCTTCAGTGTGTTCAATGATAAGGTAGGTACCCTTGCCCATGTTCACTGTCCGCCCAAAAGCAGACTTCAACTGGCGGTCTACGCCATAGTGCTGAAAGACAGGGACGGCCGAATTATGCATCTTGACAATGCTGGCGCGTTCCGGTGCGATGGACTCTACATATTCTTTGATCTCTTGGTGCAGGGACTCATCGTCCACGACAATTTGGTCAAAGCTGTCATTGAAGACATCACGCAGATAGGCGCTTGCGCGGTCCATCTCTCTTAAAACACATTTGCGTGGCTTTGCGTTCCGCAAAGTGCGGTGCAATATTTTCCACTTGGACATCAAGTCCGCCAAGTCGGCGGTCAATTCTTCCGTGGAGACCCCTTGGGCAACGGTGCGAACAATCACACCAAAGCCATCAGGGCGAATCGATTGAACGAGCTTGCGCAGTCGTTCCTTCTCTTTACGCTCTCGAATCTTCTGAGATACTGAAACGCGGGTGGTAAACGGCACCAAAACGATGAACCGTCCCGCGATAGATATTTCAGATGTAACCCGAGGGCCTTTCGTCGAAATAGGCTCTTTCACAACCTGGACCAATATTTGGTCACCCGGTTTCAGAACGCTCTCCATAGCCCCATCTTTTTCGATCAGGGGTTCTAGGTTGAAATCAGCAATGTTTGCTGGTTGCTTCCCGAGGTGAACTTTCTTGTTAAAAGACTGCCACGATGAAATTTGAGGACCTAAATCATGGTAGTGTAGAAACGCATCTTTCTCGTATCCTACATCCACAAATGCCGCGTTGAGACTGGGTGCCAATTTGCGCACTTGTCCCAAATAAACATCGCCTACAGAAAATTGCTGTTTTGCATCTTCCTGAATCAGCTCTGTTAAACGGCCATCCTTAAGAAGGGCAATGACTGCGTCCGACTCACTCGCTTGAATGATAAGTTCAGTACGCATAATTTGCCTCTACTTATTTCTTTTTGTGACGGTTTTTGCGTAGACGCTTCTTCCGCTTGTGTGTAGCCATCTTATGGCGTTTTCTTTTCTTACCGCTTGGCATAATGCTGTCGATTAAAATGAAACAATCATTGAATTTTTTTGGCCTCCGTTGCAAGTCCCGACTGAAGTGCTTCTAATGCTGCCTTCAATTCGGAGGCGCGGGGGGTGTTGGGGTATTGGGTTAAAAAAGATTCTAGGTGCTGAATGGCCCCTTCTACACGTCCCGCGTTAGCGAGGGACTGGGCTAGGCTTTCCGCAGCGACTTCATCGTCGGGGCGGATTGTAAGTACAATTTGGAAGCGTTCTACGGCTTTCTCCCATTGCCCGGACATCATGGAGAATTGCCCAAGGTAGAACTGGGCGTCACGGTGATTGGGATCTTCCTGGACCACTTCACGCAGTTTAAAGATGGCCTCCATAGGATTGCCTTCTTGCGACTGGATAATGGCCACAGCCTCTTGAACTTTCTGATCCAAGGGGCTTAGGGTTGCTTCTGTTTCTTGTTCCTTTTCTGCTCTAGGCGCATGCGGCAATAGCCAAACTCCTGCGGTCACCACAACCACAGCAGAAATAGCGTAAACCCATGCGCGCTTCATACCTATTCTTCTTTTTTTAGTCGTTTACCTCAACGTTGCTCTTTACCTCCTCTGCAAAAGTCTTTGCAGGCTTAAATGAAGGGATATAATGAGCAGGGATGATAAGTGTGGTGTTCTTGGAAATATTGCGACCGGTTTTTTCCGCACGCTTCTTCAGCACAAAGCTTCCGAAACCGCGCAGATAAACATTCTCGCCGGATTCCATACTCGATTTTACTTCGCGCATGAAGCCCTCTACGACGGCTAATACATCGGATTTTTCAAGACCCGTGCGGTCAGAGATACGCGTGACGATGTCCGCTTTTGTCATGGTAATTTCTTTTAAAACGTGTTTCCCTGAGTCTATGCCCCCGGGAAGATTGGGGTTATTTTAGCGGCCGCAAAGTTAAGGAATAGTGAACGAAACAACAACATGGAATATTGACATACAAACTGCTCTAATCGAGTGGTTTGATCGCAGTGCACGGACCTTGCCTTGGCGTAGTTATAGCAATCCATATGCCATATGGTTGAGTGAGGTGATTCTTCAACAAACTAGGGTGGCGCAAGGACGTGCCTATTGGGAAAAGTTTATGACTGAATTCCCTACCCTTCAATCTCTAGCAGAGGCGCCGTCAGAAAAAGTCATGGGACTTTGGGCGGGGTTGGGTTATTACAGCCGCGCACGCAACCTTCATGCAACGGCTAAAATCATAGCGGAATTGGGTGATTTCCCAAACAATGCGAAAGATTTACAAAGTTTGCCCGGGATTGGCCCCTATACCGCAGCAGCCATAGCCTCTATTGCGTTTAAGCAAGTTATCCCCGCACTAGATGGCAATGCCTTTCGGGTCTATACAAGACTCTTTGCTTTAGCTGACTGCATTGACCTTCCAAGTACGCAAAAAATCATAGCCCATAAATCTCTCCCGCTACTTGATCCCCTCAGGCCTGGGGACAGTAATCAAGCCATTATGGACTTAGGTGCGCAGATTTGCACCCCGACACAACCAAAATGTATTGACTGCCCACTTGCCTTTGCCTGCGAAGCCTTTCGGAGGGGCACCCAAACGGATTTTCCAATGAAGAAATCCAAAAAAGTGGCAAAGCAAGTCAGTATGACGCTTCATGTCATCATGCGAAAAGACAAAATCGCGGTGATCAAAAGACCCTCTAAGGGTATTTGGGGAGATTTATGGTGCTTTCCAGAGGAGCTTCCCGAAACGATTCCTGTCATCGAGGGGCTCCGCAAAAGGCATTTATTGACACATCTAGATCTGGACGTCCATTTTCCGGAATCTCATGCCCCCTCCCTTTGGATTGAGCCGCAATGGGAATGGGTTGATCCTAACGTCCTGCAGCACCGAGCGATACCTGTGCCTATAAGGTGGTGGTTAGAGGAAAAAAACTACATTTGACCTATACAAAGCATACAAATGGCAGGTACTTTAAATAAGGTCATGTTGATCGGAAACTTGGGTAAAGATCCCGAAGTTCGCAACTTTGACAATGGCGGAAAACTCGTCCGCTTCCCCATGGCTACCACGGAAAACTATACGGACCGTGAGGGAAATCGCAAGGAAAACACCGAGTGGCACACGGTGGTGGTGCGTTCTCCACGTTTAGGCGAGGTATGCGAACGCTACCTCAAAAAAGGAGACAAAGTCTTCATTGAAGGTAAGATCCGGTCGCGTCAATGGACAGATGACCATAATCAAACACGTTATAATATTGAAATTGCAGCGGACTCCATGACCATGCTCGGACCCAACCCTATGCGGTCTAGAGAGGAAGCCTCGGAAACGCCACGAAACGCATACCGAAATGTAGATGAGGATCAACAATACAATGCGGATGATTCTCCCCAACAGGAAGAAGACGACGACTTCCCCTTCTGATGCGCTTGCTCCCTGTATGAATCAATACCTCCTCCTTGGACCCTGACCCGACCCTTCTCCACGATTTTTTTCAACCTTTCCCTTCAGAAGCCATTATACCCCTGGGTGCTATGGCGCTATTGTTGGTTGGTTCTGCCGTAGCCTCTGCGTCAGAAGTGGCTTTCTTTTCCCTGACTCCAAAGGACAAGGCCAAACTTCATGAAGAAAAAAACACGGGATCTGAACGCGTCTTAGAGGTGCTCAAACACCCGGAAAAACTTTTAGCCACCTTACTCGTCTTAAACAACTTGTTCAACCTTGCTTTGATTTTGATCAGCACATACGTCATTGGGCTCATCTTCAACTTAGATGCGCATCCTTGGTTAGCTATTGGCTTTCAGACGGTATTGGTAACAGCCGTACTGCTCATTTTTGGCGAGGTTATTCCAAAAACTTATGCTGCAAGCCACGGGGTTATTTGGGCAAAAAACGTGGGGGTCTTCATTCAGGGCAGCATGCGTGTTTTACAACCTTTAAGCATGGCATTGGTGGGTTCCAGTCGCTTTATTGAGCGATCAAGCAAAAACAAATCCTTGACCGTAGAAGAATTGGAGGATGCATTAGACCTGACATCTGACGATGCCACAACCCCAGATCAACAGCGCTTACTGCGCGAAATTGTTCGGTTTGGCTCCACTAGTGTCAAACAAATCATGACACCGCGGCAGGAGATTTTTGCTCTAGAAGACGAAAAGGCCCTCGCCGATGTGCTAGAAGTCGTCTCAGAAAATGGATTTTCACGTATTCCGATTTACCAAGAAAACATGGATCGAATTTCCGGAATTCTGCATGCAAAAGACTTATTGAAGCATCTAGATGAGGAAGCAAATTATGCTTGGTCTGCCTTGGTGCGTCCCGCATTTTTTGTTACAGAGAGCATGAAAATTGATGACCTCTTGGGGGACTTTCGTGAAAAAAAGATGCATATGGCCCTGGTAGTGGACGAATTTGGCGGCATTTCTGGACTTGTTACCCTGGAAGATGTGATGGAAGAGATTGTGGGTGAAATTCGTGATGAATTTGACACCGAAGAGCAACTCTTCTCTCAATTAGATGAAGATACGTTTGTCTTTGAAGCACGAGCGCAATTGTCGGATTTATTCCGTGCCGTGGACATGGATCCTGATACCCTAGACAGCTATCGAGGTGAAGCCGATACCGTGGCTGGATTAATCTTGGAGCAGCTGGGCCGTATGCCGCTGAAGGGGGAGACCCTGCAAACTGGGCCCGTACAATGGACGGTGGAAGCTGCGGACCGTCGACGCATTGTTCGGGTGAAAGTCAAAGTAGAACGTGATGAAGACTAAACGCAATGTGCTTCTAGCGCTGGGATCTGTGCTTCTCTTGGGCATTGTCGCCCTGATGGCTTGGCCACCATCCAACACCCTACCAAAACCCAACGGCTTTATCCGTATTGCGCCACCCATAGTAGACTCTACGGCACATTCTCTTTCTGAATTTACGGAAGCATCCTTTCCTTACTCCATGCTAGTGCATGGATCTGCCCAGTGGGAAGGTCAGTCCGAATTAGGTTGGGGCGATATCGTGTATCCATGGTGTCAAGGCCGCATGCAACTCACCTATAAACCTGTAAAACAGAATTTGGCCACGTTGATTGACGATGCACATAAACTTGCCTTCAAACATTCAGTGGTTGCGGATGGTATTTCCCAAAAGCTCTACGTAAATCCCGAACGCAAGGTGTATGGCATTCTTTTTCATGTTGAAGGAAATGCGGCCTCGACAATTCAGTTTTTTGCGACCGACAGCACAGCACACTTTGTGCGAGGAGCCGCCTATGTTTTTGCAGAACCCAATGCGGATTCTTTGGCACCCGTGACGGCATTCTTTGAAAAAGAGGTCATCCGCTACTTGGAGACGTTAACGTGGGAGAATATCTAAAAGTGTGCGAATAAAGCGCGTAAGACATTAGAGGCAGATCCGTCAATTGAATCGGCCATGAAAAGCGATGAAAGGGATGGGGGAAACCTACTTTTTACGCAGTATGAGCCACGCCTTAAAGGCCCCATCTACCAATAGATACCAAGAGATTGCGCTCAAGAGTAAATGCAACGGCTGCATCCATCGTGGAATAGACAAATAATACATGGACGCGCCGATGGCTATTTCTGCCAATAAGGCATATAATACAAGTGCCGACCGGACTTTTAATCCGGCCAATCCAAAAGATTTTCGGTAGAGATAATAAGACAGTGCAAGGAGTACGATGCTAAAACTTCTATGCACGTAGAGGGCAAAGGGAAGCTGGGTAACCCATGCACTCCGGTCTGACGTCAGCCCAAAGGTTTTGATCAGCACATCCACCTCTTCTCTTACCTGTGTCCCCATCAATATTTGCACACTGAGCAACGCAATAAGCCAAAGGAACAGCCGATAAACACCTTTGCGGTCTGCATTGACCTTTTCTATCTCATGCTCTGCGCGCAGGGCATGAATCTCCCATTCAGTCGAAACACTGCGGTAAACAGCCGCCAATAAACCAAGGAGCAAGAACGCCCCGGCCATATGGTAGGTGATATGATTCGGCACAAGATTGCCCTCCACCACAACCTTACCCAACCATGCTTCAAATCCCAAAAGAAACAATGCCGCTAAAATGGTGAAGGACCATTTAGGATGTGCTTTGAACCGCCAAAAGGTCCAAAGTGTGGCCAAAAACACAGGAATGCCCAACAGCGCACCTAGGAGCCGGTTGATGTATTCGATCCACGTATGTACGGGATTAAAAACCGCATAATCATGGCGGTCATAGGGGCTCCAATGATCCTTTTGCATGACAAGGCCGCTGGTAAAGGAAGCCTCCGCTACCCACAAAGTGTCATGGTGCAAAATCATCCGACCTTCAGCATAGAAAGTTTCCGGCGCCCAAATAACCTGTGCCTCTTGGGTCGGAGGGACCGTCAATCCAAAGCATCTAGGCCAATCAGGACAGCCCATACCGCTACCCGTCATTCGGACAATGGAACCCGCCAGTATGACTAAAATGGTCAATGCAATCGAGGCCTGGAGAAGCCTACGTAGGACAAAGGTCCATTTTGTGGTGGGGCTGTGTGGCATGGATGCAAAGGTAATCTACCTTTGGCGCCCTATGAACCGCCCTCTTCTAACCTGGATCATTTTTGTCGCACTCGTATTGGTGTGGGGATCCTCTTTCATTTTGATGAAACATGCCTTGATCGGTTTTACCGCTATACAAATTGGGGCTGCGCGTATTCTTTTTGCTACAGTATTTACCTTGAGCTTTGCCTTTCCGCAACTCAAAGAATTCCGCAAGGCAGATCTTGCGCCCTTATTATTGGTGGCTATCCTGGGCAACTCTATTCCCTATGTGCTCTTCCCTATTGCCGTGGCACACGTTCCATCAGGTGTGGTAGGGATTACCAATTCTATGACGCCCCTATTTACTTTATTGGTTGGGTTAATTGCCTTTGGGCGCCCATTAAAGCGCTTGCGCGCTTTTGGGGTGGCAGTTGGTTTTATAGGGGCTGTTATCCTGATCAATCCATTCGATGATCATTCAAGCGTTGGACAAAATTGGCCCTACTTGCTCTTGGCCGTGTTGGCTGCAGCCTGTTATGGTGTCAGTATAAACACCATTGGAGATCGACTAAAACACCTATCCCCCAGAGCCATTACCCTTTTTGCGATGCTGGGCGCTTCCGTTCCCTCGATGGGCATTCTTGCGGGGTCGCATGTGACGGATCAACTCACAGGCTCACCAGAAATGTGGTCAAGCTTGGCCGCCATTGCATTCTTAGGGATGGTAGGCACCAGTTTGGCTATGGTGGTTTTTAACCGGCTTATTGCGATGACGACGCCGCTTTTTGCCGCCTCCACTACGTATGTGATTCCCATTGTTGCCTTGGGCTGGGGACTGATCTTTGGCGAAGATCTTTTGATCAACCATTACCTGGGAATGGTGACGATTCTTGTGGGCGTTTGGATGGTAAATAAGAAGACCTAATCCGGAAAAAGAAAGATAAAAAAAGCCCCCCAAGGCCATGCCTTGGGGGGCTTTTTGCTTTTCAGCGAAGATCTACTTAGTTGAAGATGTTCATATCCACTTCACCATTGACGACTACAAGCGTGGTTTTGACTTCAAGGTTCATGCCGGGCTGAAGCGGGACGATCATGACATGCGGCAACATCACCCCATCCACGGTCCGATAATCACTGAAATCCACATTGATGACTTGTTCTCCCTGCGGTGTTTCTGCTACTTGGCTTTGACGGACACATACTCCCGTTTTAGCATCGTAGTAACGCTTGACCTCATTGCTACCCAAGGTTATGACCAATTCATAGCACGTCGCGCCATTGACCGTAGCTGGAGCCTGAGATAATGCCGCATTGCCGCCTTCTGCGCCATCTAACAAGAGTTCGGTACACCAAGAATCATGGATAACATCTTGTGCCATGGCGTCGTCTACTGGGATATCTTGACCATTGGCTTGTACCACAACCTTATCCCCGTTGTACTTTTTCAAACTGCCGCCCATGGGCGTCTTTTGCTCAGAGAAAATAAAATGTGGCTTTGCATAGACAGAATGAAAACTCAAGGTCATCCCCATCAAGCTTGCCTCTTGCTTGATGTCTATGGTTTCCACCCTATCTATAGCCTGACGTCCTCCCATGGCTTCCATCGCAGCATCTAAGACGCCCTGGGCGGTTAGGCCTGCAGGAACCGTTGCCACTGGGGCAGTGGTTGCCTCTGCATCCAAGGTATAATATTCAATAGGGAAGCCAAGACGCTCAAGTCCAGGCGCAATGTCTAACGCCTTGCCTACAATCAGGATCAGGAAATGCCCCTCTTCGATATACGTATTGGCTACGCGCTGCACATCTTCAACAGATACCGCCTCTAGTCGCTTGAGGTACGTGTTGTAATAATCGCTTGGAAGTCCATATTCCAAAATGTTGGAGGCAAAACGCGCCACTGTGCGGGGGCTTTCTAAAGAACGACCAAAGCTTCCGGATAGATTGTTTTTGGCTGCACGCAAATCCTCCGCGCTAACCGTCTCTGTTTGGATGCGGTTGATTTCATACAAGAATTCAGCTACCGCGGAATCGGTTACTGCATTGCGCACCTCTGCACTTGCGTCAAAGGAAGACACGTACTGGCTACTACCGTAATTTGAGTACGCCCCATAGGTGTAGGCTTTGTCTTCGCGTAGGTTTTGGAATAACCGCCCTGCGGATCCTGCACCCAAAATTTGGTTCATCACACTCATAGCTTCCGCATCAGGGTGGCCAACAGGTAGATACAGGGTGTTGGTTACAATGATGCTAGATTGCACTGAAGCATCGCGGTTAACCAATGCGATACGGGTATTGTTCTGCTTTGCTGGTGCATCAAAAGTGACCGGCTTTTTAAACTTACCCTTCCATCCCCCAAAATAAGCTTCTGCTAAATTGCGCGCTTGATCTACCTGAATGTCACCGACGATGACCAGGGTGGCAATATTAGGCTTCCAGTAGGTTTTGTAAAAAGTCTCGCAATCCTTGAGACTCACGGCATTGACCGTCGTCTCGTTCACCAATTCTCCTGAGGGGTGATCTACTCCGTAGAGTAAGGCGCGCGAAACATTGGAACGAATAGTTCCTGGGTTGTCACGCTCATTCTTCAGGCTGGTGGCAAATTGGTTTTTCAATTTATCAAAAGACGAAGAAGGAAAGGCTGGCTCCATGGCCACTTCTGCGGCGATATCAAACAACTGATCTGCATACTTGCTAAGACCGCTGGTATTGACACCCGTGGGCCCAGTCCCAAGGCGTGCACCTATATAGTCGACATCTTGGTCCAAGGTAGCTTTATCACGCAGTTTCGTTCCTTCCGAAAGGAGGTCACCCGTTAAGCGCGAAACGCCTGCTTTATCCCCTTCAAAGATTTGACCTGGGTCCAATGAAAGGCCCACCGAAATACGAGGAAGTTTGTGGTCTTCCACCACTAAAACGGTCATGCCATTTTTAAGGGTGAATTGCGTGTAGGGGGCAATGGTAGGGACACGTGGTTCGGCCGGCGTGGGGCGAATACTGCGGTCCAATTGCGCCTGCGCCGTTATGGAGGCGATGGCAATGAGAGCAAAGAGAATACGTTTCATTATTCAACAGAGGGATTAGCGCTAGGCTTGGGTAAATAAGTCAAGACCACACGGTTAGAAGGCTTCAAATAGGTTTGCGCGACACGCTGAATGTCTTCGCGCGTTACAGCGCGGTAACGCTCAATTTCAGTATTGATCAAATTGGCGTCCCCAAAGTAGACATAGTAGTTGGCCAAGGACTCTGCAATCCCCGAAACAGATCCGTTTTGGGTGATAAAGTCCGCTTCTACTTTGTTCAAGACTTTCTCAAATTCTGTTGGACGCATTAATTCGTTTTGGATACGGGCAATTTCTTCGTCCATTGTACCTAAAACTTCTGAAGTTGTATGGTCACCATTGGTGAGGGCCAAGGTGATGAAAATGCCATGATCCTCCAGTGCGTATGGAAATGCTGCAACTTGCAGGGCAGATTGATCCTGATCTACCATGCGCTTAGAAAATCGTGAAGAGGGACCATCGCTCAAGGCTGTTGTCAACATCTGCAACGCATACGCGTCTACGTCAGATTGGCCAGGCATACGGTACCCGGTAAAAATGGCCGGAATTTGGATGTTATCATAGATCGTATCCTGTATTTCCGATGTCAAAGCCGTAGCATTTTTGTTTGGCTGTTCGACGACTTCACCCGCGGGGATATCGCCAAAGTACTTTGAAATCCATTTTTTTGCCTCCTCGGGGTCAAGGTCGCCCGCAATGCTCAACGTGGCGTTGTTGGGGACATAGAATTTGTCATAGAAATTGACGTAATCTTCCGTTTGCGCTGCATTTAAATCATCCATAGACCCAATAACCGCCCAATTATAGGGGTGGTCAGGGAATGCGCGCTTGAACATCTCCGAACTCCAAGAACCATAGGGCTGGTTGTCCACACGCATGCGCTTCTCCTCTTTCACCACTTCGCGCTGTGTTTCTACCCCTGTTTGGTCCACTTTGGCATGCAGCATTCGCTCGGATTCCATCCAAAGGCCTAGCTCCAAGTTATTGGAAGGTAAAATTTCATAATAAAATGTCCGGTCCTGCATGGTGTTCGCGTTTAACGTGCCACCATTGGCTTGAATGAGTTTCATGTATTCGCCGCGGCCAATATTTTCAGATCCTTCAAACAGAAGGTGCTCAAAAAAGTGGGCAAATCCTGTTCGGTTTGTTTCTTCATTTTTGGATCCCACATGGTACAGGACACTCACCGCCACAATGGGGGTGCCGTTGTCCTGGTGAAGGATGACATGGAGACCATTGTCCAAGTCGTATTCTTCAAAGGCAATTTGCGCCTGGGCGGAATACGCCAAACAAGTCAGTCCGGCCACAAATAAGCGTGCAGAATGCTTCATAGCGTTGATTTACAATGGGCCGGATTCCCGGCATTTAATTAAGTTGCCAAGGACTGCAAGAACCACACCAAAAAGAGGCTTACCTTCACTTGAGGGGCTGAAGGTACAAAGCCTATGCGCCGAAAGGAAGTTCCGCTAGTGAGATTTGCGTAGATCTTTTCTCCTGAGATACTTTTAAAATCAGGAATTCGGCGTATCTTTGCACCCCCTAACTAAATAAAGTACATATGTACGCCATCGTAGAAATAGCAGGGCTGCAATACAAAGTGCAAAAAGACCAACGCGTGTACGTTCACCGTTTGGAAGGCAATGAAGGTGACAAACTCACGTTTGATCGCGTTTTATTGGCGGAAGAAAAGGACGAAGTCACCGTGGGCGCCCCCGTTATCGAAGGTGCAACCGTAAAGGCAAGCATCTTGGCCCAAGTAAAGGCCGACAAAGTGATCATCTTCAAGAAGAAGCGCCGCAAGGGCTACGAAAAGAAGACAGGCCATCGCCAGCCGATGACCCAGATCTTGATTACAGACATTCGTTTGTCTGCTCCTAAGAAAAAAGCAACCAAAAAAGCGGAGGCAACCGAAGAAGTTGCTGCTGAAGCTTAAATCTGATAAACCATGGCACACAAGAAAGGTGTAGGTAGTTCCAAGAACGGACGCGAATCAGAAAGCAAACGACTCGGTGTCAAAATCTACGGCGGCCAACCCGCATTAGCAGGAAATATTATCGTGCGTCAGCGCGGTACGTCTCACCATCCCGGCAAAAATGTCGGCATAGGCAAGGACCATACATTGTATGCCCTTGAGACGGGTATGGTAGAATTCAAAAAGAAAGCCGGTAACAAAAGCTTTGTCTCGGTTGTTCCCTTCTCCGAAGGGGGCGAGGCTTAATTCACCACGCACACAAAACATTCACCCCCTGTCGCTCGAAAAGCTGCAGGGGGTTTTTTAGTTTTACATTATGTTACAACTCAACACGATTCGTCAAGACGCTGAAGGCGTCATCGCTGCCCTCGCCAAGCGTCATATAGATGCGCGCCCTGCAGTCGAAGCCCTTTTGGCTTTAAACGAGCAACGCCGACACCTTCAATCGGAAACAGAAAGTCAACAAGCGCAGGCCAATGCGCTGGCCAAGTCCATTGGTCAGCTCTTCCGAGAAGGGAAGGCGGCCGAGGCGGAATCCATGAAAGCGGAAAGCGCTGCCATCAAGGAGCGCTTGGGCGAACTCGCCACCTCACTCCATGCCCTGGAAGAGAAGGAGCGTGCGCAATTGATTGCCTTGCCCAATATGCCGCACGCGGCTGTACCTGCAGGAAAGCACGCCGATGACAATGAAGTGGTGCGCACCTGGGGCGAACTACCACAACTTTCTGAAGGCCATGTGCCACATTGGGAATTGGCGGAACGGTACAAACTCATTGACTTTGAACGCGGGGTCAAGATTACAGGTGCCGGCTTTCCGGTGTATACGGGTCAAGGTGCACGTTTGCAGCGCGCCCTGATTCAATTTTTCTTAGACCGCAATACCGCAGCCGGTTATTTGGAAATACAGCCGCCCCTCTTTATCAATGAAGCATCCGGTTTTGGCACCGGTCAATTGCCCGATAAGGAAGGACAGATGTACCACATCACCGAAGACAACCTCTTTGCGATTCCTACTGCCGAAGTCCCCATCACCAATTTGTTGCGCGATGAGATTGTGGCGCAATCCGAGCTTCCTATTAAAATGACAGCCTACAGCCCCTGCTTCCGTCGTGAAGCGGGCTCGTATGGAAAGGATGTCCGCGGGCTCAACCGCCTGCATCAGTTTGACAAAGTAGAAATTGTCTGTGTGGAGCATCCTGATCATTCCTATACACGCCTAGAGGAGATGGTTGCGCATGTGGCCAGCCTCCTAGAGGACTTGGGGCTCCATTACCGCATATTGCGCCTTTGTGGCGGAGATATGGGCTTTACGTCCGCCTTGACCTATGATTTTGAAGTCTGGTCCGCAGCCCAAGCGCGCTGGCTTGAAGTCAGTTCTGTATCCAACTTTGAAACCTTCCAGGCCAACCGCCTCAAGTTGCGCTACCGAAGTGAGGAGGACCACAAACCCTACTTAGCCCATACCCTCAACGGCTCTGCCTTGGCATTGCCGCGCATTGTCGCCGCCTTGTTAGAAAACAATCAAGGCCCAGAGGGAATTCGCCTTCCAGAAGTATTGGTTCCTTACACCGGTTTTGCGCGTATCACAGGATCATGAAGTGCCCCGTTTCTTTTGCCCTGATGGCGCTACTTTCTCTTGCCGCATGCCAAAAGTCTTATGTCGCAGACATTGAAATCCTGCGCAATGACACGCAGGCCGCTTTGGACCAATTGGCTTCGCTCTACACAGAGGGCATTGAAGCCGATTATCAAGATTTGGAGCGGCATGCTGCCATTGCACGGACCAAGCCCTTTGATACGGCCCATGAAAAGCAGTTTCGCAACGAGTTTGAGGTCCTGAAGTACCACTACCGCCAAACTTCTCGTTGGTTTGAGCTCCAGACTCACGCAGAATGGGAAGCGCAGCTAACCTATGGACGCACACAACTGGAAGCCTTGTTCCATGATGCAGAGAAGGGTTTGATGGCAAAAGAAGCCGTGCGCCAAGCTTTAGAATCAGAAAAAAATGTCTTGCTCCCGCTTCTGGCGGAAGTGACGAATAGCACAGCTGCGATGCGCGAGCTCATGACCCAACATGACAGTCTAGACAACCATTGGCAAACCATGTGGGATCAATGGGAAATACCGACCTTGTAAGCATGTATATCTACAATGTGACCATCAACATAGACAACAGTTGCCACGACGACTGGAAAGGCTGGATGGTGCGTATCCATATTCCCGAAGTGCTGGCCACAGGCTTATTTCAGGAATGCCGTTTTACGCGTGTGATGGTTGAAGAAGAGGAAGGCACCACCTATTCCGTGCAGTACCTTTTTAAAGACATGACGAACTATCAACTCTACCAACAGATGTATGCGCCTGCCCTACAGGCAAAAACCCAGGAGCGCTATGACGGCAAGTTTGTTGCTTTTCGCACTCTCCTTGAATTGATTGACGAACAGACCTTTTGAATCCCTACCCTATGAAAAAGTCCATTTTGCTCTGGGGCATGCTTGCCCTGCCCCTATCCTTCTTTGCACAAACCACAGAAACGGCTGCAACCCTAGCCACCGAAAGTTCTGTCATGACCCCCGAAAAACTATGGGAACTTGGCCGGGTAAGTTTGGATGCCGTCAGTGAGAATGGCCTGGTCATCTTTGGTGTAACCCATTACGACACGGATGCGAATAAAGGGAACCGAGATCTCTTCCTTGGGGAATTGAACTCTGGTGAGATTTCTGCCTTACGCGAATCAAAATCAAGCGAATACGGTGCCTTCTTCTTACGAGGAGGCGAACGTTATGGCTACTTCATGGGCGGACAGCTTTGGGTAGACAAAATCAATAGCCCAAATACGCTCCCTGTTTGCCTTACCAATGTAGAAGGTGGGTTAGGCGATGCCAAAGTAGTTGAACTGCAAGATGGCCGTCTTATCATCGCCTTTGTTACGCGCGTTCAAATGGATCAGACTCCAGCAGAACGCCATCCAGAAATGCCGCAAGCCCACTACGCCGTATACGATGACCTCATGTACCGCCATTGGGACAGCTGGACCGATTATAGCTATAACCACATTGCCTATATGGTGGTAGACCCTACCAAGGAAACAGCTACAGGCCGCTTTACCGACATCCTAGCAGGCGAAAAAGTTCACAGCCCTATGCCTCCCTTTGGTGGCGCAGAAAGTTTTGACGTCAGCCCTGACGGCCGTTTCATCGTATATGCAAGCAAGAAGGCGAGCAGCGGTCTTGATTTTGCCCTGCACACAGACAGCAAATTATACCTCTATGACCGCGAAACGGGCCGAACCAGTACGTTGAACGGACTCAAAGGCTATGACAATCACCCATGTTTTTCACCCGATGCAAAATGGCTTGCCTTTGTTGCCATGCCAGAAGATGGCTATGAAAGCGATGTCAACCAACTCTATATCGTAGACGTGGCTTCAGCGGGAGAAAAACAAGCTTTAACCCCCGTCATTCCAGCAGAATACATCAACGACTTTAAGTGGATCTCGAATACGGGTATCATCTTCAATGAAACTACCGAAGCGACCCAACAGCTGCGACGCTTGGATTTGATGACCGGCAAGAACGGCTTGGCTGCGAAAAAGGTCACCTCCTTGACTTCGGGAGATTACAACTACGGAGGTTTTGGCGTGTCGGGAAATACCCTCATTGCGGAACGTCAGGACCAAAATCACGCCACCGAACTCTTCCTCTTGAATGCAAAAAAGGAGGAAGTCGCGCTCGAATCTTTCACGAGAGAAAACCACTCCTTGTACGAGGACTTGGCTATGGGTAAGATTGAAAAGCGTTGGATTCCCACCAGCGACGGAGGCAAAATGCTGACCTGGGTCTTCTTCCCTCCCAACTTTGATCCAGAAAAAAAATACCCTACGCTTTTATACTGTCAAGGCGGCCCCCAGAGTGCTGTGAGCGCCTTCTATAGCTTCCGTTGGAACTTCCAACTGATGGCTGCGAAAGGCTATATCATCGTGGCCCCGAACCGTCATGGGGTTCCTGGATTTGGAAAAGAATGGAACGAGCAGATTTCTGGTGATTGGGGTGGTCAAGCGATGCGCGACTACCTCGCGGCCATAGACACGGTTGCCAAGGAATCGTATGTAGACGCCAACAAACTTGGGGCGGTAGGGGCTTCCTATGGGGGGTATTCGGTCTATATGCTGGCCGGAATTCATGAAAATCGCTTCAAGGCTTTGATCAGCCATTGTGGTCTGTTTGATATGAAGAGCTGGTACCTCACAACGGAGGAACTATTCTTTGCCAACAAGGACGTAGGGGGGCCCTACTGGACAGCCGACGTGCCCAAAGCATACACGGAGTACAACCCCATGAACTACGTTCAAAACTGGACTGCCCCATTATTGGTCATCCATGGTGGAAATGACTTCCGTGTGCCTGTCAATCAAGGCATGGAAGCCTACCAGGCAGCCCAGTTGCGTGGCATCCCTTCGCGCTTTTTGTACTTTCCTGAAGAAGGGCATTGGGTATTGAACCCTCAGAACGGATTAGTTTGGCATGCAGAGTTCTTTGCATGGCTGGACAAATGGCTGAAATAACCAGTGGTGGATCCACTCTCTCGGCCTGACTTTGTTGTCGGTACCCTTCCTAATGGTCTGCGTTGGATCCATCAACAGGTGGCTTCCCCCGCGGGTCATGTAGGTCTCATCTTACAAGCGGGTTCCAGGGATGAAGGACCCGATGAAGAGGGGCTTGCCCACTTTATTGAGCACCTACTTTTTAAGGGAACTACGCGCCGAAAGGCCTATCATATTCTTTCGCGCATTGAAGATGTGGGCGGTGAACTTAACGCCTACACAGGCAAAGAAGATACCACCTTGTACGCCAGCTTTTTGGTGTCCCACTATGGGCGTTCCATGGAACTGCTCTTTGATATCATTCAAAATGCACGTTTTCCTGAGAAGGAAATCCCAAAGGAGAAGGATGTGATCTTGGATGAAATTGATTCCTACCGAGATAGCCCGTCTGAATTGATCTTTGACGAATTTGATGCTTTGGTCTACGGCGATCACCCGCTAGGGCGCAATATTCTGGGCACAGAAGAGAGTGTGCCCACCTTTACCCGAGCGCAAGTCCTGCGCTTTGTGGAGCGCAACTACCGCCCCGAGAATGCAGTCCTTACTTCAGTTGGGGGCATCTCAGCAAAAGCTTTTGAACGGATGGCCCTGCGCTATGCGGCCCCTTGGGAAGCCAAAGGTCAACCCACCGAGCGCCTCGCTGCGCCCACCATATCGCCCAAGATAGAACACCGCCACATGGATATTCATCAATGCCATATGGTCATGGGTGGCCCCGCATTACATGTCCATGATGACGATTTAAGCGCTTTGGTCTTGATGAACAATGTTCTAGGAGGGCCCTCCATGAATTCGCGCCTAAACCTGAATATCCGCGAACGCCACGGCATCGCCTACCAAATTGAAAGCTTCCTCAATCCCTATAGCGACACGGGTTTGTGGGGCATTTATGCTGGGACCGACAAAGAGACGATGGAACGCTGCCATCGCCTAGTCCTTCGAGAATTAAAAGATCTGCGCGAAAAGCGTTTGGGCACCTTACAGTATAGCAAAGCCAAGACACAGCTCCTCGGCCAAATGGCGCTTGCGCAAGAAAGCAACGGTAGCTTGATGGCCGCACTGGGGAAAAGCCTATTAACCTTTAACCGGGTAGACACCTTTGAAGAGATGGCGGCCAAAGTAGAAGCCGTGACCCCGAGTCAAATGCTCGAAGTGGCCAACCGCCTGTATGATCCCGCACAACTCTGTGAATTGCGCTATCTCCCTACCGCTTAATATATCCCTATGGAATTTCTTCCGCCTGCTATAGACCAATATGCTGGAGTGCATACTGAAGCACCTAGTCACACGCTTGCTGCTTTAGAGCGCGAAACGTGGCAAGAAGTCCTAATGCCACGTATGCTCAGCGGCCACCAACAAGGGCGCTTCTTGAGTCTGATTTCACATCTTTTACGTCCTTCTTATGTCCTCGAAATTGGCACCTATACCGGCTATTCCGCGCTTTGTATGGCCGAGGGACTTGCGCCTGAAGGCCATATTCACACCCTGGATATCAACGCCGAGCTAAAGCCTCGGATTGAACGCTTTATGCAAAAGGCCGGCATGAAGGACCGCATCACGCTTCATATTGGCGACGCCCTAGATATCATCCCGACACTGCAAGCGCCGTGGGATTTGGTTTTTATTGATGCCGACAAAGAAAATTATTGCGCCTACTTTGACCTCGTGGTTGACACCGTCCGACCAGGCGGCCTCATCATCGCCGACAATGTGCTTTGGAGCGGCAAGGTAGTCGACCCCAAACACCAAGACCATGAAACCGCTGGTTTGCGCGCCTACAATGAGAAGATTGCAGCCGACCCGCGCGTAGCGCATCAACTCCTCCCCTTCCGGGATGGCTTAATGGTTGCCCGAAAATTGGCTTGATTTAGGCGTTTTGTGCGATGTGTTGGCGCACTACCGCAAGGTCTTCAGGACTGTCCACCCCAATGCCTGCTGCAGCTATTTCTGCGGCATAAACGGCATAGCCATGGTCTAGCCAGCGTACCTGCTCCAAGCGTTCACGTTGCTCATTGACGGTTGCAGGGAGCGCCACAAGCGTCGGAAGTAAAGCTGTTTTAAACCCGTACATACCCACGTGTCGCCATGCCTGCACAGAGCAGGTATTTGGCTGTCGTTGAAAGGAGAGACAGCGACCATCGGGCCCTTTGTCTGCAAAGGCATTGTGACCACTTTCTATGTCTCCCGGTTGAGCAGGTGTAACCAAGGTCCCGATTTGCACCTCTTCCCTTTGCATTAATTGTAACAATGTCGCTATATCTTGGGGTAAAACCAAGGGTTCATCTCCCTGAATATTGAGAACGACCTCGGGTAGAGGCTGACCTTGCTGTGCAAGAAGGGTGATGGCCTCAGCGACGCGCTGCGTTCCATTTTCACATGTAGGCGAGGTCATGACCACCCTTCCGCCAGCGGCTTTGATGACCTGTGCTATGCGGGCATCGTCCGTGGCAACATAGGTAGGTAAGATCTGAGAAACCTTCTCCCATACCCATACAATCATGGGTTTTCCTGCAATATCTGCCAAGGGTTTGCCCGGCAAACGCGTGCTACCATAGCGCGCAGGAATGACAGCCCAAGCGTTGGCCTTAGGCATATTGCTTTACGTAATAGGTTTGATAGGCTCCGCTCGTTACATTGTCCAGCCAAGCCTCATTTTGGAGATACCATTCAATGGTTTTTGCCAGCCCCGTCTCAAAGGTTTCTTGTGGCTTCCATCCCAGTTCCCGGTAAATTTTACTTGCGTCAATGGCATAACGAAGGTCATGCCCAGGTCGGTCCTTGACAAACGTAATCAGCCCTCTGCTTTGGCCTTGTGGATGACCCAAGTTCTTATCCATTAGATCGCACAAGACATGCACCAGGTCAATGTTTTTCCATTCATTCCAACCCCCAATGCAATAGGTTTGGCCATTTTGTCCATGTAAAAAGACCGTTTCAATTGCCGCCGCATGATCTTCCACATACAGCCAATCTCGGGTATACTTTCCATCCCCATAGACAGGCAATGGTTTGCCCTGTAAGATGTTATGAATCATCAAGGGAATAAGTTTCTCAGGAAAATGGTTGGGACCGTAATTGTTGGAACAATTCGATAGCACCACCGGCAGACCATAGGTTTCGTGATACGCGCGTACAAAATGGTCGCTGGCTGCTTTAGACGCCGAATAAGGGCTATTGGGGCTGTAGGGGGTTTCTTCCGTAAAAAACCCTTCCGCCCCCAGGGCGCCAAACACTTCATCCGTACTTATGTGGTAGAAACGCTTGCCCTCAAAGGCACCTTGCCACAGCTCTTTTGCTGCGTTGAGTAGGTTTGCCGTACCGATCACATTGGTTTCTACAAAGGCCAAGGGGTCGGCGATCGAGCGATCTACATGGCTTTCTGCTGCTAAATGAATCACTGCATCCGGTTGATGCTTGTCAAAGCAGGATTTAACGGCGGCAGCATCACGGATATCTACTTTTTCAAACGCGTAATTGTGCGCTTTCTCAACATCCTTGAGGTTTTCCAAATTGCCCGCATAGGTCAACGCGTCCAAGTTGATAATCATGGAGGTCGGATGTTGTTGGACAAAACGACGAACAACATGGGATCCAATAAATCCGGCGCCGCCGGTGATGAGGATGGTTTTCATATTCTTTAGTTTCCTGGTAGCACCACCACTTTCTGTGCGACCAATTCCATGGGTGCGGAAAGGTCTGCAAGATGGGCGACAAATAATACATGCACGATATATTGCCCCTGGGGCAAATGACCCATCCATAACTGGACTTCATTTCGGCCTTCTTTTACAGCACGATCTTGCTGATATAACATTCGGCCCGCGGCATCCAGGACCCGAACCTCGACCGTACCATCAAATGGGGCATCAAAAGCTAAAAGCGCCTCTCCTGGAGTGGGATTTGGGAAGACGACCGGTGCATCTACATCGCTGTAGGGTACGTATAGCTGAGCCACATGGGCGCATCCTCGGGCATCCGTGACATTGAGCGTCACAGAATCACCAGAGCAAATAGCGGGCGCAGTGGGGGTCGTGGACCCTCCAGTCCAACGGTAGGTATAGGGGGGAACGCCCCCCATGACGGAGGCCGTCAAAGTTTGATCACAGCCAACGCCCGAAGCAGACACCTCGACATGTAACGCAGTGGAATCAGGGCTTTGCAGCAAACCAAACCAGGTTGAATTTCCGCCATTGAACAAGGCATAAAAACCTGCGGCCCACACTTTTTGCGGATCGTGGTAAACGGTCTGAAGCCCAAAGTAGTCACCCCAGCGTTCGGGCCCGCTCAATTTGTTCACGATACCCTCCCCTTCTTTGATGGTGACAAAGTCAGAGAAACTGCCATCATTGCCCTTGTATATAGCACTCACGCCCGCTTTTTCTGTGATCGAAGAATGATTGAAGCCAATAAGCAACTCTTGGTCACATACTTCATTGCCCATAGCGACCAGGTTGGGGTAGCCTAAATCACGTGTCGGGTGGGCAATGATATGTCCATATAGGCTATCCGGCTGATAAGGATTGTCCAATTGGCCATAGTAAATCGCACAGCGGTTGGTCGTAAAATCCCGGGTGGTACTGACAACATGCACCGATCCATCACTTAACTCGAGTGCCCCCAACCAACGACCGTCATTGGTAGAGAGGTGATAGTTGGCATTATTTGGATCGCTAGAAGGTTGACGCGCATCGGGTGGTACCCCATAGGGAAGGGTGGTCGGCACCTGATAGATATGATAGGAATGGGTTCCGCCGATGGCCGAATCTGCTCTGCGCAAAAAGAACATGGTATCATTTTGTGCAGAGAAATTTCGGTTAGATGCCCACATTGGCTTGCTGACATAGCCATCCCAGCCATTGACTGCGACTAGGTTGCGAATCCAGTTTCCGTTATATTGAATGCCGTGATGCAATTCCGCAGGCAGGGCCGTGTCACCGGCGTAGCCGGCGGCCTTGTCCATTTCCCAAATCACCGTTCCATCAAATCCTACCTGCCAGCTTACGCCTGGGATGATGAGGTTGATGGACATAACCAATTTGTCATCGGTAAAGGCCATGCTGGGAAAATCACTCCAGCGGTTATTGTTCAGTGGATTCCCGGGGAGGGTGTACAGATTCCAGCCAGCTGCAGGGTCGTTTGTTTGGCTGAAGCACACCACAATCTGGCTGGCCGCAGGCGTATTGCCCACAAAGAAGAGCAGCACCCATCGGTCCGCTACAGGATCATAGAGTAAGCGCGGGTCACTGGCGTTTGCCGAGGTTTGAAGACCGGAGGCTTGGATTAATGACAAGAACTGTTGAGGGAAGTGAAAGGTGTCCGATTTGAGGTCCCATGCCCAGATACGCGTATTCACTGCAGCCAGTAGGATGCTGTCCTTTGAAAAGGCCACCGTATTGTCATTCGGCGTGCCCCCCGCCAGGGCATATTGCACCCCATTGATGGGATAGACCAGCTTCATGCCAAAGGCATCGAGCAATAGAGGATCCTGTACTGTGGTCTTCAGTCTTCGTGACGGGGGAATAGCCGTATAATCTGCGGTACCAAACCGCGCATCTGCTTCTGCCTTGATGGCCCGAAGTGCCGCTTGTTTTGAAAATGCATCGGGTGCTTCCAAATGCTGAATTTGCATGTCAAAATCCGTTTCGCCTGCTGCCAATACAAAGGTTTTGGTTAAAGGGAGCGAAAAAGATATGGGCTGCGCCCACGTAGGAAGGGACATCCACCATAGACCCAATAGAAGCACACCTTTTTTCATCATGGCCTAAGGTACATCATGCTTCTTTTTCTGGCGCGCCAATGGCTAATTGCCATGCCCATGCGTCACGCATGGCCTCGTCTAATGACTTTTGGGCGGTCCATCCCAACACTTGGGTCGCACGCGTGGTGTCTGCATATGCTGCCACCACATCGCCTGCACGTCTTGGGGCATAGCTCCAAGCCAACTTTTGCCCTGTGGCCCGCTCAAAGGCTTGAATCACTTCTAACACCGTGGACCCCTTCCCTGTGCCAAGGTTGAAGACCTCCATCGGGGCCTCTTGGGCATTGTCCATCAGGCGTTCTAAGGCGACGATATGCGCTAAGGCGAGGTCCACGACATGGATGTAGTCACGCACGGCCGTCCCATCGGCGGTGGGATAATCCTGCCCAAAGATTTGGAGGGGTCCGCGGAGTCCCGCGGCACTTTGGGTGATGAAGGGGACTAGATTCTGAGGAACACCCAGAGGCAATTCACCGATGGAGGCAGAATGATGCGCCCCAATCGGGTTGAAATAGCGCAGGGCGATCGTTTTCAATCCCTTAGCTTGTGCTGTTTCTTTGATGACCTCTTCGCCGATTTGCTTGGTATTGCCATAGGGGGATTCCGCTGGCTTTATGGGAGCGGCCTCCGTGATAGGAAGGTCGTCTGCTTGCCCATATACTGTGCAGGAAGAGCTAAATATAAAGCCACAGCTGGGGTGTGATTGTACATACGCCAATAGGTTTACCAGGCTGGTCAGATTGTTTTGATAGTATTTCAGGGGTTCTGCCACAGATTCGCCAACGGCCTTGTAGGCAGCAAAATGAATAATGCCATCAAAATGTTGCTCTGATAATGCAGCGCGGGTTGCGGAAGGATCGGCTATATCCACGTTCCACCAGGTTGGACGCTGCCCCGAAACGGCCTCAATGCCCTCCAGCACTTCCTTGCGCGTGTTGGATAGGTTGTCCGCCAATACGACATCATAGCCCTTGGCTAATAGCTCCACGGCCGTATGAGCGCCAATGTAGCCCAGTCCCCCCGTCACTAAAATTCGCCCCTTGCTCATCTTTTAAAGTCTTTAAAGTCTCGGTGCTCCTGCTTGTAAAGGACCTCATCGGGCAGTGCGCGAAATGCAGCATACGTCCGGGCCAACCCTTCAGCGCGGCCAACCTTTGGTTCCCAACCCAAAATTTCACGCGCTTTACGAATATCGGGTTGACGCTGGGTGGGGTCATCCTTGGGTAAGGGCTGATATACAATTTTCTGGTCTGTCCCCGTGAGTTTGATGATCTCTTCCGCAAAGGCTTTGATGGTGATCTCATCCGGATTGCCCATGTTCACAGGTTCGGCGTAATCGCTCAAAAGCAGTCGATAAATGCCTTCGACCAAATCATCCACATAGCAAAAGCTGCGTGTTTGACTGCCGTCACCAAAAAGGGTGAGGTCTTCGCCCCGCAAAGCTTGACCTATGAAAGCAGGCAATACGCGTCCGTCATTGAGGCGCATTCGAGGCCCATAAGTATTGAATATGCGGACAATACGTGTTTCTAACCCATGATAACGATGGTAGGCCATCGTCATAGCTTCCTGGAACCTTTTCGCCTCATCGTACACCCCACGCGGCCCAACAGGGTTTACGTGTCCCCAGTACTCCTCAGTTTGTGGATGCACTTGTGGGTCACCATAGACTTCAGAGGTGGAAGCAATCAGCATGCGTGCACCCTTGGCCATAGCAAGCCCAAGACAGTTATGGGTGCCCAACGACCCTACTTTGAGGGTCTGGATAGGGATTTTTAGATAATCAATGGGCGAGGCCGGCGAGGCAAAATGCAATAGGTAATCCAATGGGCCATTCAGGTGAATGTGACTGCTGACATCATGGTGTACAAAGGTGAACCCAGGCAATGCATGAAGATGCGCTAGGTTGCGCAGGTCCCCCGTGATCAAATTGTCCATAGCGACTACCTCATACCCTTCATGTAAGAAGCGGTCACAAAGGTGTGACCCGAGGAAGCCGGCTGCACCGGTAATGAGAATACGTGGCATTATTGAAGTCCTATTCCATTGTACGTAAAGCCAGCAGAACGCATCTCTGGTCCACTGTATATATTGCGCCCGTCAAAAAGAACGGGTTGATGTAATGCTTCTTTGACGCGTGCCCAGTCCGGAAGGCGGAATTCGCGCCATTCCGTGATTAAAAGCAAGGCATCCGCACCCGTTAGGGCCTTGTAGGCATCTGTGGCATAGTGAATGCGGTCCCCCAATTGATGCTTTGCTTCAGCCATAGCAGCAGGATCATACGCAGTAACCGTCGCCCCTGCCGCAAGCAACGCTTCTGCGATCACGACCGAAGGGGCTTCGCGCATGTCGTCTGTTTCAGGCTTAAAACTCAAGCCCCAAAAAGCAAAATGTTTGCCCCGAAGGTCTTGACCAAAATGGGCCTTCACCTTGCGCACCATGACCCTCTTTTGGTCTTCATTTACGTCTTCTACCGCTTGCAGGAGGCGCAGTTCATAGCCCTTTTCGCGGCCGGTGCGCAAGAGCGCCTTTACATCCTTCGGAAAGCAGGATCCGCCATAGCCGATGCCGGGGTAAATAAACTTGGTCCCGATGCGGGGATCGCTGCCAATGCCCCTCCGGACTTGGTTGACATCTGCCCCCATGATTTCGCACAGGTTGGCGATATCATTCATAAAGGAAATCTTGGTCGCCAACATCGCATTGGCAGCGTATTTGGTCATCTCGGCAGAGGGAATATCCATGAAGAGTACCGGGTGGCCGTTCAGCGTGAAAGGCTTGTAAAGCTGTGTCAGGACATCTTTGGCCTTATCCGTTTCTACCCCACATACAATGCGGTCAGGACGCATAAAATCATCGATCGCGGCCCCTTCTTTTAAAAATTCAGGATTGGAGACTACGTCGAAAGATGCGTCACTGCCACGCGCATCGAGGGCATGACGCAAGGCGCCCCGTACCTTTTCTGCCGTCCCTACGGGCACCGTAGACTTGGTGATCACCACGGTATATTGCGTTATATGGGTGCCAATCTCTTGGGCTACCGCCAACACGTATTGCAGATCTGCCGAACCATCCTCCCCCGGGGGCGTACCCACCGCAATAAAGACCGCTTCTGTTCCTTGGATGGCCGTTTGCAGGCTAGTACTGAACAGCAAGCGCCCCGAGGCTGCATTGCGTCTCACAATTTCTTCTAATCCTGGCTCATAAATCGGTAAGATGCCTTTTTGCAAATTTTTAATCTTTTGCACGTCAACGTCCACACAGGTAACCTGCATACCCACGTCACTCAAACAGGCACCTGTGACAAGGCCTACATAGCCTGTTCCTACTACGGTTATTTTCATGGAGTAAAGAAAGAATGAAGGGTTTGGATTATATAGGTTTGAACTTCAGGGGTCAATTCGCTGTGCATCGGCAGGCTTAATACCTGATCACAAAGGGCTTCCGCTACTGGGAAATGTCCCAAAGGGTAACGTGCTGAGGAATAAGCAGGCTGGGCATGCAAAGGCAAAGGATAATAGACCATGCTAGGAATGCCTGCCGCTTCTAGGTGTGCTTTTAATGCATCGCGCTTGCCGCCGTGTACCTTGAGGGTGTATTGGTGAAAAACATGGGTGCTAGCCGGATCGCGCATGGGAATACTGATGCCCTGAAGGCCTTGTATCCCCTCGTCATAATAGCGTGCAGCCGTTTGACGGTTGGCAGTGTATTGATCCAAATGGCGCAACTTGACCCGAAGGATGGCAGCCTGAAGCGTATCTAAACGGCTATTACAGCCCACAACATCGTGACGGTACTTTACTTTTTGACCATGGTTGGCCATCATGCGCAATCGATCAGCCAACGCAGCGTCGCGTGTAAACAAGGCACCTCCATCCCCCATACATCCCAAATTCTTGGAAGGGAAGAAACTGGTACATCCCATCGCACCCATGGTTCCTAGGCGTGCAGTTTGGCCGTTTGACAAGGTATAGCTTGCCCCTAGGGCCTGGGCACAATCCTCTATGAGGGGAATGCCGCGCTGGGCGGCCAAGGCCAAAAGAGATTCCATGTCCGCTCCTTGGCCATATAAATGCACGGGCACGATCGCTTTTGTTTTGGCCGTAATGGCCTTTTCTACTTGATCTAGGTCCAAGGCAAAGGTATCCGGGTGTACATCGACTAGCACGGGCTGTAACCCTAGTAAGGCGATCACTTCCGCGGTAGCTACATAGGTAAACGTGGCCGTAATGACTTCATCTCCGGGCTTCAGACCTAAGGCCATCAAGGCCAATTGGAGCGCATCGGTGCCATTAGCACAGGGAATTACATGCTCCACATCCAAATAAGTGGCCAATTCGGCTGCAAAAGCCTTGACATCAGGTCCTTGAATATAGGCGCCTGCGCGCACGGCGGCCAATAAAGCAGCATCTACTTCGGGCTGAATGGCGGAATATTGCGTTGCCAAATCCACCATGGGAATGGGTGAGGTGGGCTTATTCACGGGGGTCATACCAAGGGACAAAAATTGCTTTGACACAAAAATACCCCTTTTCACGCGCACTTAACGGTTGGATTCTGCGTTCTACCTTCGCATCATGCGCAATTTATCCCTTATATGGGTCTTGGCCCTTGTTATCGCTCCACACCTGCTTTTAGCGCAAAGTGTCGCCATAGCCCGTCCTCGCCGCAGCACCCCTATCCCAGAAAAGGTGGAGGGGCAACGTGGTGGCCTCATCCAAGTGGGCCTGGGCGGCTATCAGCCGAGTGGCGCATGGACCCATCGCTTTGGGAGTATGCTGGATGTACAAGCTAGTTACAGCCTGCTGAATGGCGCTACGCTCATAGGCCTAGATCTTGGCAGTTTATACAGCAGCCAGGTCAAAAACATGTCGGATGTGCTGAATTTCTTGCTCACCCCTGAAGGCGAGATCTTGAGTAATGATGGAAGCTACGGTAGTCTGCGCATCGAAATGCGTGGGTGGCAAATGGGGGGGCATATCGGTCAACGGTATCCCCTAAATCCATTGGGATCAGCCAAGAGCACCTGGTACTGGAAGGTAAAAGGGGGTGTCATGCAACATAAGATTGCCTTCATGTCCTCGGGGGGGGTGCCTATGTTGGCAGCCCCCTACACCTATGGGATGGATGAACTCCGCCGCGGACCCTTTGTTTCGGAAGAACTGGGTTTTTTGCATTTGGGTCGTATCGCTCCGCATTTTGCCCTGAGCTTGGTTGCTTTTCAAGGCTATATGCTCCCCATTAGAGGGTATTCCTTCACCCTACAGGGTCCCACGACGGCCGCCCAATGGGATGCAGGATGGGGAATCCGTGCGACGTGGATATTGCCTATGTTACAAGAAAAATCAGCGATCCGTTTTTATTACTAATGCACAGGCTTCCCGGTTGGTTGATGCGATGGGCGGTCCTGCTTGCCAGTGCTTTTGGGCACAGAAAAGCCAAGGCCCTAGTGGCCTTCCACCAACGCTATCAGATCCCGAAGGGACCCTTTGACCTCTGGGTACATGCCGCCTCTTTGGGGGAATATTACATGGTCCTTCCGATCATTGACCGCGCAAAATCCGAAGGTTGGAAGGTGTTGGTGACGTTTTTTTCTTCGAGTGGCGTCGAGCTTGCCGCCAAACAAGAGGCCTATTTTGCGATGGCCCCATGGGACCGTCCAGACGCTGTGGCAGCTTTTTTATCTACGGCAGAACCTAAGCAGGTGCTCTTTGCCAAGTATGACCTTTGGCCGTGCATGGCACGCGCGTTACAAAAACGCCATATCCCCTACCATGTGGCCTACGCGGAGGTTCGCGCTGGCCACCTTCGCTTGCACCCATGGAATCGGATAGAACGATTGACCTGGGCAGCCGCCCAGACGGTTTGGCACCAAACAGAAGGCAGTCTATCGCGGTGGACGGATGCCGGCTATCGCAATGGTCTATGGAGTGGTGATGGGCGGTTTGACCGCGTAACCAACGCCAGTCCAACAGCATCACTCCATGATTTTACTGATGGGCACCCCTTGCTCGTCGCAGGCAGTATATGGGCGGCGGAAGAAGCGCTCTTACTGCCTAATCTCCTCCGCTTTCCTAGGCTGAAGTATATCCTTGCGCCCCATGACCTGCAACGCATAGAGACGCTAGCGCGACGCCTTCCACTTCCTTCCCTACGCTGGTCTAGGTATCATCAGTATACACTCCAAGAGAAAACAGATGCGCGCGTCTTACTTGTCGATACGATAGGGGATCTTTCCAACCTCTATGCGGCCGGCAGCCTAGCCTTCGTGGGGGGTGGATTTGGGGCGGGCTTGCACAATATTCTTGAACCGCTTGCCCAAGGTTTGCCTGTACTTTGTGGGCCCCAAATTAAAGGGCATTGGGAGGCAAGCGAAGAAAACAATTCGGTGACCTTACTCCCCCTCACAGCACAGGCTTCCGATGTTGCCCAATGGATTCAAGGATATCTCGATCAGCCTAGCACACTTAAGCAGGATACGCAAAAAGCGCGTGCCTTTATCCAAAGAAACCAAGGAGCGAGCGAGCGTGTTTGGGTCGGCCTACTCCAAAATCACAGCATCCTTCAATCCTAGGAAGAACGCATATTCCATAGCCGTTTCTCTATACGCCTGATAGCGGCCAGAAGCCCCTCCATGTCCGGTTTCCATGTTGCAATACAAGTAGAGCGGTGCTTGGTTGGTGCGCAATTCACGTAGACGCGCTATCCACTTGGCTGGCTCCCAATATTGCACCTGACTATCATGTAGCCCTGTCGTAATCAACAAGGGTGGATAGGCCACGGATGCCACGTTATCATAGGGCGAATAGGATTTCATTCTAAAATAGGCTTCCGCTTCATTTGGATTGCCCCATTCGCTGTATTCGCCTGTTGTCAAAGGAATACTTTCATCCATCATGGTCGTCACCACATCCACAAAAGGAACGGCTGCTATGACGCCTGACCACAATGCGGGGCGAAGATTGAGCACGGCACCCATCAAAAGTCCACCAGCAGAGCCCCCCATCGCATAGAGCGCACTTGCCTTGTGTTCCGATTTTAAAAAGTCGGCACAGGCAATAAAGTCCGTAAAAGTGTTCATCTTGTGTTCCATCCTCCCTTGTTCGTACCAATCACGTCCTAGGTATTCGCCTCCTCGAATGTGTGCAATGGCATAAGCCATACCGCGTTCCAATAGGCTAAGACGTGCGACAGAAAAACTTGGATCAAGGGTAATACCGTAGGAACCATAGCCATACAAAAGGGTGGGTACGGGCTGATTCAATGCTTCTTTTGGACCAACCCACGAGATGGGCACCTTGGTGCCATCCGGCGCAGTGGCCCAATATCGTTTGGTTACAAAACGGGTTGTATCGTACCCTCCAATAACCTTTTGCGTCTTGAGAACCACGCGTTCTTGGGTCCGCATATTGTAGGAATAGGTTGTCGAAGGGGTGACCAAGGAGGTATAACCAAACCTGAGCCAGTCTGTATCCTCTGTGGGATTACTCCCCATATACAAGGTATAGGTCTCTTCTGGCTGCGCAATGACATGTGGTGGCGCTCCATCCCAGGGGCGTATCCAAAGGGAAACAAGGCCTTTAGCGCGCTCTTCGGATACCATGAAATCCTTAAACAACTCAACCCCTTCCAGAAGAACCTCTTCACGGTGCTCTATGAGAACGGACCAGTTCAAAGGCTCGTAGAGTGGCGCAGTAAACAGGGCATAATTCTTTCTGCCTTCTATGTTGCTTCGGATAAACCACTTGTCGCCAAAATGGCTCGCTGAATAC
>ERZ889078.230-NODE-230-length-51075-cov-55.652842_pt1 | contig 51075 bp, 47 predicted proteins | sample MGYA00521266_ERZ889078 | MGnify/ENA primary metagenome ERZ889078 (study PRJEB32303, sample SAMEA104408618) | aquatic metagenome | biome: Brackish water; feature: Pelagic; material: water | place: Baltic Sea | collected 2014-06-16T06:34:00 | depth 76,534 m ... | reverse complement strand
ATATAAATGAGAAAACTAGTCCTAAAGAAAAAATAAAAAAGACAATGTTAATTTTATATTTTTTTAAATTCATAAATATCCTGTATACCATAATTATATAGGATATTTCCTAAATTGTGAGTAAACACAAGTAATAAAAAAAAGATATAATTGCACTATGAATGAAATGTATAATATGGGATTGTCTATCCACTCTATAGGAACCGCTGTACTACTTGGGGTTATGTTATTAAACTTTGTAGTATTAAAAAAATCAACATCGCTTGTAAAGTATAAAAGAGTAAACAGTATATTTTTACTTCCTTTAACCGCCACTGTTCTTGGTGTAGCTTTTTTTACAGGTACTATTATGATGGCTGCAAAGCATTTAGATTTTACTCTTGCAAACATTGTGATGATTATTATCTCTTTAGTTCTGATTTACTTGGAGGTTAAACGCAACAAAGCCCTTAAGTATATCAATGCTTCTAAAGAGAGAGCTTTAGAGGTATATCAAGCTTTTGGAGTGAAAATTCTTCTAATTGAAGTTGTGATAACAACAGCCATATCTCTTTGGATGTGGCTCTTATGATATACCTTATAGAGGAAAATGCAGGACAAACGCAGCTAACTCTTAAAGGTGAAACATATAAATATCTTGTAAAAGTCTTACGACACTCTTTGGGCGACAAACTCAAACTTCGTAATAAAGAGTGTATTCAAGAGCTACATACTTATGAGATAGCAAGTATAGATGGAAGAAGTTTAGACTTAAAGTTACTCTCCACTGCCATAGATGAAGTAAATCCTCCTAAAGAGTTACATATCGCATGGTGTGTGATTGATATAAAATCTATAGAAAAAGTTCTTCCAAGTCTTAATGAGATTGGTGTGAGTAAGATTTCTTTTATATACTGTGATAGAAGTCAGAAAAATTTTAAACTTGATTTTAAAAGATTTGAACGTATTTTAGAAACATCTATGCAACAATCTGGAAGAACTCACATTATGGAGTTTGAAGTTTATAAAAATATCTCTGTGCTTATAGAAGAGTTTCCAGATACTAAAGTGTTTGATTTTAGTGACAACATTTTAAAAGGCGATAGCAATTTTAAAAGAGTGTTAATCGGTTGTGAGGGTGGCTTTTCCAAAGCGGAAAAAGAGTTGCTTCGTACTCAAGAAGTCTTTAGACTTGATACTCCAATGATACTGCGTTCTGAGAGTGCAGCCGTTGCAGTGGCAAGTAAAATACTGTTATAATTTGTAAACTGTGAAAATTTTAGATATAATTTCAATTCTAAAAATCTGCCCCCATACGGATTTAAAAAACTATATAGATGTACGTACATAAGACGTGTATCAAAAGGCAAAACATGAAAAAAGATTTACACCCTAACTTTGTAACTTGTACAGTAACATGTGCATGTGGAAATAGCTTTGAAAATAAAGCTGTGCAAGATTCTTTAAGAATAGATATCTGTAACGAATGTCACCCATTTTTTACTGGTTCTGAAAGAATGGTAGATACTGCTGGACGTATTGAAAAATTCAATGCTCGTTACGCTAAAAAGTAATCTTTAGGATTTGCTTACTCTTGTTCCAACTCCGATTGGAAACATCGGCGATATGTCACTTAGGGCTATTGAAGCTTTAAGTGAGGCCGACACTCTACTCTGCGAAGACACTCGTGTTACAAAAAAACTCATTCACATTTTAAAAGAGCGTTACCAAACTACTTTTAAAGAAAATCAAACATTTATATCACTGCACTCTCATAATGAACAAGCTTTTGTTGAAAAACTAGAACCCTCTTTTTTTGAACAAAATATTGTGTATGCAAGTGATGCTGGAATGCCGGGAGTAAGCGACCCAGGACAAGCTCTTGTATCTTATTGTATAAAAAATGATGTGAAATACGATGTTTTACCAGGTGCAAACGCAGTGCTTACTGCATTTGTTGCAAGTGGATTTATAGAGACTCAAATGCTTTTCTTTGGTTTTTTGGACCATAAAGGTAGTAGTAGAAGTATGGGCTTGCAACAAGCTCTCCATAATGGTTTTACAACTGTACTTTATGAGTCTCCGCATAGACTTGAAAAATTGCTTTTAGAAATAGAAGCAGAAGAACCAGAACGCGAACTCTTCTTGTGTAAAGAACTTACAAAAAAATATCAAAAATATTTTAGAGGTACAGCTTCAGAGGCACTTACAGAATTAAATGGAAATTTTCGTGGAGAGTGGGTTGTTGTCATTCGAGCGAGTAAAGCTCATATCTCTTCAGCTATTAGTCAAAAAGATGTTTTAGAACTAGATCTACCGAAAAAAGTACAAGCTAAACTCATAAGTAAAATTACAGGTGAAAACACAAAAGCTTGCTATCAAAGATTATTAACGATATAATTAATTTTGTAAATTATAAATCATAGGATTTTATTATGTCTGAAATATATCAAGATGAAAAAACTCAAGAGTGGTTTTTCCCCGAACATGCTTATATCCTAAGCGAAACAGATGCAAGAGGTGTTATCCTTTATGCTAATGATCTTTTTTGTGAAATAGCTGGGTATACACAGGAAGAGATTATTGGACAACCTCACAATATTATTCGATATCCAGATATGCCTCGTATTGCTTTTCAAGGTTTATGGGATGATATTCAAACCAAAGGCTTCTGGACGGGCATTGTTAAAAATTTACGTAAAGATGGCGGATACTATTGGGTTGATGCAACTGCACTAAGAAAAATTGGTGCAAATGGTGAAGTGACTTATCTTTCTATTAGAAGGTCACCTGCAAGAAGTGTTGTTAATTCATGTATCAGCTTATATGCTGATTTAAAAAGTAAAGAATAAGTTTTTTTAGATAGAATTCTTTTTATGTTAATTTATGCAAAACAACCAATATATTATTTGATAAACAAATACCCTCAAAAAATAAAAAAACTCTATCTTGCTAAAGAGATAGAGAAAAAAGAGTACTCTCGTCTTATGAAGATGGGATTTGAAATTAAACGTATCCCAAATGAAGCAGCACAAAAAATGTGTAAAAATGCTTCACATCAAGGCTTTTTAGCAGAAGTTGAAAATATTGCCCTACAACCGTATGATTTCTTTTTGGATAAAAAATTTATCTTAGTTTTATCTGGTCTTACTGATATTGGAAATATTGGTGCGATAGTGAGAAGTGCTTATGCCCTTGGTGTAAATGCAATCATCGCTTGTGGTGTTAAATCTTTGCCATTAGAACACATCGTCAGAACAAGCACGGGGGCTTTATACGATATGCCTTTTGCAATTGAAAACAATATTTATGATGTGTTAAATGATTTGAAAATGGCAGGCTTTACATCTTATGGAGCAGATATGAGCGGTCAAGACATTCGTGAAACTCGTATTGATAAGAAAAAAGTTTTAGTTTTAGGTAGCGAGGGAGAAGGTTTATCTTCTCGTGTTGTTTCAAAACTAGATTGTGCTGTGAGTATTAAGATGAAACATGAATTTGATTCTCTAAATGTAAGTGTAGCAGCAGCAATTTTAATGGATAGGATGCGATAATGAGTAAAGATCTAAAAAAATTAAAAAGTTTAGGTGCTCAAAAAATACATGAAGACACACACATCGCACTGCGTTATGTTCAAAGTGTCATTTATGAAAGCTTTGAAGGTTTAACAAAAGTACAATTTCTTGGATTTATTTCTATTTTGGAAAGAGAGTATCAACTTGATTTATCTTTGTTAAAGATAAAAGGTTTGGAATATTTTGAAGACGATGCATCTCATGGAAAAGTTTTTGTAGTTCCTGAAAAAAAAACAAATTTTGCAGCTCTATATATCATCATAGTAATAGTGATTTTTTCTTTAGCAATTTATGAAAGTTTTGATTTTACGAAAACAAATTTAGGTACAAAAGCACTAGATAATCATGCAATCGTGGATGCACAGAAGAAAATTTCTGTCAATCAGGAGATAGATGTCCTTGATGAAGATATATCAGATGAAAATCTTACTGCTGTAATTTCTGAGCTCAATACTTCTATAGAGACAAATAGCTCAAGTGAGCCTGAGAATGTTATAGCTGATAAAAAAGAGCCAGAAGTTGCTACCTTGTTTGCTCTTCCTGAAGTAAAAGTAGATAAAACATTATCGTCTATCGTGATTGAGCCAAGAGTAAGGGTTTGGATAGGCTATATAAATAAAACTGACAATAAAAAAACTCAAGCTATTGTAAATAAAATTTTGACCTTAGATGGCACTAAAGAGTGGTTAATTGTTGCAGGTCATGGTAGTATTGATATCACAGTAAATGGGGAAAAGACTAAATACTCTTCTCCTAAGAGTGTGCGATATAGGTACAAGGATGGGATTCTAAAAGAACTGAATATCCAAGAGTTTAAGGAACTAAACAATGGACGCTTATGGTAAAGTATCTTCTTTTTCTTACATTACTTTTTAGTACTTCTTTTGCTGATGAGTATAGCTTAGATACCGAGAATCTTTTATCAAAAAAAATAGAGTCGTTTTTAGGTGAAACAGTTTATAATCGTAAACTCAATTTTATTAATGTGATTTTTGAACCAAAATCTTCTTTTTATCAGAATGATAGAGTAGATATTGTTAAAGTAGTAAAAACATTAAAAGAAAATGGTTTACTCGAACTTTTTTTTGATAAACCAAAAGAGATACAACTTCATTTTAAAACAAGTGGTGCACCGCTATTTTTTGTTAAACTGATGAGTGACACCCTTCGTAATATTGGTTATTATCGCTATGTTACAACCTCTTCTTCTCTTAACTCATCTGCTTTTGAGTGGAATATTGAACTTACTTCGGAATATGCTACAGATCCAATGATACTGCAAAATGAACTCAAAAAAGCAGGCTGTGAAATTATAGATATAGAAAGAGAATCAGCTACAAACTGGACATACACTATCGACATGAGTAGAGCATTTTTGAACTTAATTCATCTTCAAGCAGAAGAGGAAGTGCAATTAAAGCACTCTTTGTATGCACATTGGTTAGATTGTTCCGAGATTGAATTTTTATCTATAAGAAGTACAAAACGAAATAATTGGTACCCGTATATTGCTTTTTATGATGTCTCCTTGCATCTCTTAAAAGTGACAAAAAGAGATACAAAACGATCTTTTATGAAGTTAAGTATTCCCTCCCAAGCGAAATATATCAAGATATCAGATATGTATACTCTGAAGAATGTAAAAGATGCACTTATTCTTACTTCAAAAGGGAAAAGATAGCATTAAACATTTTTAGCTAAAATAGCATTAATAATTTAGCTAGGACTATAAAATGTTTGATGAGATAAAATTTAACAGAGTTGAAAGACTTCCAAAGTATGTATTTGCTGAAGTCAATGAGATTAAGATGCAAGAGCGTCGTGCAGGTAAAGATGTAATAGATTTTTCTATGGGTAATCCTGATGGAGACACTCCAGAACACATTCGTGAGAAACTTGTCGAATCGGCCCAAAAAACAAAAACGCATGGATACTCTACATCCAAAGGTATTCCAAAACTTCTTAAAGCTATAGCTGATTGGTATGAGAGACGTTATGACTGCGTTTTAGACCCAGAGACAGAGTGTGTGGCTACTATGGGTTCAAAAGAGGGTTATGCCCATCTTACTTATGCTATCACAAATCCAGGCGATGTAGCTGTTGTACCTGATCCAACTTACCCTATTCATGAGTATTCTTTTATCTTAGCGGGTGGTAATGTTGTTAAATTTGGTATAGAGTTTGATGAGGATTATAAAGTAGATGAAGACAAATTTTTTGAAAATTTAAATCGTGTTTTTATGGAGTCTTCTCCAAAACCAAAATATGTTTTAGTAAACTTTCCACATAATCCAACAACAGCAACTGTAACACAAGATTTTTATGTGCGTTTAGTGGCAATGGCAAAAGAGAAAAGATTTTATGTTATTTCAGATATCGCCTATGGTGACATTACTTTTGGTGGATATGTAACACCCTCTATTATGTCAGTTCCTGGGGCAAAAGATGTAGCGGTTGAGTCTTTTACACTTTCAAAATCTTATAACATGGCAGGTTGGCGTGTAGGTTTCTTTGTTGGAAACAAAAAACTTATCGGTGCATTACAAAAAATAAAATCATGGCTTGATTACGGGATGTTTACTCCTATTCAAGTAGCTGCTACAATCGCTTTAAATGGTGACCAGCAGTGTGTGCAAGATATTACAGACAAGTACGACCATCGTCAAGATGTGCTTATAGAAGCCTTTGATAGAGCAGGGTGGCATATACGCAAAAATCAGGCAAGTATGTTCTCATGGGCTAAAATACCAGAGTGTGCAGCACATTTAGGTTCATTAGAATTCTCTAAACGCCTTTTAACTGAAGCAGGAGTTGCTGTTGCACCAGGTATTGGTTTTGGTGCTTATGGTGAGGGCTATGTTCGTATAGCACTTATTGAAAATGACAACCGTATTCGTCAAGCGGCAAAAAACATTAAACAGTTTCTAAAACAGTTTGATTGTGACAAGGAAGAAAACTAATATGTTAAAAGTCGGAATAATTGGTGTTGGAACAGTTGGAACAAGTGTCGCTGAGATTTTAAGAGACAATGCCGATGTTATTTCTGCTCGTGCAGGTGTTGATATAGTAGTTAAAAGTGGTGTTGTTAGAAATCTCAACAAAGATAGAGGTTTAGACATTATTATTACAGATAATGTGGATGATGTTTTAAATGATGAAGAGATTGATATTGTTGTTGAACTTATGGGTGGAGTTGAAGAGCCTTTTGAAGTAGTTAAACGAGCTTTAAAGGCAGGAAAAGCAGTAGTTACTGCAAACAAAGCACTTTTAGCTTATCACCGTTATGAGCTTCAAGAGATAGCAAAAAACATCGCATTTGAGTATGAAGCTTCAGTTGCTGGTGGGATTCCTATCATCAATGCTCTTCGTGATGGGCTTTCTGCAAATCACATAGAGTCTATAATGGGTATTATGAATGGTACTTGTAACTATATGATGACAAAAATGACTAATGAAGGTGTGAGTTATGAGGCTATTTTAAAAGAGGCTCAAGAACTAGGTTTCGCAGAGGCTGACCCTACTTTTGATGTGGGTGGTTTTGATGCGGCACATAAACTTCTCATACTTGCTTCTATAGCTTATGGCATAGATGCAAAACCTGAAGATATTCTCATCGAGGGAATTGACAATGTAAGAAGTGAAGACATTGCGTTTGCCAAAGAGTTTGGATATGCGATTAAACTTCTTGGTATTGCTAAAAAAGATGGTAATGAAGTGGAACTTCGTGTTCATGCCTGTTTGATTAAACAAGAAGAGATGATAGCTAAGATAGATGGTGTTATGAATGCAATTAGTGTTGTTGGCGATAAAGTTGGTGAAACACTTTATTATGGTCCTGGTGCTGGAGGAGATGCTACTGCTTCTGCTGTGGTCGCAAACATTATTGACATTGCAAGAAGTGGAAAATCAACACCTATGCTTGGCTTTAATCGCCCAATGGAAGGTGATAAACTTACACTCAAAGCAACTGCAAATATTGAATCAAAATATTATTTACGTGTAAATGTTTCAGACAAAGCCGGAGTTTTAGCAAAACTCACAAAAATCTTTGAAACACACAATATTTCAATAGAAACTATGTTACAACGTCCTGCTCAAAACGAGAGTGCAAATCTTTTAATCTCTACCCACATAGCAAAAGAGAGTGATATTCAAGCTATGATTAATGAGATTGAAACTCTTGACTTTGTAAATGCTCGTCCTGTTATGATTAGGATAGTATAAACAAAAGATGAAAATCTTAATCACAGGGGCGAGTTCTGGCCTTGGGGCTGAGCTTGCTCGTCAATATGCAACTTCTGATGTGGAACTTGTACTTCTCGCTCGTCGTGAGCAAAACCTACTTTCTTTAAAAAATGAACTCAATGAAAAATGTAAAAATATACAAATTATAGCTGTGGATGTAACAGAGTTTACTTTGCTTCAAGAGAAAATCAAAGCGATGGGTTATGTTGATATGGTCATCTTAAACGCAGGGATTTCACTTGGACATAAAGGAGATATCCCAACGATAGAACAGTTTAAAAACCTTTATGATGTGAATGTTCTATCAAATCATGCCATTTTAGAGATTTTGTTACCACTTTTTCGTGCTAAACACAGTGGTAAGATAGTCTTTATCTCTTCGCTTGCCTCACTTTTTTCTATGCCAACCTCAAAAGTATACTCCTCTTCAAAACGAGCCTTAAATGCTTATGCAGAGGGGATACGATATAAATACAAGCCTTTTGGTGTGAAAGTTATCACCATTTTACCAGGTTTTATAAAAAGTGAAATGACTGATAAAAATGAGTTTAATATGCCCTTTATACTTAAAACTAAAGAGGGAGTAAATCGGATAAAAAATGCGATAGAGTCCGGCAAAGAGTTTTATGCCTTTCCCTTTAGATTTTATTTAATTATTCGTGTTTTAAACATATTCCCATCTCTCTTAAGAGAGAAAATTGTAAACTACAAAAATTAATTCTAGGAAGCTTTTAATGGAAAATATAGTGACAATAGATAGTGTTTGTGCATACTGTGGAGTAGGTTGCGATATCGCTGCTCATGTTGACACAAAAGAGAATAAAATCAAAAAGATTTTTGCACATCCTGATGGTGTTGTTTCTCAAGGAAAACTCTGTATTAAAGGGAAGTATGGTTTTGATTTTGTGGATGCACAAGATAGACTCCGCATACCTCGTATACGTAAAAGCTTTTTAGAGAAAAACCCGCATATCAAAGAAGCTGTTGCTAGTAGTTTAACTGAACTTGATGACACTTGGTATGAGAGTGATTTAGAAAACGCAACAACAGCTGCAAGTATGAAACTCAAAGATATTCAAGCAAAATATGGTGAAAAGTCTGTTTGTTCTTTAGGGGGAGCAAGAAGTTCTTGTGAGGGTGCTTACCTTTTTCAAAAGTTTACTAGACATACTCTCAACTCACCACATGTAGATAACTGTGCTCGTGTATGTCACTCTCCATCACTTAAAGGTATGAGAATGACTATCGGTGAGGGAGCGGCAACTAACCCTTATAACGACATTTATAATGCCGAGTTTATGATAGTTATCGGTTCAAACACAACAGAAGCTCATCCTATTATTGCTAATCGTATCTTAGATGTGGCACGTGAACATGACAATCTTGCAACTTTTGATGTAAGAGAGATAAAGTTACATAGATTTTCAAAGTATAAAGTTATTATGCCTCATGAAGCAAATCTTCTTGTTTTAAATATGCTCGCTTATGTGATTATAGATGAAGAGTTGTACCATGATGATTTTATTGCAGATAGAACTAAAGGTTTCTTAGAGTTTAAAGCACAGATTTTAAATGACCCTTATGCTAATCCTAACTATTTTAAAGAGATAGAAGGGTATGAATATTTAGCTAAAATGATTCCAAAAGTAGCACGAGAGTATGCTCTTAAAAAGTCAATGATATTTTGGGGACTAGGGATTACCGAACATACCGATGGTTCGTATGCTGTTATGGCTATCACTCACTTAGCCCTAATGACAGGAAATGTTGGAAAACCAGGAGCTGGACTTATGCCTCTTCGTGGACAAACAAACGTGCAAGGCGTTTGTGATATGGGAATGCTTCCATACTATGCACCTGATTATCAAGAGCCAAAAGAAGTAGGTCTTATGACACCGCAACTTGTTGATGGCATGATTGAGGGAACAATTAAAGCTGTTTTAAATGTTGGAGAAGATTTAACACATATCCATCCAAATATCAACAAAATAACAAAAGCATTTGAAAATTTAGAACTTATTTTTGTGCAAGAGTTGTTTATGACTGATATTGCACAGCGAGCGGACATCGTTGTAGGTGTAAAATCAGCTTATGAAAAAACAGGTGTTTATGTAAATGCTATGAGAAGACTTCATCTCTCTCAACCACTTGTAAAATCAGACTTACCAGACGACTGGGAAGTTCTGCAACTTCTTGACAATAAAATGGGTGGAAACTCAAGTTATGAGAGTTCAAAAGATGTATGGGATGAAGTCAGAGAAGTCGCTTATAGACGTTTTAGCGGTGCTTCTTATATCCGTCTTGAGAAACACCGTAAACGCGGCTTGCAATGGCCTGTACACACTGAAGATACACCTATCTTACATCAACTAGATTTTAGAACAGATGACGGTTTAGGTGCTTTTTATTATAAACAGTACAAGCTTCGTGGAATGATACAAGAGATAACAACTAAGTCTCTTAAAGGGTATCATCTTACAACTGGTCGTGCTTTAGCACACTACAATAATTCAGCACAAACAAAATATACGGAGAGTTTAAATAAACGATATACAGAAGACATTTTACTCGTTAATGAAAATGATGCAGCTGATTTTACAAGTGAAAAAGTTATCTTAAAAACAGAGTATGGTCAAACAAATCCTTTAACAATTAAGTTTACAGACAAAGTACAGCCAAAAACTCTCTATACGACTTTTCATCATGCAGAATCAAAACTTAATGCCATTTTTGGTGATAAAAGTGATGAACTTATAATGACAGCTGCATTTAAGTCCTTAGAGGTTGAAGTTATTAACTGTTAAGAAGGAAATTTAATTTGAAACATTTTGAGATAGAAATTCAAAAATTGAACTATATTTATGATAATTTACTCAGTGGGCTTATCGCTGTTCCTCTGTTATCGGCGATTCTTTTTTATTCTTATTATGGCATCGTAGATACCAAGCATTTATACATTTGGTTTGTATCAAATCTTATTGTTATACTTTTTCGAGCTTTTCTACTCAGCTCCTATAGAAAAGCAACGATAACACAAAACAATTTTTTATTTTATTATAAAACTTTTTTTGTTTTAGCTTCTTTGACAGCTTTTTTGTGGGGGAGTGGTGCTTTTTTTATATTTCCATCTCAAGTAGAATATCAAATCATTATACTACTGTTTGTAGCGGGACTCATTTCTGGTGTTTCGGTAAATATTTCGTTATATAACTCAATGTTTATCACATACTTATTATTATCTTTAGTTCCATATATCTATGTTTTTTTTATGCAGAGTAGTGATATTTCTTTAATGTTATCAACTTCACTGTTTCTTTATATGCTTATCTTGTATATTATTGGTAAAAAGATATCATTAACTATAGAAAAAAACTTTACTCTTGCCTCTAAACTTGAAATAAAAGTCGAAGAAGCCAATAGTGCGAACAAAGCTAAATCTGAATTTTTATCTATCATGTCTCATGAAATTAGAACCCCTTTAAATGCTATTATGGGATTTGTACAAATTTTAAAGTATTCCGAAAAAGATGAAAAAAAATGGAAATACTTGGACACCATAGACAACTCTTCTAAAGTATTGACTAATGTAATTAATGACATTTTAGACATCACTAAAATAGAAGCAGGGAAACTTATTTTAGAAGAAGTGGAGTTTAATACTCAAGAAGAGTTTCATACAATTTATACACTTTTTGAACAAAACTGTATCGAAAAAGATATTCGTTTAATAAACTCAATATCTCCTAATATTCCAAATTATTTAAAATCTGACATCATGCGCATCAAACAAATAGTCTCTAATTTGTTATCTAATGCTATTAAATTTACAGAAGAAAATAAAAATATTGAACTCATTATAAATTACGATGATGTAACAGCAACACTCTATATTGAAGTTAAAGATGAGGGTATTGGTATATCAGAAAAAAATATTGAAAAGATTACTGAGTCTTTTACTCAAGCAGATAGCTCAACAGCTAGAAAATACGGAGGAACAGGACTTGGTTTATCTATAGTTACTCAACTATTGGCACTCTTTAAGTCAGAACTCAAGATTCAAAGTAGTGTTGGTAAAGGAAGTTCTTTTAGCTTTGAAATAATAGCAGAGTCGTGCGAATCTCCAACTAAAGATGAAGTCAGTAAGCAAAAAACATTATTTGATGGTAAAAAAATTCTTGTTGCAGAAGATAATAAAACAAACCAAATGCTTATAGAAATTTTACTTGAAGATTTAAATATTGAGACGACAATAGCAGCAGATGGGTTGATTGCAGAAGAACTGTACCAACAAGGTGATTTTGATTTAGTGTTAATGGATATAAATATGCCAAATAAGAATGGTACAGAAGCAATGTTAGAGATTAAAGCAGTACAACAAATAGATAAAAAAGAAGTTCCAATAATCGCTCTAACAGCAAACGCGGTGAGTGGTGATAGGGAAAAGTATCTAAACCTAGGTTTTGATGATTATCTTAGCAAACCTATAGAAAATGATATGCTTTTAAAAGTTTTAAACAAATACTTATGAGTAGAGCAAAAGGAAATCTTGCTGAAGATAAGTCTGTTGCATTTTTAGAAGAGAAAGGCTTTTTAATCATCGAAAGAAATTTTTACTCTCGTTTTGGTGAGATTGATATTATTGCAACTAAAGATGTTGTTTTACACTTTATCGAGGTTAAAAGTGCATTGGATTATGAACTGGCAATTCAAAACATTACCCCTAAAAAGCTCACAAGACTGATTAAAACAGGCGATGTTTATATGAAAAAAAATGGACTTGATGTTGATTTTGAGTATGATGCGGTAATTGTAACACCTTCTTCAATTGAGTTGCTCGAAAATATAACTTTATAGATGGTATAATTTTTAAAATCAATCAGGGAAGATCGTATGCAAGCAAAAATATTTTTTGGATCAACACAAGCAACAAAAGAGAAGTATCAAGATAGAATAAGCCCATATAGTGGTGAAGTGGTTTCTTCCGCCCCGATATGCGACAAAGAAGACGCACTTCGTGCTTTAGATATAGCTAAAAACGCAACTAAATCTGCCAAGGCATCAACCTTAGCACAAAGATGTTCATGGCTTTTAGATGTAGTGCAAAATTTGCGAGTTCAAAAAGAGGATATTGCAAAAACAATCACAGATGAAGTAGGAAAACCTATTGCATTTGCGAGAGTAGAAGTTGAGCGATGTATAGAGACTGTTACCTTAGCAGTTGAGACTATGAGAACGATGCATGGTGAAACCATTAATACTGATGCTATGAGTAGTGGTAAAAAGACAACAGCCTTTTTTTCTCGTGAACCAGCTGGTGTTGTTGTCGCCATTACCCCTTTTAACTTTCCTTTAAATCTAGTCGCGCATAAACTAGCACCAGCTTTAGTTGCAGGAAACACCGTTGTTCTAAAGCCAACTCCCGAAGCCCCTCTTAGCGCTTATAAGTTCGCAAAACTTTTTATTGAGAGTGAATTTGCTATAAAAGATGCTCTAAGTGTTGTGTATGGCGATGCTGAAGTTGGCAGTGCTCTTATCACTTCTGATATTCCTCGTGTGATAAGCTTTACGGGTTCAGTTCCCGTGGGAAATATCATTACAAAATCAGCTGGGATTAAAAAAGTAAGTTTAGAACTTGGTGGAAACGCAGCGACATTTATTGAAAAAAGTGCTGATTTGAAGTTAGCAGCTTTTCGTTGTGCTTTGGGTGCTTTTGTAAACTCTGGACAAGTCTGTATATCGCTTCAACGTATCTATGTTCAAGCAGATGTATATGATGAATTTTCCGCACTCATGGCAGAAGAGAGTCAAAAACTCGTTGTGGGTTCCCCTTATAACGATGATACTTTTATGGGACCTCTCATAGACTTAGAGGCAGCTGATCGTGCTATGAGATGGGTAGAATCAGCCATAGAAGAAGGAGCACGTCCACTTCTTCCTCCATATCGTGAGGGAAGAATGTTTCACCCTTGTGTTATGGCGGATGTGACTGATGATATGGCGATAGTATGTGAGGAAGTATTTGCTCCTATAGTTTCTCTTGTAAAAGTTGATAGCTTTGATGAAGCGATAGAGAAGATGAACAACTCTCCTTATGGACTACAATTTTCACTCTTTACAAATGACTTAAGTATCACAAAACAGGCTATTAGTGAGCTTGATGCAGGGGGAATAGTTATCAACGATATGCCGACTCTGCGTTTTGATATTCAGCCGTATGGTGGAGTAAAGCTTAGTGGTGTTGGACGTGAAGGACCGCGTTTTGCCATTGAAGAGATGACAGAGATTAAGAGTGTCGTTATTTGTTAAAAAAACAGTAATAATCTCCGCTTGTCTTTTAGGAGAATATTGCCGTTATGATGGAAAAACTAAAAAAATAAATGACATAATCGAAGCTTACAAAGAGTATGAAATTATCCCTTTTTGTCCAGAAGCACCTCTTTTTGGAACACCACGAGAGAGAATATCGGTTGTAGAAGTTGATGGAGTGCAAAGAATTATCACAGATGAAACAAAAGTAGATGTAACCCTGCATTTGAAGCATGAAATCAACTTGTTTTGTGATGAAAATCCTAATGTCGATGCCATAGTCTTAAAGTCAAAAAGCCCAAGTTGTGGACATGGAACGACACCCATTTTAAATGAGAAAAGAGAACTTCTTAGATATGGTGATGGCATAGCAGTCACAATATTTAAGAAAGCATACAGTACAATAAAATTAAAAGATGAGTTTTTTATAGCATAATATTTTTATTATTGTTATATAATGAAGTGATAGGAGTTTTTATTGTGATGAAGTTTTTTATTCTTTTTATTGTGCCTTTTGTTGTAAGTATAAATGCCAATCAACAATATGCTCCAGCTAATATTTTGGCATCAGGGAATAATAAGTTTGTACTCCCTGTATTGATACAAAGTTTTTGTAAGAAGTATCCTGATGCTAGGGTTGTTGTTCAGTATGGGGCAACTGGTGATTTGGCACACTCTATTTTAGATGGGGTAAATTATGATATTTTCCTTGCGGCAGATATGAAATTTCCTCAAATGATTTATGATGCACATAAAGCACTTAACCCTCCAAAAGAGTACTCAAGAGGTAGTATTATTCTTTTTGTTCCAGCAGACAAAACATTGCATCAAAAAAAACTTGAAATACTAAAAGATAAAAAAATCAACTCCATACGGAATGGCGGCTATGGAAATTTTGAAAAATTTCTCTCTTTTAAAATTTTTAGAAAAAAAGATAAGATACTCCACAGATATATCTACTGCAATTACCAATGTTATTTGGTATGATGATGCTGGATTTCTCTCTAAGTCTGCGATAGAATCTTTGCCTACTGGTTATAAAGAAGAGGGTGTCAACTGGATAGAAGTTGATCAAAGTTTATATACCCCTATTGTTCAAGGTTATGTGATTTCAAAACATGCTAAATCCAACGATAATGCTGTGAAATTTATAGATTTTTTACTTTCAGAAGAGGGACAAATAATTTATAAGGCAAACGGTTATAAATAGGTGAAGACAAAATGAAAAAAAATATTTTACTTTTACTTTTATTTACATTTGTATTTGGAATATTTTATACTTTGCTAAAGCTAGATAAAGATGAACGCATAGATGAACTTTTGCAAGATGAATCAAAATATCTTGAGATAAGCTATAAACAGGGTTTAGATAGATTCCATGATATAGCAGAAAATGTGTATATTGCTTTACAAAATGATACAAAATTTATAAATATTCTTGCAGGTATAGATACAAAAGGAATAGATAAAACACATAAAGCACTTTATAGACACATCAATGATGAATTTAGTCGTTTAGAGCAGTTAGGGGTTATGGGTTTACAAATTGTTTTACCAAACAATGTAAGTGTTTTAAGAATGCACAAAGTAGAGAGGTATGGAGATGATCTTACCCCAGTACGCTATAGTTTAAACTATACAAACGAGCTTAAAACACATCTTCATGGTTTTGAAGAGGGTCGAACGAGTCATGCTTTTAGAGAGTTATACCCTCTATTTAAAGATGGTAAACATTTGGGTGTGATGGAGGTTTTGTTTTCATCTACAAGAATACAAGATTATACTATGCGTGCATCAAGCATACACACCCACTTTTTAGTTAACAAGAAAGTGTTTAAAACAAATGAGTGGAAAGCTAATATCACGGAACCTTACCGACAAAGTATTGAGCATGAAGAGTATCTATTTAGTTTAAGCGACCATATGCAACATGACCGTTTAGATAAATCAAATAAAACTTTGATAACTCCTTTACGAGAAGAAATAGATGCTGGTGTAGCAAGTGGAAAAACATTTGGAGTGTATAAAAAGTTAGATGACACAGTGAAAATCGTCACTTTTTTACCTCTTAAAAGAATGAAAGATGCTAAAGTAGTGGCTTACTTGGTCTCTTATACTGACTCTAACAAAATATATAACATACTTTATCGTTACAATATTTATCTGATTTTTCTTTTAGTGTTATTGATTATAATTTTTGCGATAACGAACAAGGCTCTCCATGTTAACCGTACAATGAAACTAGAACTACAGTATGATGGATTGACAAATGTTTATAACAGAAAATATTTTATGAGATTTTCAAAGAAAGAGTTTTCTTATTTAGATGCAAAAAATAGAAATTTCACTATAGTGATGGTTGATATAGACTATTTTAAGCATGTAAACGATGATTATGGGCATCAGACTGGGGATGATGTTTTAGTTGGACTATCAAAAATATTAAAAGATTCTATACGCTCTTTAGATAAAGTAGCTCGTTATGGAGGAGAAGAGTTTATTATGCTTCTTTTAACAAATGAAGAAAAAACTTATACAATTATAGAAAAAATACGAGAAACAATTCAAGCTTCTGAATTTGGTGAACAAAAACTTAAGGTAACTGCATCTTTTGGTATAGCACAGTACAAAGAGGATACTTCAGTTGAACATATAATCAAACGAGCAGACAATGCACTATATAAAGCAAAAGAGTCAGGGCGAAATCAAACGATAATCCTTTAAAAGAGTTTAGGCTAAGTTTAGGTATAATCGCACAATTTTATACAAGTGATGTAACTTATGGATATTAGAGAAGAGTATTTAAAATTTTTTGAATCAAAACAACATAACCGTGTCGCATCTTCAGCTTTAGTGCCTGATGATGCGACTTTACTTTTTAACAATGCAGGAATGGTGCCTTTTAAGTCTATCTTTACGGGTGAAGTACCAGCTCCCTCAAACCCTCGTGCAACTTCTTGTCAAACTTGTATTCGTGCCGGTGGAAAACATAACGACCTTGAAAATGTCGGTCACACAGCACGTCACCACACTTTCTTTGAGATGATGGGAAACTTTAGTTTTGGTGATTACTTTAAAGAAGAGGCTATTGCTTATGCTTGGGAGTTTATCACAGAAGTTATCAAACTTGATGTAAGTAAACTTTGGGTTACAGTGCATGATAGTGACGATGAAGCAGAACAAATCTGGATGAAACATGTAAGTAAAGATAGAATCATGCGTTTAGGCGATGCCGATAACTTTTGGCAAATGGGTGACACAGGACCATGTGGACCATGTTCTGAGATTTTTTATGACCAAGGTGCAGAAAATTTTAGTGGAGTTGAAGATTATATGGGTGGTGAAGGTGATAGATTTTTAGAAATCTGGAATCTTGTTTTCATGCAGTATGAACGAAAAGTAAAAGATGGCGAGTTAATCCCACTTCCAAAACCATCTATTGACACAGGTATGGGGCTTGAACGTGTTGTAGCCATCAAAGAGGGAGCTCTTTCAAACTATGGCTCATCGCTTTTTATGCCAATTATCAATCAGGTGCAAGATTTGATAGCTAAAGAGTACAGGTACGAAACGGGAGCTTCTTATCGTGTAATAGCAGACCACATAAGAACAGCTGTTTTCTTACTCTCACAAGGTACAAACTTCTCAAATGAGGGACGTGGTTATGTTCTTCGCCGAATTTTACGTCGTGCTGTTCGTCATGGGTATCTTTTAGGTTTTCGTGCTCCTTTTATGTATAAACTGACAGATACTTTAGTAGAGATTATGGGTGGTGAGTATGACTACTTATCTCCTAAATCAGAAGCTGTAAAAGAGCAAATAAAACTTGAAGAAGCGAGATTCTTTAAAACTATTGAACGTGGAATCGCTCTTTTTGATGAAGAGTTGCAAAACACTACTGACATCTTTAGTGGTGAGGTCGCGTTTAAACTTTACGATACTTTTGGTTTTCCACTTGATTTGACAGAAGATATGCTTAAAAGCCATAACTTGACACTAGATTCTGCAAAATTTGAAGAGTTAATGCAAGAACAAAGAAGCTCTGCAAAAGCAGCTTGGAAAGGTAGTGGTGATGCGGCTGTTGCAGGTGACTTTAAAGAACTTTTGGAAAAATTTGGTGAAAACACTTTTGTTGGTTATGAGTTTACACAACATAGCGGTGAAGTTTTAGCACTTTTAGATGAGAACTTTGCAAGAGTTGAGAGCTTAAATGCGGGTGAAAAAGGTTGGGTATATCTTGACATTACTCCTTTTTATGCACAGAGTGGTGGACAAACTGGTGATAGCGGAGAGCTTGAAGGTTTTGCAAATGTGCTAGATACTAAGAAGTTTTTTGGACTTAACTTATCTCAAGTTGAGGTGAGTAAAGAGCTTCGTTTAGGAACTGTTGTTGATGCTCATGTTGACCTAAGCCGTGGCGAAATTACAAAACACCACTCAGCGACACATTTACTTCATGCTGTTTTGAGTGATGTTTTGGGCGAACATATTGCACAAGCTGGTTCACTTGTTGAAGCAGATAGACTGCGTTTTGACTTTTCACATCCTAAGGCTATTAGCGACGGGGAACTCACAAAAATTGAGCAGAGAGTAAACTACGAAATTATGCGAGGCATTACTGCAAAAACAGAAGTTTTAGCTATAGATGAAGCAAAAAAATCAGGTGCAAAATCACAGTTTGGTGAGAAGTACGGAGATGAAGTTCGTGTTGTAAGTTTTGGCGATGCAAGTATTGAGTTTTGTGGAGGAGTTCATGTTGAGAACACTGCAAACATCGGTTCATTTATCATTACAAAAGAGTCAGGTGTAAGTGCAGGTGTAAGACGAATAGAAGCAGTTTGTGGAAACGCAGCTTATAACTATTTTGTGCAGCAGAGAAATTTAGTACAATCTGCTCAAACAGAGGTGAAAAATCTTGATATGATGGCAGGAATTAACCGTTTAAAATCAACAATCAATGAACTGAAAGTTGAACTAAAAGAAGCACAAGAGTCTGCAAAAGTAGAGATTAAAGTAGATGAAATAAATGGTGTAGCTGTTGTAGTTGAAGAATTTCCTAGCGGTGACATTAAAGAAAAAATCGATGAACTTAAAAATCAAAATGATAAACTTTGTGCAATGTTATTTCAAGTCAAAGGCGATAAAGTACTCATAGCCGCTGGTGTAAAAGATGCTAATGCTAAAGCTGGTGATTGGATTAAAAAAATTGCTCCTATTTTAGGTGGTGGTGGCGGCGGTCGTCCAGACTTCGCACAAGCTGGTGGAAAAGATGCTTCAAAACTTCCAGAGGCAAAAGTAGAAGCACTCAAATTTATTACAGAGGCATTGAGCTAGATGAAAGATTTTATTTATGTGGCTTTTGCAGATTATAGAACACAGATAATCTTTTTACATGTTATCTCAGCGGTTGTGTGGGTTGGGGGTATGGTAGCTATGCGTTTTGCAGCGCATCATTCATTTCAAGAAATAGAATCACCTCTGCACCGCTTAGAAAGAGTTGCACATGCACTTAAACGTTTGTTTATGATAGTGAGCCCTTTTGTAGTTATCTTAATTATTACAGCAGTTATGATGGCTGTCGGTTTAGGATTCCGTGAGGCGGCTGTTGATGCAAATCATAATGTTATAGATGAAAATGCTTTTTTTCTTTATAGTTTAGTGCATGTTAAAGAGGCTATTTGGGTAGTGATGGCAGCTAATTTAGCTCTTATGATGTACCTAAGAAGACAAGGTGAACAACTTTTAATTAAAGGTGATGCTAGGGGTGCTAAAGGTAAGTTAGGTCTTATCGGAAAATATATGGTTCCTTTAAACATTGTTTTAGGAATTATCGCCATCTATCTGGGTGTATTTTTGAGAAATGCTTACTAGACGATGCTACGTTTAGCTTCCTCCTCACAAACGAGAGCTTTACTTCTTGCAGATGCAGGCATCTCTTTTAAGCAAGAGAGTGTTGATTTTGATGAAGATAAAATCATCGCAACTTCTCCTAAAAACTTCGTTTATCAAGCGACAATGGGTAAGTACGAAGCCAATCTTAGAGCATTTGGTTTTGAAGATTATCCTCTTTTAGTGGCAGATACAGTAGTGACTGCAAGAGGACAAATCCTTAGAAAAGCTCGATGCAAAGATGATGCGAGAAATATCTTAATGACACAAAGTGGCAACATTACTTCTATCGTTACCTGCATGGTATATCACTCAAGGGAGCAAAAAATTATAGATATTTCTCAAACTGATTATCTCTTTGAAAAGTTTGATATGGACTCGTTAGATAAGTACTTAGAGAGTGGTGAGTGGCGAGGAAAAGCAGGTGCTTGTATGGTTGAGGGGTTTTGTAAATCTTACATCAAAGAAGTCCGAGGATTTGAGAGTACAGCAATGGGACTCAACACAGACCTACTCAAAGCATTTATCTAAATTATGCTTTTTTACGAAAATGAACTCAAAGCCCTTAAAAACGCAGGACGATACCGCACCCGTGAAGTTATAAACACAGAGCTAAAAGACTTCGCTTCAAATGATTACTTAGGACTTTCTCACAACAAAGAACTCCATAAAAAGGCTTGTGATTCAATAGAAAAATTAGATGTACATGCTTCAAAAGCTTCTATGCTTGTCAATGGCTATCATCAAGTGCATAAAGATTTTGAAGATGCTTTATGTGAGGCAAATGGTTTTGATGCTGGTGTTGTTTTAGGAAGTGGCTTTAATGCTAATATTGCACTCATAGAAACACTTACAAGAAAGGGTGACACTCTTTTTATGGATGAACTTTACCATGCTTCGGGAGTTCTTGCTTCAAGTATCAATGGCATAGATGTTGTGTTTTTTAAGCATAACGATATGAATGAGCTGCGTTTACTCTTAGAAAATTCTCATGCTAAACGCAAGATTGTAGCGGTTGAGGGAATATACTCTATGGATGGCGACCTCTGTTCTGGCGAAGTTTTTGAAATTTGTGACACTGCTAATGCTCTGCTGATTGTAGATGAAGCACATAGTAGCGGAGTGATTGGGAAAGAACTTATGGGTGTGTTTGATTATTATGGTGTAAGTATTAAACCAAATCACATAAAGATGGGTACACTGGGAAAGGCTTATGGTAGTTTTGGAGCTTTTATTTTGGCAAGTGAACACATAGTAGAGTATCTTATTAACCGTGCCAAACCGATTATTTATGCTACTTCTCTCTCTTTATATGATACTATTTTGGCACATCAATCATTGGAATTTATTCAAGAGAATAAAGAAGTTCTAAAAGGTGCAATTTTAAAGCGACAAAAGATAATAAAAGAAGAATTGGACATAGAAGTTGTTGGTTTAATTATTCCTGTTTTGATAGGAAATAACACAAAAGTAATTGAGATTAAAAACAGACTGCAAGATTTAGGCTATAGTGTAGGAGGAATCAGGCAACCTACAGTGCCTAGTGCTATTATTAGGCTTATTGCTAGAGTAGGTGAGCGTGAAGAGGACTTAAGAGCTTTATGTAAAAATTTAGCTAAAATAAAAAGATGAATATCCAAGCACTAAAAATTACTTTAGATAATAATACCTTAGTAGATATAAACTTCACCATCAACTCCTCATTAGCCCTAGTAGGGCAGAGTGGTAGCGGAAAAAGTTTGACACTCAAAGCACTGCTTGGCATGCTGCCAAGTTCTATGAAAAGCACTATAAAGCATGATGCTGATTTTGAGTTTCAGGCTGGAAAAACTCTCTCTTTAGTACCTCAAAACCCCTTTACCGCACTCTCTCCACTTACTAAAATAAAAAAGCAATTTTTTTCAGATAAGGCACGAGTGGAGGAACTATTTGAAGAAGTAGGCTTAGATAAAGCACTATTAGAGAGATTTCCTCCAGAGCTATCAGGAGGACAACTCCAACGTGTTGTTATAACTATGGCACTAGAATCAAAACCAAAGTTACTTTTGCTTGATGAGCCAACAACAGCCCTAGACCCTCAAACAAAAACAATTGTTCTTGAACTTTTAAAAAAACTACAAAAAAAAGAGGGTTTTTTAATGCTTTTTGTGACACATGACATCTCTTCTGCTGCACAGCTTTGTGAAGATATTTGTGTGATAAAAGAGGGAAAAGTTGTTGAGGATGGTATAATAACAAACATATTAGAAAATCCAAAACAAGAGTATACAAAAACACTCATCCAAGCGAATTTTGCAAATAGGAATTTTAGAGAATGAAATATATTAAGAGACTTATTTTAACCCTTTTTATACTAGGGTTTTTATCACCGTTTGCACTTGTTGGGTATTACCTTTTTGCTTTTGAATATGATATATCTAAACTAGTTGATTATACGCCATCAACTACTTCAATCATTTATGATAGAAATGGGGATAGAGTAGCAAATGTTTTTTACAAAAAGAACCGTTTTTATGCTCCATACAATGAAATTCCACCTCGTGTTATAGAAGCTCTTGTAGCCATAGAAGATACTACTTTTTTTGAACATCCTGGGATTAATGTCGAAGCTATTTTTCGTGCAGTTGTCAAAGTGCTTCAAGCTGGAAAGGCTGTACAAGGGGCAAGTACCATAACACAACAGCTTGTTAAAAACGTACTCTTAACTCGTGAGAAAAAACTTTCACGTAAAATAAAAGAAGCTATTTACTCCATTAAAATAGAGCGAGCTTTAAGTAAAACACAAATCCTTGAGCGTTATCTAAATGAGATTTATTACGGGCATGGATATTATGGGATTAAAACAGCAGCTGATGGCTACTTTCATAAACGCTTAGAAGATTTGACCCTTAAAGAAATCGCCATACTAGTAGGACTTCCTAAAGCACCAAGTACATATGCACCAACTCGTAACTATGAAATGTCCATGGGTAGAGCAAATCGTGTTGTAACTCGTATGCATGTTCTGGGTTGGATAGAGGATAAAGCTTATGCGACAGCTTTAGCAGAGTCACCAAAAGTTCATGACGATACTTTAACAAAAAACAAGGCTCCTTTTATAGTAGATGAAGTTTCTCGAATAATGCAAGATAAAGGGATAAAAGACTTTAGGACAGGTGGTTACAAAATCTATACTACAATTGATTTACGACTTCAAAAAGCAGGAAGAGAATCTCTAAAGTATGCTTATGATTTAGCACTTGAACGAAGTATCAAACATGAAGAAAAAGAGCGCAAAAGATTAGAATATGCTCAAAAAACTGAGGATGAAGAGTTTGAATTTAGAGATGTTAATATGTCTCAACTCAACGGAGCATTAGTCTCTCTTGATTCTGAAACAGGGGATGTCTTAAGTCTTGTGGGCGGTGTTGATTATAAAAAAAGTTCTTACAATAGAGCGACACAAGGAAGACGCCAACCCGGCTCTGCGTTTAAACCTTTTATATATCAAGTTGCTATAAATCTTGGGTACTCTGGGGCTACAAAACTTGTGGATATAGCTAAAACATATGCCTATGAGAAAAATGGTGAAGAGATGAAGTGGCAGCCTAAAAACTATGAGAAAGATTACAAAGGTTTGATTCCTTTAAGAGAGGCATTAGTACATTCTCGTAATCTTGCAACAATTAACCTAGTAAATGAGTTAGGTTTAAATTCATTGTTAAAAGAGTTGGATAAATTCAATATCCAAAACTTACCACATGATCTCTCTTTATCGCTTGGAAGTATCTCTTTATCCCCATTACAACTAGCACAATACTATACATCTTTTTCAAATCAAGGGATACAAAAAGTTTCACATTTAATATCAAGAATAGAACAAGGTTCAAATACTGTGTATGAGAAAGAGGATACCTCTTTTGAAGTTTCTCCTCCAACACAAGCTTTTATCATGACTACTATTATGAGAGATGTTGTTAGTCGGGGAACTGGACGAAGAGCAAGAGCAGCAGGTATAGAACTTGCAGGTAAGACAGGAACAACTAACAATAATGTTGATGGTTGGTTTGCAGGTTATTCTCCAACGACAGAAACAATAGTATGGTTTGGCAATGATGACAACTCTCCTATGTATCGTGGTGAAACAGGGGGACGAATTGCTGGACCTGCATTTAGTAAGTTTTATGAAAAGGCATTAAAGTTATATCCTCAGATGAAACGTAAGTTTGATGTTCCAGAGGGAATAGTAGAGGTAAATATAAACAAAGGGAAAGAGTATTTTAGTGATATTTCTAAACCACCACGAGCAGAAGAGGAAGTAAGCCCAGAAGATGAGCTTTTATGGTAAGGTTTACTTCTCTTCTTCTTTAGGCTTACGAGCTTTGATATTGATTGTTTTACCTACTTTTTTTGGAGCATCGTATTGATCTCTAGCTGTTCCATCATAACGGTGGTTTCTATCTCCACTTTTGCCTGAAAAAATTGCTTTTCCATTTTCATCTTTACCTAAAAATTTGTTTGGTGCTTTTTTCTTTTTAGCCCATTTATCATCAGAATCAGATTTTTTGTCATAAGGTTTTTTATCATATGCTTTCTTTTCGTATGATTTTTCTTTAGGCTCCCCAGTTTTTTCATCGTAGCGTTTTTTAGCAACTTCTTTGATTTGCTCTTTTGTAAGAGGTTTTGGTCCCCTTGGCTCTTCTTTTTTTTCTATTTTTGGGTATTGAAAACCCTCTGTAACTTCTTGTTTAAGAGCACGTCCTAAAAGCATCTCAACTTGATAAAGCTCTTTTTGCTCATTTTCATCTAAAATCATTACTGCTTTTTGTGTAGCCTTAACAACTCTCGCCATATAAACAATGTTTTTTATAGGCAAATCAAAGCTGATAAGAAATTCACAACTAAGTTCTTTGTCTTTTATGAGGTCCTTGTCTTCGATAACCTTGATTGCTTTGTTTTCTAGTGCATCTATAATAGTTTGCGGTTCTTTTGAACAGGCTACTAAGATGTTTACACCTTCATGTTCAGAGATAATTTTATTTAAAAGCTCCAGTTTTTTGTCAGTTTGACATTGGTAAACTCGATGATTGTTTGGTTTTATAGAGATTTGATTGCTTGACATAGGGGAGCCTTAAAAATTAGTTTTGAAATTATAGCCACATTCGCCCTAAATTATGCTATTATCAAAGATACTTAACAATTAGGATACAAATGTCATTTAACAACTTAGGACTCTCAGTAGGACTTTTAAAAGCTATCAAAGAACAAGGCTATGATACACCTACACCAATTCAAGAAAAAGCAATACCAATTATTTTACAAAAAAAAGATGTTTTAGCTGGGGCTCAAACAGGAACAGGAAAAACAGCAGGCTTCACACTCCCTATGTTAGAACTTTTAAGTCGTGCAAAACATAAAACGCAACAACACAAAGTAAAAGCACTTATACTAACACCAACACGAGAACTTGCTTCTCAAGTGGAAGAGAGTGTGAGACTTTATGGTAAGCATATGCCATATAAATCAGTAGTTATCTTTGGTGGAGTGAAGATTAACCCTCAAATTGTTGCACTTCGAAAGGGTGTGGATATTGTTGTAGCAACGCCTGGTCGTTTACTAGACCATATTTCACAAAAGACGATAAACCTTAGTCATGTTGATTTTCTTATCTTAGATGAAGCCGATAGAATGCTTGATATGGGTTTTGTAAATGACATCAAAAAAGTCATAGCGGTTCTGCCAAAAGAGCGCCAAACTCTGCTTTTCTCAGCAACTTATTCTGATGATATTAAAAAACTTTCAAACCAGTTTTTAAAGTCACCCACCCTTATAGAAGTGGCTCGTGCAAACACTTCAAGTGAGATAGTAAAACAAGCAGTATACCATGTAGATAAAGAGCGCAAACGCGAGCTTTTAACACATCTTATCAATGAGGGCAAATGGAAACAAGTCTTAGTTTTTACTCGTACAAAACATGGTGCAAATCGTCTAAGTGGACAGCTTGAAAAAGATGGTATATCAGCTGCAGCTATACATGGAAATAAAAGTCAAAATGCACGAACAAAAGCCCTTGCTGATTTTAAAAAAGGTGAAGTGAGAGTTTTAGTTGCAACAGACATTGCTGCACGGGGAATAGACATTGATCAACTCCCTCATGTTGTCAATTATGAACTACCAAATGTAAGCGAAGATTATGTGCATAGAATAGGTAGAACAGGGCGTGCTGGTCATACGGGTGAAGCGATTAGTTTAGTCTGTGTTGATGAAGATGATTTTTTAAATAGTATCGAAAAACTTATTAAAAAAGATATTCCAAAAGTATGGTTAAAAGGCTTTAAACCAGACCCAAGTATAAAAGCTGAACCTATTAACATGGGTGGAAACCGCGGGGCTAGAAATAAGCCACGAGGTGGGGTAAATGGAAGAAACCAAAATCGAAGTTCGAGTAACTCTCAAAGAAGAAGATAAACTTTTTCTTAGTGAGTACTCAAGTCTTTTAAAAGCCCATCTTTTAAATCGTATATAAGTCCATGGACACTGAGTTCTTGATTGTTGTCCATGGCATTTTGAACAATCGTTGTGTTAAGAATATTTCTTACTTGTTCCACCACATTTAATTCACATAATCTATGAAATCTTTCTTCTTTATCATCTATGTTTTCTAATTCATCTTCATGAAATCTATATACATCTTTAATGTGTCTAAGCCAATTATCAATAAGACCATGTTGTGTGTCTTCCATAGCAGATCTGACCCCACCACAACCGTAATGTCCACACACTATGATATGTTTTACTTTAAGTATTTCAACTGCATACTGAATTACAGAAAGGGCATTTAAGTCTGTATGCACGATAACATTAGCGATATTTCTATGGACAAAAACATCGCCAGGTGGTAAATCTATAATTTGATTGGCTGGAACACGACTATCGGCACAGCCAATCCAAAGATATTCAGGATTTTGTTGTTTTGAGAGTTTATAAAAAAATTGTGGATCCGCTTGAGAAATTTCTTCTGCCCATAATTTGTTGTTCTCAAATAGTTTTGTGAGTTTTTTGGATTTGTCCATGTGTATCCTTTAACAGCTTAATGCTGTAAGGATAGCACTTTTTAAATTATAGAGTTCTTGTATATTTTGGGTAAAAACTTTAAAAAGCTCTATTTATAGCACAAAACATCGCTTTAATGGAAGCAATAGTAATGTTTGTATCAGAACCCACTCCAAAACATGAGAGCGTCTCTGCCGTCTGTATTTCAATGTATGCAATAGCCTTGGCAGAGCTTTTATGACCACATGAGTGTTCAGAGTATGATTTAAGAGTAAATTTATGCTTGTAATTTTTTACGAGTGCATTTTTACAAGCATCTATAGGACCATTTCCTTTACCTTCTGCTTTTATGGTTTGTTTGTTATGTCTGTAGGTTATAGCACATTTGGAAATGCCATCTACAGATGATAATGTTGCACTTATAAAACTTATATGCTCTTTAGGATGAAAATATGTCTCTTCAAAAATCTTTAAAATCTCTTTAGGATTTAACTCAACACCTTTGGCATCACTTACTCCCTGCACAATTTTTCCAATCTCTGGATGCATCGCTTTTGGTAGTTGATAGCCATAGTTTTTTTCTAAGATAAATGCAACACCACCTTTTCCTGATTGAGAGTTAATACGAATAATACTCTCATAAGTGCGCCCAACATCAGCAGGGTCAATAGGTAAGTAAGGCACTTCCCAAAATTCATCTTTTTTTGCTTTTTGATGTGCTAAACCTTTGTTTATAGCATCTTGGTGTGAACCAGAAAATGCAGTATAAACAAGTTCACCCACATAAGGGTGACGAGGATGTGTCGGAAGCTCTGTACATCTCTCAACGACATCTAAAACCTCATTTACATTTGAAAAATCCAATTTAGAATCAATTCCCTGTGTTGTCATATTGATAGCTAAAGTAATAATATCAACATTTCCTGTTCTTTCACCATTACTCAAAAGAGTTCCCTCAACTCTATCAGCACCTGCAAGCAAAGCAAGTTCAGTAGCGGCAACAGAAGTTCCTCTATCGTTATGTGTATGTGTTGAGATGATGACATTTTCACGGTTATCTAAATGTGCAGCCATCCACTCTATTTGATCAGCATATATATTTGGTGTTGCCATTTCTACAGTTGCTGGAAGATTGATGATTACTGGTCTCTCTTTTGAAATCCCCCAACAATCGGTTACAGCATTTGAAATCTCTGCTGCAAACTCTAACTCTGTTCCTGTAAAGCTTTCAGGAGAATACTCCAAAAAGATATGGCCTATATGGCTTGCTTCGTATTTTTTGACAAGTTCTATACCATCTAATGCAAGCTGAATAATTTCATCTTTGCTTTTACCAAATACAATTTTTCTTTGTGCTACTGATGTAGAGTTATACAAATGCACTGTTGCATTTTTTACACCAGCAAGTGCTTTAAATGTTTTTGCTATTAAGTGCTCACGAGCTTGGACTAAAACTTGTACTGTAACATCATCGGGAATGAGATTATCATTAACCAAGCGGCGCAAAAAGTCAAACTCTACCTTAGAAGCTGATGGAAAACCAACCTCAATTTCTTTAAATCCGAGTTTAAGTAAGAGTGTAAAAAGTTCAAGTTTTTTCTCCATTGACATAGGGTTTATAAGAGCTTGGTTTCCATCTCTTAAGTCAACACTACACCATTTTGGAGCTTTTGTTATTGTATTGTTTGGCCATTGACGATTTGGCAAATCTATTTGCGGATAAGCCTTATACTTACCGTGAGGTATTTGATTCATAATGAATCCTTTAACTTGAAATTTTTAATAACACACTCTTACATTTGTTATTAAGTTTGGAATTATAGCAAATTTTGAATTATAAGTAAGTTGACAGATTTAGTTATTAACAAAAGGTAAGATAATTGTGAAAAATGCACCCTTTTTAGAGTTGTGGACATTGATACTACCATTGTTCTTTTTGACAATTTGCTTAGTCATATAGAGCCCTATACCAGTTCCTTTTCCTTCTTTTTTTGTTGTGATATTGGGCTTAAAAATATCATTTATTATATTATCTGGAATTCCACCTGCATTATCTTCAACTTCAATGTAGGTTTTATTTTTTTCATTATATGTTGTTACATAAATGCTGCGTTTTTGAATATTTGTTTCATTATAAGCATCAATTGAATTGCTGAATAGGTTTAAAAAAAGATGTTTAAATTCATTTTTATTACCAAATATTTCAACTTCATGATCAAAGTTTGTGTGAATATTAATATTTTGTGCAATAAGCTCATCTTTCATCAGAACAAGAACATTTGCAACTACAGAATTAATGAGGAAATATTCATTTTTTGTAGATGGACGCAAAAAATTTCTAAATTCTCCAAGTGTAGTTACCATGTGATTAATCTGCATGTGAGAGGCAGTTTCGAGTTGGTTTATATAAGTACTATCTACATTGCCATCTTTAAAATCACTTTTTAACATATCTAGCATCATGCTTATTGCATTGAGTGGTTGTTTCCACTGGTGAGCAATTGCATCAATCATTTCACCCATAGCCGCTAAACGAGATTGTTGTTCTATGATTTTATCTTTTGTTGCATCTCTTTTATCTGCTAAGAGATTGCGTTTGTCCCATTGTTTTAAGAAAAAGCTATTTTCTTTTTTGAGTTTTTTAATCTGTTGATCACGATCTTCAATGATATGCACAAGATCATATATATCTTGGGAAAACTCAGAAGTTTTGGCAGATTTAACAATATTGTCAATAAAATCTTGTTGTTGTTTTGTTTGCATGATACTCTAGTGTGAAAATAAAATTAGATTGATTATAGCAAAAAGAAGTTTAACTCTCACAAAGGTGAGAGTTAAGAGGCATTATAAAAAGATTAGCACTGGTAAGTAGTTTTAAATTCGTAAGCTGTTGGACGACCTTCATCAGGATAAACATCACGTTCAAATTTGTAATGTTGGTAAGCATCAATAAACTCTTGAGTAAATACAGGAGCTAAGAAAGAGTGATCAGAAATAAGACCTTCAAGTGCTTCACGAAGTGTATGTGGCATTTGAACGATTCCTTTTTCACGAATCTCATCAAGAGAGAGTTCAAACAGGTCTTCATCCATTGGACCAACGGGAACATCTTTGTTTTTTATACCATCAAGACCAGCCATCATCATAACAGCAAACGCAAGGTAAGGACAAGCTGAACTATCTGGGAAACGCATCTCAAGACGAGTGGCACCTTCGCCTGCACCATAAGGAATACGACAAGCGGCAGAACGGTTTTGAGAAGAGTAAGTTAAGATGCTTGGAGCCTCAAATCCTGGTAAAAGTCTTTTGTATGAGTTAGTTGATGGGTTCGTAAACGCAGCAACTGCAGTCGCATGTTTAAAGATACCACCTGCATAGTTAAGAGCCATTTCACTAAGATTAGCATAAGCACCCTCGTTATAGAAAAGATTTTTACCATCTTTCCAAAGTGATTGGTGTACGTGCATACCATTTCCGTTGTCACCGTAAAGTGGTTTAGGCATAAATGTAGCTGTTTTACCATTTAAGTGGGCAATCATTTTTACAACATATTTGTATTTTTGAACATTATCAGCTGCACCGATGATGTCTGAATATACTACGCCGATTTCATGTTGCCCTTGAGCGACTTCGTGGTGACCAAGAACTACTTCAAGACCAACTTGTTCTAGCACTTGCATCATTTCAGCACGAATGTCTACAGCCGAGTCAGTTGGAGCGACTGGAAAGTAACCGCCTTTAGTTCCTGGTCTATGACCTGTGTTGTACATATCTGGGTATGGATTGTTTGAGTTCCACTCACCCTCTTCAGTATCTATTTTGTAACCAGCTTCATTGATGTTATCAACAAAAGTTACGGAATCAAACATAAAGAACTCATTTTCAGGACCAAAATATGCAGCATCCGCTACACCCATCTCTTCAGCATGTTTTAGTGCTGCTTTAGCGATAGAACGTGGACATCTTTCATAAGATTGATTTTTGTAGATGTCATAGACGTCACAGAAAACGATAATAGTTGGATCAGCAGTAAATGGATCTAAAAACGCGGTTCCTATATCAACTTTTAGTAGCATGTCTGATTTGTTGATTGGCTGCCATGCTTCGATTGAAGAGCCATCAAAAGGTAAACCGTTCTCAAGTTGACCAACAGTTACAGCACTCATTCTATAACTGATATGGTGCCATGCACCTTTTATATCCGTAAATCTAAAGTCTACAAACTGAACATCATTCTCTTCACAAAATGTAAAGAACTCTTCTACATTATTAACGAATTTTCCCATTAATTTTCTCCTGAATTAAAATATAGTACATAGTATAGCTAAGTTATAAATAATAAGAGTTTAATGAGTGATTAAAAAAGAGTCAGTTTGTGAAAAAATTAAAGAAGAGGTGTAAAGTACACACTATAAATGTGCATACTTTATGGAAGAGAGATAAAAATTATTTAGTTGTTTTTTTTAGGTTTCTTTCCATCATTTTCACAGGACATGCTAACATTGAAAAACCAGCACCCATTAATTCACCCATGTAACCAGCTGCATCTGCAACTATCTCATCTGCTTTGTTATTGAATTGAAATTTTGCTGCAATATCTTGAGCATTTTTACTACCAGTTTCTCTTGCACTTTTAACATCATCAAATGCTGCTTGACAATTTTCTTTGATTAAATCAACTGTTTCATTGATAAATTTTGTTACTTCTAAATCTTTTGTTTCTACTGTTTTAGCTGTTGCCATTTTAAAATCCTTAATTTATATATTGTTTAATTTTTGTTACATTGAAATTATATAGTGTTATATATTAAATAAACATTAATTATACTTATTGATATTATAAAATTTTTGAATGTTATTGTTTAGATAAAAAGTTAAAAATTTTTGATAGTTTTATAGTCGTTTATAAATAAGGGTTTAGTGAGTTTCTAAAAAGAGGCTTGAAAGTCCGTGAAATAGGGGGTTGTGGTGCGCAGAGGGGGATTTGAACCCCCACACCCGAAGGCACAACGACCTCAACGTTGCGTGTCTACCGTTCCACCACCTGCGCGTTTTAAAGAGTGGTATAAAAGTGGTTTAACTCAAAAGAGTTAAACCTGAGATTATTTAAGAAGTCTAATGACTATCCTAAATAAGGGTTAGCATAAAGTGCGATAAGAGCAATTACTAGTGCATAAATAACTTGTGCTTCAATCATTGCAAGAGCGATGAACATTGTAGTCATAAGTTTAGCACCTAAACCTGGGTTACGTGCAGTACCAGCGATAGTTGCAGCAGCAGTACTACCCATACCAATAGCTCCACCAAGTGCAGCAAAACCGATAGCGATACCAGCAGCGATTAGTGAATATGCTTTAATAGTTTGGTTAGCAACCTCACCGTCATTTGCTAAAGCAGCAGTTGCTAAAGCTAACATTAAAAATAAAACTTTTTTCATATATTTCTCCATTGTAAGTATTACAAAATTGTTCGGATAGCGTAACGACATCGAAATGGCGCAACCCACACATAAATGCTAGGATTTCCCTACTGAAAATTGATGTGAAAGTATACAAAAGATTTACTAAATTTTCTCTTATCCACGACCTAAAGAGATTTTATTTCCTTTAAATTCTAGAATTTCTACTTTTATTTTATCGCCTTCACTTACCACATCACTTACTTTTTCTACTCTTTTGTCAGAAATTTTAGAAATATGAATAAGTCCATCTGTGCCATCAGGAAGCTCAACAAAGGCACCAAAATCTACGATGCGTTTAACTACACCATCATATACTCCACCTACTTCATACTTTATTTTCTCTTTTTTTGGAGCATTTACTATAGAGTGAATGTGATCTTTTGCATCAGAAACACCTGTTTTATTTTTACCAGTGATTTTAACTTTTCCATCTTTTTTATCAATATCAATAGCAACTTCAAACTTCTCAATCATTTCACGAATAGTTTTTCCCGCTTGTCCAATTATTTCACCGATAAAACTAGGATCAATATGAAAAATATCAGTAGAAGGTAAAACACCGTCGTTAAATTCTATTTTACTCTCAGCATCTAACATAATGTCTATAATATGTGAACGACCATCTTTTGCTTGATAGAGTGCTTCTTTAAGAACATCTAGGCTAATTCCACCAAGTTTGATATCCATCTGCATCGCAGTAATGCCTTCTTTGGAGCCTGTTACTTTAAAGTCCATATCGCCATCATGGTCTTCAAGTCCCATTATGTCTGAAAGAATAGCATACTTGTCACCTTCACTTACCATTCCCATAGCAATACCAGCTATAGTATCACTCGTTTCAATGTCAGCAGCACGTAGTGCCATATAGCCACCACATACTGTTGCCATAGAAGAAGAACCATTTGATTCTAAGATTTCAGATACTAAACGCACAGTTTGACCATCAAGATTAACTGTTGGTTCTAATGCTCGTTTTGCTAAGTTACCATGTCCAAGTTCACGGCGTTTTGTTCCCATAACAGGACTTGCTTCTCCTACAGAAAAACCAGGAAAGTTATAATGCACCATAAAGTTTTCATTTTGTGTACCACTATCTGTTAGGGACTCAAACATTTGTGCATCTTTTACTCCACCCATAGTCAGAACAACTAGAGCCTGCGTTTGACCACGTGTGAAGAGACAAGATGAGTGTGCATTTGGCAAAATATTTGTATCTATGCTTATAGGTCTCACTTCCGTTAAAGCACGACCATCTGCACGAACTCTTTCGTTGAGTATTTGAGTACGAACTTGTTCTTTTTTAACACTCTCTATAGCATCTTTAAGTTCTACTTCAAGGGCAACTTCAGCCCACTCTGTTTTAACTGTTAAGATTCTTTTCCTGAGTCGTCTGAGTGCTGTTGAGCGTTCGGATTTTGCCATTTGATTCATTGCCGCGGCTATGTCGGATAGATGATTTTCTTTGACATAAGTCATCATTTCTTCATTAGCGATATGTGCTTTAAGATCAAGGGCCACTACTGCTTTTTTTAGTGGTGTAAATGCAGCTTCGTATTTTACATTTGAAGTAAAAAGCTCTGCTTGTGTTTTCTCAAATACTTCTATAAGTTCATCTTCAGGTATTGCATTTGACACATGAGAAGTTAGTACTGTCCCACTCATAGTAGGATCTAACAGAGGATCAATCATCATATCGTTAAATTCTACTTTTTGCCCACCAAAAGTTCTCATCTCTATCATTAGAAGATCATCTTTTGTACCTGAGAGATAAAGGTCTAGGGTTGAAGAACTTAGCTGTGATAGAGTTGGGTTGAGGATTAATTCACCATCAACTTTTGCAGCACGCACAGCAGATACAGCAGTGTTGATGTCGATATCGGAAGTAAATAGAGCGGCAGATGCTGCGTTTAATGCTAAAACTTGTAAATCTGATTCACTATCTGCAGAGAAAACCATAATAGTTATCTGTGTAGGATGTCCAAAACCTTTTGGAAAAAGTGGGCGAAGTGAACGGTCAACTATACGAGAGGTTAAAGTTTCAAAATCACTTGGTTTTGTTTCACGTTTAAAAAATCCACCAGGAATTTTACCTGCGGCATATGTTTTTTCAATATACTGTACAGTTAGAGGTAAAAAATCATCTTTTACTATTTCAGTTTCGTCTATTACTACGGTTGCAAGAATAATGCTCTTACCAGACTTTATCCATGCACTTCCATTGGCTTGTTTTGCTACATCGCCAAAAGAGTAAGACTCTTCTTTATTGTTCAGTTCTAAATTTACATCATATTTCATTTTGATTCCTCAAGTAATTTTTCTATCGTTTCTTCTTTAATATCTTCAAACTCTTTATAATAAAGAGATGTTTCTACATAATCATCTATGTCATGAAGAAAATAAATATCGTCAACATAGGGTTCTAGCAGTTCTAATACATCCGTTGGGAGTACAGCTACAGCTATATAAACAGCCTTTGGTTGCATATTGAGAATAGTTTTAAGTGCTGTCATAAACTTAGAACCTGTTTCACTTCCTTCATCGACAAGTATAACAACTTTGTCTTTCATAGATGGGAAATGTCTCCCCTTTCTATACTGATAAACATAACTTAAAATGTCTTCTTCATGCTTTCTATGGGCTTCGCCGTATATATAGTCGTATTGTATCTCAAAAGCATCAATAAGTTTTTCATTAAGAACAATTTCCTCGTGCTCGCTAACTCTTGCTACTTCACACTCTTGATTATTGGGAGCCATGATAGCTTCGCTAAATAGAAAATCAATATTGTTTTTTAATTTTCCACGGATACGATGGCATAAATCGAGACCACCTTTAGAAACGCCAATAAGGTTCCATGATTCTTCTTTGAGCTTTTGCATTGGGATAACATCATGTAATTTATCAGCAGCATCTTGGCGATTTTCGAGGATATGTTTATATTTTGGCAAATGAATACTCCCTATTGATTTGTACTAGGAAGCTTGTAAGCAAAAGCAGATGAATTTGTACTTGCTTGCATAAATGGTTTGAGCACTATTGTAAAATAGATATACTTGTCATAAATAGATTGAGCTGCACCTGTATTTGTTAGGATAGGTCTGTTGTTTTCTGCATACTGAATACCAAACTCCCAACATCTTTTTTTATACAAAAATCCAAATTGAAAATTTTTCTTTTTACCTAGTTCAATATCATAGTTATATGTTGCATTAAAAGCATAATGTTTAGTGTAATCATAAATAACACTTGATGTCATATAACTAGCATAACGAGGAACTGTTGCTGTGGCAGGAATAAATGAATCTTTATAAAGGTGTGAAAGGGATAAGTTTATACCATAATCATTATAAGAGAGTTGGTTTATTGTCTTTGAGAATAATCCATGAGTAAAGTTATAAAAAATGTCATTATAGTAAGTGAGTGAATCATTGATACGGTACTGAAGCTCATTTTCTAAATCACCATATTTTTCGCTTGAACTATTTGCCAAAATATTTTGTGACAACTTATGATACAGAATTTGTGTAGCATTTGCATCATAGATATACTGAATAAAATTAAGTTGTGCAGCATTTTTGACATCTGTTACATTATAAAATTCACATTCGGGAGTAGTCGCATTTATAGGGTTGCTACAGAACTCCTTGTTGTCTGCATAAAATCCATTCTTCGATTCAAAACTATTTTGTGTATAGGTGACACCAAAATCAACAACATGAGTAACTTCTTCATAAGCTTTTGTTAATTGTGTTGAAGCACTAAGTGTATGATAATTTTTAATAGTGTAGCCATTGTTATACACTGTCTGCAATGTAGAGTCTTGCTCTTGTCCATTAAATCTTGAGTCTTGAGCATAGAGATTAGCAGTATAGGAAAGATTTAAAAATTCATCAAAAAGGTTCGTTTGTAAAGTAACAGGTACATTGATGTCTGTTTGTACAACTTTTTTGTTTATTTTTCTATAAATATTATTACTTTTAATATCAAAAGAGTAGAATAGATGATCTTCAAAAAATGTATTTAAATAGCTATGATATTGTAGTGTAGGTAACTTTTGCAGTGTATTGTCATTGCTTTGAAGTGTTAAATCTTTGTATTGTTTTAAGTATGTACCTAGATAATATTCATCTGTGTTATAGAAAAGATTTACTCTTGATAACAATTGTGTTGCTGTTGACTGGTTGACAGATTGATTTGACTGCTGATTAATATAATCAACATCATTCATATTTATAATATCAACATAAAGTCCAGATTGCCCCTCTAAATCTGTATTTAACCATTGATTGAGGACATCTGTATTGTTATAGTTAAAATTAAATCCAAAATGAGAATCATTTACTAAATTATTTGATAAATAATAATCATTTTTCTCTTTAAAGTAGCCCATTTTTATCTCACCATGTGACACACCGGAGTCTGTAAAACGAAATGTTGAGTAGAGACCACTTCCTCGTGTTGTTCTAATCTGTGGTGTAATTTCTAAATCCCACCAATTTTGCTCAGCAATATAGATTGGTTGCTCATAAAAAAAGCCTTCTGTGGAGGAAATCCCAAATGCCGGTTTTAAAAGTCCTGTTCTTCTTGTCGTATCAAGAGAATAGCCAAAATAAGGAGTATAAAAAATAGGAATGTCATAAATATAAAGGTGCATATTGTAAAGATTCAGCCACTTTGAATCAGCATTATAATCAGAAGAACTAAACTCCATAGTCCATAAAGGATCAAGGGGATTACAGCCACTTACAACCCCCGATTTTATATTTAAATCTTCATTTATCATCTGTCCGTCATCTGCACTCATCCAAACTTTTGATGAGAGATCTAACATATAGAATGGTTTAAAAAATTTCTCTTTTTTCTTTAAATTGAGTTTTGCATAAGAACCTATGATTTTTGATTTTCCCTTATTGTTGACTGTAACATTATCAAATAGTTCTAAATCACCGCTTTCTCGGTTGTATTTTACTTTTTTTGCTGTTAAAAAGTAATCTTTATAGACAACAGTCACACCATTATTTGCCTCAACGATATTCTTTTGTGTATCCATAGCAGAAGCATAGATTTCAACTTTGTCCTCCGCATAGGTAAAGAGTGTAATGGATAAGAGTAAGAGAATTATTTTAAGCATTTATAACTAATGTCCTTGATGTTTTATCATGAAGTGTCTGCCGAGAGGGTTGGAGCATACCCCATAAAAAACCAAGGTAAAAAAACATCTCACTAATAACTCTAAAAATTGCACGATTAAGAGACACTATAACATTTGGATTACTCAATGTTTTTATGTCTATAACTTTTATTTTTAGGAGAAGTTTACCAATAGAAGCACCATATTGCATAGTGAAGAAGGCTTGATAAATGATTTTTAAGAACATATATTCAAGCAAAAAACTATTTGTAACATAGATAAGTTCATTTATATCTTTTGCACCACTAAAAGAGTCCCATAGTGCAATAATGAGTAGTAAAGAGAGTAGCATTTCATCAATAAAAAAAGCAAGGCTGCGTTTAGATATAGAGGCTAATGTCAACTGCTCTCTATGTAAAATATTTTCTATGTTCTCGTCCAATCTAAGTTCCTAGAGTGCTTGGTAAGCAATATCGGTTCTGAGCTTTTTACCAGCAAAGTGTACTTGACCACATCGTAGATATGCACGGTCACGTGCTTCTTTAATAGTGTCACCCAAGCCGACACAAACTAAGACACGTCCACCATCTGCATATAAAATATCATCTTCCATGCTCACGCCCGCAAAAGAGATATGAGTGTTTTGTTCTATGTCATCATGTTTTACATCATCAAGAATAATCTCAGCCGGAGTTGAACTACCGTAAGGGTAGTTGCCACTAGCCATAACAACACCAACTGCATATTGCTTAGAAAATTCTACTTTTATTTCAGAGAGTCTATTGGTTGAAGCTTTTAAGAACATATCGCTCACACTTGATGTCATAAGAGGCATAAGTATTTCACATTCAGGGTCACCAAAACGCACATTAAATTCTAAAGTAATTGGCTCTCCATTTACCACCATAATCCCGATAAATAAAACACCCTCAAAAGGTGCTCCTTCTTGGTTCATTCCATCAAGAGTAGGGCGAATTACTCTCTCACGGACTTTTTGGTACAACTCTTCATCAACAAGTGGTGTTGGAGCATAAGCACCCATCCCGCCTGTGTTTGGACCTTCATCATTGTTTAGTAAACGCTTATGGTCTTGTGCTGCTGGAAGTAAAATATAGTCATTTCCATCACAAACGGCAAACATAGAGAGTTCATAACCATCTAAAAACTCTTCAACGATTACTTTGAGTCCTGCATCTCCAAAAGATTTTCCACTAAGCATCTCAGAGATAGCAACTTTAGCTTCATCATGGCTTTGTGCGATGATAACACCTTTTCCGCCACAAAGTCCATCCGCTTTTACAACGATAGGGGCTGTAAGTGTGTTTGTAAATTTAAAAGCATCTTCGATTGATGCAGTTTCTATATAACGAGCGGTTGGAATGTTATACTTTGCTAAAAAGTTCTTCATGTAAACTTTTGAACCTTCAAGTTGTGCTGCTTCTTTGCTTGGTCCAAAAATAGTAAGACCTTGTGCTTTAAAAATGTTTACAACACCATCAACAAGTGGTGTTTCTGGACCTACTATAGTAAGTTCTATTTCATTTTCTTTTGCAAACGCAGCTAAATCCTTATAATCTTTGATATTTAGGTTGGTTCCTAGTTGGTTTGTCGCTCCATTTCCTGGTTGAAAAAACAACTCATGCTCTTCTTGCTCATTTTTAATCGCTCTTGCAATAGAGTATTCACGTCCACCACTACCTAAAATCAATATTTTCATTCACATCTCCGTTGGTTAAAAATCTATAAAGAGTATGAAAAATACACTCAATAGATGTTTAAAATAAAATAGCCCGATTTGCCGTTTCGCATTTGGCTTGGTTCTAAAAGCCGAATTTGGGTGAAGAGAGAGCAATCTAACGGCGACATTATCTCGATAGAGTAAACTTATCTCAAACGATAACACCGACACACAAAAACTCTACTTGTTCACAGTTTGAATATGTAGAACCCTCATTGGTGCGATTAATCGAACAAATCAGACTATTAAACATATTATACAAAAAAGATACTTGATTTAATTTTAGCTAATTGTGACTATTTTGATGTATTTTTGCTAAGTTTATACAAGATGCGATAGTAGGCTCTGGCGATATGGTATGATATGTTCCCTCTGGGAGGCTTTTTGCTGTTGTTTTGCCTATCACAACAGTATAATGTTCTTTCGTAAACATATGATGATTTAAAAAACATTTTACAGCAGATGGAGAGGTAAAGATTAGTATAGCATCATCTTCTGGAGTCGTTTTTGCTAGAATCTTGGAACATTCACTTTTATAGACAATGCTTTCATCTATAACATAGCCATCATTTTTACAAATTTGAGTAAGATCAGAGGCAACAGTTTGAGCACGCAGATAAAGCCATTTTGTTGTTTTTGGGTACTTTTGAATGATGTTAATTAGTTTGTCCCCATAGCCTTCTCCTACTTCAAGAAGTGTGATTCCAGCATTTTGAGATGATTCTGCTGTTGCATCGGAGATGCATAAAGCTTTTTTAGTTTGATAGTCGTGACTATCATATTGTTTGAGGGCATTTACAGCTTGTTTAGAAGTGATGATTAGATAATCATAGTTAGAAAAATCTATTTTAGGCTTTAAAAAAGAAATTTCAAGTGAGTTTATGCTGATGGCTTCTGGGTGAGCAGAAGTGGAAAAAAGATAAATTAATTGCATAAAAATAGAGAAAAATCTCTACTCCCACTCTATCGTTGCTGGTGGTTTACTTGAAATATCATAGACAACTCTGTTGATGCCATCAACTTCATTAATTATACGACGAGAGATTCTCTCAAGTAAATCATGTGGAAGGTGTGCAAATGTAGCAGTCATGCCATCCACAGCTTCTACAACACGAACAGCGATAGTATTATCATAAGTACGGTTGTCACCCATAACTCCAACGGATTTTACATTAAGTAAAACCGCAAATGCTTGCCATGTTTTAGCATAGTAACCACTTGCTTTAAGTTCATCAAGTAAAATAACATCGGCCTCGCGTAGTAAATCTAAATCAGGTACATTAACATCACCCATAATTCTTATGGCAAGTCCTGGTCCAGGGAATGGATGACGATTAATCATAGCTTCAGGAAGTCCTAACTCTAACCCTATTTTACGAACTTCATCTTTAAAAAGTTCACGCAAAGGCTCTATAAGCTCAAAATCCATCCAATCAGGAAGACCACCAACATTATGGTGTGATTTGATAACTTCCGAAGGACCATTTACAGAGATAGATTCAATAACATCAGGATAGAGCGTTCCTTGTGCTAAGAACTTGATACCGTCATGTTTTTTTGCCTCTTTTTCAAACTCTTCGATGAAAGTGTGACCAATAATTTTTCGTTTAGTCTCCGGATCTGATACCCCTGCGAGTTTTCCAAGAAAATTATCTACCGCATCAACAGTAATAAGAGGTGTTTTAAGGTTTATCTTAAATACTTCTTCTACTTGTTCTCTTTCTCCTTTACGAAGAAGCCCATTATCAACAAATACTGGAATAAGTTGGTCCCCAATCGCTTCATACAGCATAGCTGCAACAACAGAGCTATCAACTCCACCACTTAAACCACAAAGAACTTTCCCATCACCAACTTTTTCACGAATTAGTTCGATTTGCTGTTTTAAGAAATGTTCCATTTTCCATTTTTCACTAACTCCACAAATGTTTTTTGCGAAGTTACGAAGCATTAAGTAACCCTCTTCAGAGTGCTGTACTTCTGGGTGATATTGCATTGCATATACATGTTTTTCTTCATTTGCAATGGCTGCATATGGAGAGTTTTCAGATGTTGCAATTGGTACAAAGCCTTCAGGCAGTACATCTACTTTGTCGGAATGACTCATCCAAACAGTGCGACCATCGTCACAATCTGCTAAAAGAGGAGAGTTTGTTTCTATTTTGAGCTCTGCTTTACCGTACTCATGATGGTCAGAGCGAATAACACTTCCACCGAAATCAACAGCAATTCTTTGCATACCGTAGCAGATACCAAGTATAGGAAGCCCCATTTCATAAACACCCTTGTCTACTTCATAAGCATCTTTGTTATAAACAGAAGATGGACCACCAGATAGGATAACACCTTTAGGATTTTTTGCTTTAATATCTTCCACAGATGTATGGTAAGGAAGAATTTCACAGTAAATTTTGTCTTCGCGAAGACGACGAGCTATAAGTTGAGTGTATTGAGAACCAAAATCTAGGACGATAATGCTAACATTTTTCATCTAAATGCCTTTATTTGAGTATAAATAAGTAATAGTGGAAGGATACAATAAATAAGGTTAAATTTTGATTTTTAAGCGTGAGGCTTTGCTAAAAAGGTAAAAAAAGTATATAATAATGTTAAACATAATAATAGGAAAGTAAAACAGATGGAAATTAGGTTATCCGTACTCAGAAAAGACCAGTTTATCCTTGTTCATTGGTTTTTAGACCTTAATAATGCGAATGAAAATTTATCTTTTAATGAAAAAAAAAGAGAGAAGGAACAGGAAAAGCTAAAAACTAGACTTATCTCTTTCATGCCTTTTATGAGTAATAGTTTCATGATAGTACGCTTTGATGTTTCTAACAAAAAACTTTATCTAAACGAGTATGAAACTTTTAAATATAAATATCCAGACGAGTCAGCTTATATGGGTTCTAAAGAAAATCTGAATAAATATGTAAGAGATTATTTTAGTGATGAAAATATTCAGGTTATGCTTAGGGTGATTATTGCTAGTGACAGAACAAGAATAGAAGATAAAGAGGAACTTTCAAAATATTTAGTAAAAATTGATAAACATAATGATATAAATAAAAAAGAAGAAACTACCAAAGTAGAGAAAGAGAAGAAGCATGAATATTACAGGTACAACCTAGTAGAATCAGAAAATAAGCTACTTGTAGAGCAATTAAAATCGTCTATCGCACAATTAAATATAATTGCTAATGAAGAGTCCTTAGAGAAAATAAAACAACTCGAAAATATACTAAATAATGTTAAACATATTAATATTACAAATAAAAAAATAAATGCTACTGAGAAAGCTAGAAAAATAAATAAAGAGAATAGTAGAAAAAAAATAGAAAAAGCATACAAAAAATTAGTTAGTGAAAATAGTAAAATTACTGTGTATGCTGTAGCTAAGGCGGCAAAAGTCTCTTATCCAACAGCAAAAAAGTATAAAGATTTATATGATAAATATATCATGTAAAATGATTAACATATTTTATGTAAATAAAAGTGTATATTAAAAGGAAATAAAATGGACATAGTTGTATTGTTTAAATCTATTGTCGGTCTTGCGATTATCTTAGTTTTTTTAGTTTTAATCCTTGTCTTGCCGAAAAAATTGCAAAAACAAAAACAAAAAGAACAAGAAAGTAGAGATAGGGTAAATACTACAATAGAGATTCCAGAAGATGAACATAGTTTTGATAAGTTACATGCTATTATAAAAAGAAAAGCAAGCACAACACAAGAGCTTAAAGAGGCTTTAGATTTAATTATAAAATATCATCCAATAATACATAAAAAACTAGGTATTCGTACTCATCCAGACTCTGATGTTTACATGGATGTAATCTTTAAGTTATGTAGACATAAAAATACAAATAAAACAATTATAATCAAATTTATTAATGATTTAGAAAAAATAAATCCTGATTATAAAAAAGAGATAAGTGATGCGATGATGCGAGGGCTAAACTCTAGGGGAATTTAGCTGGAGAGTTCTATCGACTCCGTCGCTCTTCCTTGAACTATATTTATACCTCTATCTTGAAGTTGTTTTAGTGTCTGCATTTGCATAACACCACTAGCTATTAAACTGATTCCAAGACTATCGGTAATTAATCTTAATGCTGAGAGTGCTTGATCACTTTGAGATAAAAAGTAACTACTTTCTCCTTTAATGTAAGAAGGACGCAACTCTTGCAAATATTGGTAATCTTTACTCTCGCCAATAAATTCAAAAATTCCTAGGTCAATATTATACTTTTCTAAAAGCTTTTTATAATCTTGTACAAGTTCTGTATTTTGGCTTATGAGCTTATCAGGCATCTCTATAATGAGTTTTAAAGGAAGCTTTTTAGCATAAGTTATAAAAAGAGCTTTCATCTGCTCATAAGTACTAGAGAGTGTTAAATACTCATAAGGAAGTCGTAAAGAGCAAACGCTATTGTGAAGTTTTGTTTCAGGCTCTTTAAAGAGCATAGTAAGAACAGTTTCGTACACATCATTACTAAGCCCTGCTTGATTGGCGGGAGCCATAAACTGACCATAATAGTAAGTTTTTTCTGCTTGAATGCTAAGGCTTAAAGCAAGATGTGCAACTTTTTTGAGTTTCGTATCAACAGCAGACCAAGATACAAAACGAAGTTGATTGTTTTGTATTGCATTTGTAATGAGCTCTCTCCAAGCATCTTTTCCCATAACTTCTGTTATATCTGAAGGTCTTGCTAGATAGATGTTGTCTTGGTTGAATTTCGCTTGAGTCAGTGCATTGTCAGATTGTGAAAGGACAACATTTATAGTCTCTTGATAATTATATTCATAAATTCCCAAAGAGAGGAAAGTTATTTCACTATTTAAACCTTTCTTGATTATCTTTTCTTGCGATTTCTTACTGATGTTTTGTGCAAATGAGAGTGCTGAAGTAGAGTTACAGTTAGGAACAAAAAGTGCGAATTCAGTTCCATTTATTCTAGCTATAATAGCTTCATCATAACCTTGAAGAGTAATACGAAAAATATCAGCGATTTCATTAAAAAGCATATCAACCTCTTTATGCCCTATTTTTTCATTTGCTTCTATTATGCCACTGAGTGAAACCATAACTGAGACTCCACCTTTTGAACTGGCATCTACTTTAAGAAATTCTGGAAGTTTATCTATAAGGTACTTTCGATTTTTTAGTTTTGTAGTATCGTCTGTGTACTCTCGTTCTTTTTGGAGCTTGAGTTCTTCATTTCCTTTGTCAAACATCGCTTTAGTTTTAGTGACCATCCTATTCATGCCTAAAACAACATCTCTAAACTCTTTTGTATAGGGAATATCTTCTTGAATGATAAATTCATTTCTTGCTACTGCTTCAGCTTGTTTTTGTACACCTTTGAGAGGTCTAAGTATAAATCCTAGCATAATGCTTAGTATGAGTAAAGAAGCTACTACAGAGAGTATAAAGATATAAAGGAGTTGGGTAGACATCTTATAAAGTGCTTTGTAAACGATACCTGTATCTCCATCAATGCTTATAACTCCTATCATAGCCCAGCCCGAAGAGACATCAGAAGTAACACTCTTGAGTGTAATATCTGCCAAGTTTATGAACCATAAAGGCACACCTTCTATGGGGTCATTATCTACTTGTGTGTAGGTAAATGAAGCATCATTTGAAGTAAAGGTGATTTTTTTAAAATAGCCACTACCAAATTCAGCATCAATGATACTTGTGATTAACACAGGATTATTGCCTGCTTCTGAGAGTTGACTTGTTATAGAAGAGATGTTGTTTACAGTCGTTTCGTACAAGCTTTCTATCATATCTCTCTTGGATGATTGATAATTTAGTGTCATAATAGTACCAACAAGAACGATAATAATAAAAGAGATGGCAAGTGCCATTTGTTTAAATAAACTCATAATAATTTCCTTTTCATATTAGCTTCCAACTTTTTCCATTTTTTTGATTTTGCACCAGTATCACCATTTATCATTTTTATCACTTTTACAATATCTTCTCTTTGAGATGCAGGCAGTATTCGTCTATTGTTGTTGTCCAAGAGAAGAATGTCATCTTTACTCTTTGGGTTTAAATCCTTGAGATAAACAAGGACCATGTGAGAAATTTCTTTTCCTCGTCTATTTTTGTAAATTACATAAGCAAATTTCATACGATGGGGATCAACACCTAAAGCTTTAAGAATATAGTATTTGCTTATCGTATAGTCTTCGCAATCACCTCTGTTCTTTCCTACAAACTGATAAAGAGTTGCCCAATAATCACTCTTGTTGTAGACTTTTTTATCACTTGCATAACGAACTTGGTTGACCCAAGTGTTAACTACATTTAGTTTTCTAATCTCTTTAGCATCTTGAAGCTCTTGTAATAGAGTTGTATTGATGTCTATAAAACGATTTTTAGCAAATCTATCGTATTTTTTTTCTGCTTTATCTAGTAGAGTATTGTCTATGAGTTGTGCATGTAACAGGTCTAGTAACATTATAAAAAATAATAAAAATCTGTACAACTTCATTTTTTGATTATACAGATTGCTAACTTTGTCTTTTGTTAAATCCTGATGTTCCTAGTTTAGCTTGTCCTGTAAACTCTTTGGCAAATACTTTAAGATAAGCTGGCACTGCTCGACCTTTGAGTTTCATCATATCTTCCAACATTTGTGTCGCTACACTTTGTTTATCTAGTTTTTTCACCTCTGTTAGATAAGTAAAGAGAAGTTCACCGAGACGTTGCAGGGAGATTTTCCAAGTCGAAGATGTCTGTTCATATGTCCACAATGAAAAGGCATAAAAGTTTTTATAAACACTCTCACTTTGCCATAGTAAAACAATACTGTTTTTAAAGTTTCCACTATTGTATGTTAAGTCCCAAAAACGGGCAAAACGCTTCATGGTTTGAATATCCATAAAAGAGAGATTTTTGTTACTTAAAATATCATAAGGAGGAATGTCGCTATAAACCATTTCGAAGTCTACATCATGGCGTTTAATGTAAGTGCCTGAGAGTTTTTTGAGTATCCCTATTTGAATTTCACAATCTGCAAGTGCCACAAGTGTATCAAGGTTTTTTCCAAAACTCTCTAAAGATTCCCCAGGTAGACCAACGATGAGGTCTAAGTGGATATGAGCCTGTGTTTGAGTCTCTAAAAAACGAATATTTTCATGAATTTTATCAAGTTTGAGTATGCGGGAGACATTGTAGGCTACTTCAGGATTAAGAGTTTGTATACCGATTTCGAGTTGCAGTGCACCATGGGGGAAAAGTTTCATCTTCTCTTTTATAGAGTCTGGAAAATGGTCGGGTATAACTTCAAAGTGTGCAAAGTAGGGTTCGTCTTTGGCTAAAAAGAAGTCGAGTATCTTGTTTGCTGTACGGATGTTGAGGTTAAAAGTACGGTCAACAAACTTGAAGTTTCGAGCTCCTCGCATCCAGAGTTTAAGAAACTCCTCTAAAACGGTGTCGAGGTCAAAAGCCCGTACTTTTTCATCCATTGAAGAGAGACAAAATTCACATTCAAATGGGCATCCTCGTGAGACTTCTACATAAATATAGCGGTTTTTGATGTCATCGTCTGTGTAAAACTCATAAGGAAGCACTAACTCTTTGAGTCTTGGCAGGGTCATAGGGATTATTTTTTCACTAGGCTGCGTTTGATTGACAATGTCACGGCAAAGTTTGTAAAATGCAAGATCGCCTTCACCTTGTATGATGAAATCCGCTAAGTCAAGGTTTACTCTAAAGGGGCTATAACTTACTTCTGGACCACCTAAAATGATAGTAGTTTGTGGGGATACTTTTTTGATGATGTGTATAAGCTCTGCTATTTCGCTTACATTCCAGATATAAACGCCAATACCGATGATATTTGGCTGATGCACTAAAATGTCTTCAGCGATAGTTTGAATAGCATCATTTATACTAAATTCTAAGATTTGAGTTTTCTCTTGAAGCTCTTGCATATTTGCATAAAGATAGCGTAGTCCAATGGCACTGTGAGTAAATCTAGAATTGAGAGTTGTTAAAATGATTTTCATAAAGGAAGTGTAACATAACCTAAGTTTAAAGATTTATAACTTAGGTATGTTTGAAACATTGCAAGGAGTTATACGCTCACTTATGAAAGGGGTAAACATAATTGAGATGAAAAATTATACAAACATTAAGTAAATACTAAGCTAATATATGGATAACAAAAAGTTAATGCAGTATAATTCCGCCATGACTTTTTTACTCTCTTGCTTTTATTTTTTTTATTTTGCTATTGTTGGTGTATATGTGATTTTTTTACCAAAAGTATTGGCGATGGCTCTCTATACACCAAGTGAAATAGGCCTTATTTTAGGGGCTGCACCCTTGGTAAGATTCCTTTTACCATTTGCCTTTACAAAACACTTTCGCTTAGATAAAAAGAGCTTTAATATTTCTATAATTGTAATGTTTTTAAGTGCTTTTGCCTTTTATTTTTCAATTCATAATTTTTATGCACTTTTTTTCTCAAATATTGGATTAGGTATAGGAATGAGTCTGATTTTACCTTATATCGAGATTTTAGCATTAGAATATATCGGAAAAGAGCGCTATGGGAAAGTAAGACTTTTTGGTTCAGTAGGATTTATTTTAGTTGCTTTAGTTTTAGTGAAGTATTTAAACTCTGTAGATATTGCATTAATCTACTTAGTTGCTCTCACTGGAGTCACCGCTATATTCGCTTTTATATTAGTCCATCAGAGCCATAAACTCAATCCGCAAAAAGAAGAGGTGCAAAATGATGTCACACTTCTTATACACTGGAGGCTTTGGTTAGGACTAATGCTCATGCAGATGAGTTTTGGTGCTTTTTATAACTTCTTTACCATTTATGAAACAGCACATGGTATTAGTTTAGATATGACAATCAACTTATGGGTTTTTGGAGTGATTGTTGAGATAATAATGCTCTATATACAAGGAAGATTTTTAAAGCTTAACTTATTATTGCTTTTAGAAATTAGTGTTTTTTCAGCAGTGGTGCGTTGGTTTTTACTCTTTATCTACCCAGAAAATATAGCTGTTTTGTTTTTTACTCAGTCTTTACATGCGCTCTCTTTTGCTCTTTTTTATTCAGCTTCCATCAGTTACTTACACCAACTTTACAAAAGTAAGGTTTTAGCACAACAGTTTTATGCAGGGTTTACTTTTGGGTTGGGTGGATTTTTGGGTGCGATTCTTTTTGGTTACGTATATGAATACTTTGCAGTATATACATTTTTAGTGGCATCCTTTATTGCACTGTTATCTCTGATTTTTATGGTTTTATGGAGAAAAAGTTTAGAGTAAACCTATACTGTTGTATTTGACTTAGATTGTTTGTTGATAAAAAAGACAGCAAAGATGCTTATAAATCCACCCAAGACAATGTGTAGTTCAATAGGTTCATCTAAAACAATCCAAGCGCTAAATAGGGCAAAAATAGGAACTAAAAACATAAAAGAACTTGTTTTCTCACTTCCAAGTTTTCCACTTGCTGTAAAAAAGATAGTTGTGGCTAAGGTTTGTCCGAGAACAGCAAGATAGATAAGTGCTACCCAAAAGCGAACACCTTGGTCAAAAACAGCCATCAAATCAGAGTTGAAACTATAGATAAACGCAGCGATTGTTGCGATAACGGAGATGAAAAAACTGTAGTGAATGGGATGAATGTGTTTATGCGCTCGTTGGGAGAGTATGGTAACCCCCGCCCAGATAACGGCACAGAGTAAAAAATAGGTGTTGGAGCCATTAAAAAAGAGGCTTAAATCATTGAGCTGTAAGATGATTACTCCACCAACAAGACCTAAGGCAAGACCGAAGTATTGGGCGTTACGCATACGTTTTTTGAACAAAATAACTACAAAGACAAAGGTCATGATAGGAGAAAGAGAAGTGATGATGACGCTTCCCGCTCCAGCTAAACCATACTTAATCCCTAAAAATGAGCTTATCATAAACGCAATGTTTAAAATTGAACTACCGAGAACGTATTTTATAGAAGAGTAGTCAAGACGAATGGGCTCTTTAAAAAAGTATAAAAAAGGTAAAAATGAAAGACTCATAAGGAAAAAACGCCAAAATATGATGACATCCATAGGTAAATCATAGGTAAGAATTTTAAGCGCGGTCCAACCAGCTCCCCAAAGAAGCATGGCAAGGGTTAGAAGGTAGGAGTAAAGTTTCGTTTCGTCTTTCAAATCTGTTCTAAGTCGATGTTTCCATTACTTTCTAAAACTAACGCATCCATAAGATCAAAAAGTTTCATACTCGCGTTTTCCGAAGTGTGAAAGTTTTGTAAAACTTCTTCTTTATTTTCCGAAAGCGAATGGTGTCCTTCTTTGACGTAGGCAATGTTTTTTAAGATTGCTTTATGGAAAAGTTCATGATGTTGCGCAAGCTGCGGAAATACTCTACTGTCTTTGAATATATTTCTAGCTTCACCATCGTACCATTGTCCAAATACGCAAGTATGGTGGTCCTTGTTAAGAAAGTCACCTTCATAGCTTCCGTTAGTTACTGCCGTATAAGCTTCTGATTTGAAGATGATATGCTGGATTTTATAGATAGTCATCATTAAATCTATAGTGTTTTTATTTGTACTAAGTGAGTTGGCGTCGAGAGTTTTGGTAAAACTACCGATAGTAGTTGAAAACTGATCCATTGTTTCATTGCTTTGTGTTGCAATTACATTCATATTTTCAGAGTTCTCTGAAATGTTGTTTGATTCTTGTTTGAGTGTTTGGATGGTTATAGAGATTTCACTTGTCGCTTTTTGTGTGCGTTCGGCAAGTTTTCGTACTTCATCAGCAACAACAGCAAAGCCACGACCATGTTCACCTGCACGAGCAGCTTCGATGGCTGCATTTAGGGCTAAAAGGTTTGTTTGGTCTGCAATGTCTTTGATAAGTTCTACAACAGAACTAATTTGTGTTACATTTTCATCAAGTGAATTAACAGCTGCGGCAGTTCCTGAGATAAGCTCATAAAGTTCATTCATCTTTTCATTTGAGTGTATAACAGACTCATTTGTTTGAGTGGAAAGTTTTGCTGTGCTTTTTGTAGAAATAGCAACATTTTTGATGTCATCTCCTACTTTTATAATGTTGTTCATAATAAGGTCAAGATTGCCTTTTACTCCACCATTATTTGTAGATAACTCTTTTGAAAACATTCCAGAGAGCTGAAATTTAGCGTTTTCTTTCATAACTTCAAGCGTGTTGGCAACGGCTATGGCGGAGTCTTTAAATTCACCATAAAGTCCCGCGCTAAACATAGTTCGTACCGTATCTCCATTCGTAACCGCTTCAATACTGTTACGAGACTCTCTTAGAGTAACTTCCGTTTGGTCAAGCATATCGTTGATGGCTTCCGCGAGTTGACCGGCTTTTGAGTTGACATCGTCATAATGTACGCGACTTGAGAGTTTTCCTTGAGCGACTTTTTTAGCTATGGCGATAATATCATCGAGTACTTTGTCTTCTATTTCGTTAGATCTGTTAAAAAATGACACAGGCTTTCCTTAGCTTTTTTGTAGGTTAATAACGAGGTCGTTATACGTAGTGTTGCGTTCTTTTAAAAAGGCGCCGAGTAGTTCACCAGAAGCTTTCATGCCACCTTTTTTCTCAGCGTCAATCAAGAGTTTATAAACAGGGGCTATGGCGTCAAGTGCTGCTTTACTTGGTTTACGGCGAAACGAAGAGTAACCTATGATATTGC
>ERZ889078.227-NODE-227-length-51683-cov-7.975304_pt1 | contig 51683 bp, 30 predicted proteins | sample MGYA00521266_ERZ889078 | MGnify/ENA primary metagenome ERZ889078 (study PRJEB32303, sample SAMEA104408618) | aquatic metagenome | biome: Brackish water; feature: Pelagic; material: water | place: Baltic Sea | collected 2014-06-16T06:34:00 | depth 76,534 m ... | reverse complement strand
GCAGGACCGGTATCACGCCCTCGAACCGGAGACCTACGTGCGCACCGCCCGCGCCGCTTTCAAGCTCAACGCCCGGAAAATCGCGCGTTTGGAAGAGGACGGTGACGCGCTGGTGAGCATCTATCACAGCCATTGTGACGCGGGCGCCTACTTCTCCCACGAAGACGTGCGCAGCGCCGCGCCCGAGGGCGAACCGCTCTATCCGGGCGTGGGTTATCTCGTCGTCAGCGTGATGGGCGGCGCGGTGCGTGCCAGCGAAATGTTTCATTTCGATACGGATCGCGGCGGCTTTGTGGCAGAAGAGCTGAGCACTTAGCCCGGAGCTCCGCCATGCGCTACCGCCCATCGCCTCGTCACACCTGCGTCGCCGCCGCCACCGCGTCGTCGCAGCGCCCGCAGAGAACGTCGCCGCCCAGACAGGCGCTGCGCTGGCTGGCTGCGTTGGCCATGCTGCTGCCCGCGGGCTGCGACGACATCGCCACCACGACGGCCGCCGCCGACGCGAGCAGCAGTGACTCCGCCGATGGCGCCGCCAGCACGGCAGCTGTGAAGACTTGGCACCGCGACGTTCGTCCGATCATCGCGGCCCGCTGCGCCGGCTGCCACAAGCCCGGCGGCATTGGTCCCTTCGACCTGAGCACGTTCGCCGCGGTCAAAAAGACCGGCGCCGCCGTCAAATTCGCGATCGCCAGCCGCGCCATGCCGCCGTGGCACGCCGGCCCAGAGCAGGCCTACAAGGGCGATCCGAGCTTGTCCGACGCCCAGATCGCGACCATCGGCTCGTGGGTCGACGGCGGCATGCCAGAGGGTGACGCGAGTCAGCCGGGCCCGGAGTTGCCGGATGTGGCCGAGAAGATCAGCCGCGTCGACCTCACGCTCGGGGTGCCGGTGGCCTACACCGCGAAGGACATCGCCGACGACTACCGCTGTTTTCTGCTCGATTGGCCCGAAACCGAGGAGCTGTACGTCACCGGCTTCAACGTCGTGCCCGACAACAAGAACATCGTGCACCACGTCGCCGCGTTTCTGCTCTCGCCCGATGCGCTCGGCGCCGCTGGCGCGATGACGGACTTGGCCGACCTCGCCAAGAAGGAGCCGGGTCCCGGTTACGCCTGCTACGGCGGACCGTCGGGCGCGGCCGAGTTGATTGTGCCGATTCAGCAGCTGGGCCAGTGGGTGCCAGGCCAACAGGGCAATGACTTCCCCACCGGCACCGGCATCCGCGTTCCGCCGGGCTCGAAGATCGTGCTGCAGATGCACTACAACATGGACTTCGCCAAGCCCGGCCCGGATCAGACCAAGATCCAGCTCAAGCTCGACAAACCCGCCGCGATCGACCGTAAAGGCGCCTTCGCGCCGTGGCTCAACGCCGGTTGGATCGGTGATCTGATGAAGATCCCCGCCGGCAACGCCAGCGTCACCCACGAACACACCGCCGATCCGCGGGGCTTCTGGAAGGCCTTTGTTGGTGGCGTCGATGTCAGCAAGGGGTTCGTCATCCACGGCGGCTTGTTGCACATGCACACCCTCGGCAGCTGGGCGGAGGCCTTCATCACCCGGAAAGACGGGTCGAAAGTCATGATTCTGCGCACGCCGAAGTACGACTTCAACTGGCAGCGGCTCTACATGTTGACCGAGCCGATCATCTTCCACGAAGGCGACAAGCTGACCGTGCGCTGCAACTGGGATAACTCGGCAGGCAACCAGGCCGTCATCGACGGCAAACCCCCCGGAACCCCGAAGGACGTGTACTGGGGCGAGGGGTCGCTGCAGGAGATGTGTGTCGCAAACTTGTACATCTCCGAGTTATAAGCATATTATTTGACGGCATGCACGACCTGTCCGAGTCCATCCGCGTTCTACTCGCCGTCGCCCCAGGCGACCACCCGGCCGCGCTGACGCGTGTGCTGGCGTGCGGTCTGGTGCTCGACGTTTGCGCTGAGATCGCCGTCGACCAAGCGCCACCAGAGGTCATCGTGGTAGGCGCCGCCGGGTGGCGCGGCACGCTGGCCCGCCTGCGCGCCAGCTACCCCTTCGCGACGCGCGTCGTTCTAGCCGACGACGATGGCCCCGACCTGAAGGCGACCTTGCTCGATGGGGCGCACGACGTCCTGGCGCCGGAGGAGCCTGCACGCGCGATCGCTAGGTCGTTGCGGCTCGGCGCCTACCGTGCCCAGATGGAGCAACGGTTCGCGGAGATCCGCCGACGCTATCGCGCCGCCGTGCACAGCGCGGGCGCGGGGACCATGCGATGGGATCTGACCGACCACAGCATGACCTTCGATCCTGGCTGGAAAGCCATGCTCGGGTACGCGGACGACGAGCACGGCGACGACACGACGGCTTGGTTCTCGCGGGTTCATCCGGCTGATCAGACGGCGCTGCGGCAGCGACTGCGGGGCGTCTTAGACGGCGCCGGACCGGTGGCTGAGCTCGACTATCGCCTGCAGCATCGGGACGGAAGCTGGCTGTGGGCTGGTCTGCGCCTGGAGCTGACCAAAGTCGCGTCCGACCACTTCGTGTTGGTGGGTTCGCAGGAAGACATCACCGTCGAGAAGGTCTCCGCGCAGCGGGTGGCCTGGGCCGATCGGCACGACAGCCTGACCGGGCTGCTCGGTCGCGCCGCCTTCGTCGACGCCGTCGAAGCCCGTCTCGGCGAGTGCGGCACCTGCGAGGACGTGCTGGGCGTCTGTGACATCGACGGCCTGAAAGCCATCAATGGCGCGCACGGTCGCGACGCTGGCGACGAGGTGCTGCTCTGGTTGGCCGGTCTGCTGGAGGATCGGCTGGGCGACACGGCCCTCACCGCGCGCCTGACTGGCGACAAGTTCGCCTTCTTGCTGCCGAACATGGCCGTGCAAGACGCACGGTCCGTCGCGGTGGGGCTGCGCGAAGAGCTGCGGGCTGAGATCTTCCTCGCTGGGGACGGCACCGAGTTTAGCGTGAGCGCGTGCCTCATCGTCGCCGCGCGTCCCGTCGGCGCGGAACATGCGCAGGCGTGGCTCGGTGCGGTCGACCGTGGGCTGACAGACGCGACGCTGCGCGGCGACGCGATTACAGTCCTGCAGCGCGACGTCGTCGACCCAGCGTTCGGTCTCGGCGTCGCGAAGCCGGGTGAACCCCATTTTTCCTAGCGGTCGCAGCGAGATCCGGTATGTTCTCTCCGTGATGAACACCCGCACCATGCCCCGCCTCCGCCTCACACTGGCACCGACCGCCGCGACCAACCGCGCGATGGTCTGGGCGATTGCCCTTGGCGTGGTGGCCGTAGCGCTCACCCCACGGCCGACAAACGCGACCCAGCCGGCGTCGACAACGGCTACCTCGGCGGCCAGCACTAAGCCCGGCGCAGGCAAGCCGGCCAGCACCAAGCCCGGCGCAGTCAACCCCGGCGCAGTCAAGCCCGTCGTGGCCAAGCCCGTCGCAGTCAAGCCCGTCGTGGCCAAGCCCTGCAAGACGTCGGCCGCGATCGCTGCTGACGCTGAAGGGCACGACGCTGGGGGGATTGACGACGGAGGGGTCGAGGAGAGCGCGCTGGCAGGCTTCAGCGTCGAGACCCTCTCCAAAGCCGCGAAACAACTGCGGCACGAGGCGATCCGGGTGCAAGGCGGCTGGGTTCCCGCCGCTGGGCCGCTGTCTGTGAGCGCCGCGCGGCGGCTGCTGCGCCGGCCGAAGGGCAGCGTGAGCCTCGGGGTCACCAGCAGGGGCCGCCTGCTCTCAGCCCGTAAAATCAAGCCACAAGGGCCTCACTACCGCTTCTTTCCGCACATCGCCGAGCGAGACACCGTGTGGGGCACCGATGAGATGCAGCGCTTCATCTCGCGCGTCTCAACCGCCGTGGCCCGCCGCCACAAAGGCGCCGAGATGCGGATCGGCAACATCAGCCTGCATGGCGGCGGTCGCTCGCCTTGGCATCACAGCCATCAGGCCGGCCGCGACGTCGACATCTGCTTCTACGCCCGCGATCGCGCTGGACAGCCAGTGAAGATGGACGACTTCCGCAAGTTTCGTCGCACCGGCTACAGTCGAGACGGCGAGTTGGTGTTTGACGACGAACGCAACCTCGACGTCGCGCTGGCGATGCTGGCCCAGGAGGAGACGCCGGTGCAGTGGGTCTTTGTGGCCCGCTGGCTGAAGCGACGGATGCTCAACGCCGCGGAGAAACGCGGCGTCGCCGAGCCCACCCGCCTGCGGTTGGCCAAGTTGCTGCGCCAGCCTGGCGACTCGGCGCCGCATGACGATCATTTTCACGTGCGGCTGTTCTGTTCGCTGCAAGACCGCAAACACGGCTGCCTGGATCGCGGGCCACAGCGCGCCTGGGTCGATCGCTTCGACGATGCGTTCGCCGCCCACGTCGCGCGCGTAGCCGAGGCGTCCACGGTGTCCGACGCGAAGCTGCGCTTGCAAGCGGTCGAGCTGCTCGGTCGCATCGAAGCGCGCGGCGCTGGTGACGCGCTGTTGGCGCGTCTCGCCGACGCCGACGGCCGGGTTCGGGAGGCCGCGTTGCGCAACATCGTCGCGCTGCGGCTGAAGGACGCTGGACCCGGCGTGCTGGAGGCCGTGCGCCGCACCCGCCGCGGCACGTGGGCGGTCGCGCTGTTTGAGGCCTGGGTGGGGTTGGCGCCAGAGGGGATGGCGGACGTCGCGGTGCAGCTGCTACGCCATCCCGGTCCCGGGCTCCACAAGGATCTGCCCAAGTCTGCCCGAGCCGCCATCGCGCTCCGTTCGATGCAGCTGCTCGCCGAGAGCGGTCGCCCGGGCGATGTGCCTGCGCTCATCGCGGCGCTGAGCGCGCCCACGCCCGAGCTGCGGCTGGCGGCACACAAGGCCCTCGTAGCCCTGACAAATCAATCGATCCGCTCGCGCCACCTGTTGAGCCGCAACGCGAAACAGCGTCAGCGCACCATCGCGGCGTGGCAGCAGTTCTGGACGCAGAGTCAGGCCCAAGGCTGGTTACTCTGGATGAAGGCCGGATTTCGCAGCCACGGGGTACGGCTCGCCCGCGGCCAGCGCTTTGTGCGGCGCGATGTGCCGCGGCTGATTCGCGCGCTGACGTCGCCCAAGGACCCCGTGGCTCGCAACGCCGCGAAGGTGCTGACGCGGTTGACCGGCCATCGGCCCTGGCTGCGTCAGACGGACAAACGCAGCCTGAAGCGCCATTGGAGCGCGTGGTGGCGGGCCCGCGGGCGCAGGGTCACGCTGCGCACCTGACGTGACCCCGCGCGCAGCTCCGCGCGGCAGCTAACGCAGCCCGAGTTGGGGCTACTTTCCGTCGAGCACCGTCGCGCTCTTGCAGAAGTCCATGAGCGGAAACTCGGCCTTCAAGTAGGTGTTGCCCTCGCTCTGGAGCCGTCCCTGGTCGGGGCCTTTGCCGCGTGGCGCGCCTTCGCCGTAGCCCTTGTACAGCGTGTCCACGACCGCCATGCCCTCCGCGTCGATGATCGCGAAGGGCGTGAACCCCATCCGATCGAGGAAGCTGTTGTCCTTGTAGCTGATGAAGATCTGCGTCGTGCGCGAGTCTTTGCCCGACGTCGCGAACGTCACGTAGCCCAGCTTGTTGCTCTGCTTGACCGGATCGTCGTCGATGCGAGCGGGTTTCCAGGCGCTGTTGATGGCCGGGTCGCCGTGGATACCGAACTGCACCATGAAACCGCCGATGTTTCGGAAGAACCCGATGTCCGTGTAGAACCCCGCTTTGACGAGGTTGTAGAAGCGGTCCACCCCCTTCGGCGCCCAGTCGCGGTGCGCCGTCATGACGAAGTCGCCCTTGGTCGTCGTGAACTTGACCCTGAACACGGCTGGCGCGGTGGCGGTGGCCTTGCTCGGGTCCTTCAGCACGGCGGTCCAATCTGCCGGCACGTTAGCGGCTTCGCCAGCGGGCGCGGCGGCGCCAGCCGCGGCTGCCTTGGCTGCCTCGGCGGTCTTCTCCGCGCCCGCCTTGGCCGCCCGCGCCGTCGCTTCGGCGCCGTCGGCGGCCACCTTGGCGGTCTTCATCGCTTCGTCTTTCGCGACAAGCGCCACCTTCTGCGCTGCCGCAGCGGCGGCCTTGGCGCGATCGGTTGCCTCCGTAGCGCCGACTTTTGCGGCCTCACCGGCCTTCTCGGCGGCTTCGCCGACCTTCACGGCGGCGGCCTTGGCGGGCGTGGCGGCTTTGCCGCAGCCCGCGGTAAGCAAGCTGCAGGTGAGTAGCAGGGTCCAAGTGCGAACGTGATTCATGAGGGTGCTCCTGTGCGAGTGGGGCGCCCGTGTGGGCGCGGTGCGCAACCAAATAGCGCGAATTGTCGCCTGCGGCAAAGGTCAACGCCGCCGCGTCCGTTCATTCAGGCGTGGTCGGTCATCCAGTCTGCCGTCGGTTGCCACACCGACGCTGGTGCATGGCGGCCAGCGAAGACGCCCATGTGGCCGCCCGGCGCGACACGCACCGTGACGTCGGCCGTGCCCACCGCCGCGCAGATCTCCCGCACGGCCGCTTCGCGCACCACGTTGTCCGTCGCACCGGCGAACGCGAGGACCGGCACGGTGATCTTGGCGAGGTCCGCGACGATGGGCCCCTCCGGCCGCCTTGCGCCGACAACGAAACGACCATCTTTGAGCTTGTTGTCCCGCATGAAGTCGCGAAACAGCTGGCGGAAGGCGTCCTGCGGGTAGTCGATGAAGTTACCGGTCCAGGCGCTGAGCGCGTCGAAGCCTTTCACGTATTCCTCGTCGTACAGGTTCATGAACAGATCTGCGTAGCGCGTCACCTGCTTCATCGGGCTCATCAGCTTGAACATCTGCGAGCTCAACTCGCCGGGGACGTTGCCGATGTGGCTGGCGAGAAAATCCACCTCGCGATGTAGCCCGCGGCTCAGGACGCTGAGCACCCCCATCTTGTGACTGTCGATGGGCGAGCCGATCGTGATGATGCCGGCGACCCGCGTGTCGTCGTTGGCGGCGGTGTGCATCAAGGCGAAGAGTCCGCCCATGCAGTACCCAGTGAGGAAGATGCGCTCGGTGTCGGCGGCGGCGCACACGGCGTCGACGGCGGCCGGCATCCAGTCCAACACGTAGTCGTCGAGGCTGACGCGCGAGTCGTCTTCGTCGGGCTCACCGAAGTCGACCAGGTACGTGTCAAACCCCGCGGCGAGCAGGTGGCGCACAAAGGAGCGCTCTTCGGTCAGGTCGAAGATGTAGGGCTTGACCATCAGCGGCGGGATGAGCAGCACAGGCACCCGGGTCGCCATTGGCCCGGATCTGTGGGCTCGTGGCGCGGCGTCGGGGCGTTCGTAGCGCCGCACGGTCAACTTGTCGCGCTGCAGCGCCGGGTGCCACGACGTCGGTCCAACGACGTCTTCGGGATCCCGCAAGAACCAGTCCAACCCGTTGACGAAGCCCTTGGCGGCGCGCGCGGCGCGTCGATTCAAGCTGCGGCGCGCGCGTCCCAACGTCCGACCGGCGCCGCGACCGCCCGTGGCCGCGCGGGGCGGCCGCGGTGGCCGGGTCCCGTCGGCCCCGGACCGACCGCGCTTCGTCTGGGTTTCGGCTGTGTCGCGCGGCTCGTGTGCATCGTTCATGGCAGCAGTGTAGCGCGGTTGGCGATCCCAGCAACGCAGGCCGCGTCACGACGCCGGCGGCGCAGGCTGGACCAGCAGCGCCGGCCAAGCGCGCAGCAGCAGCGCCCGCACGCACGGGTCGCTGGTGCTGCGCCAAGCCGCGGTGCGATGCGGGTCGATCGGACCGATGGCGGTCGCCTGGCCGAGCAGTGAAGCGACCCACTCGGCGTCGGCGCCCAAGACGCTGAGGTCGCCGCGCGCGAGCTGGTCGGGCAGCGTGCTCGGCCGTTCGTCGGGCAGCGCGGCGGTGAGCAGGCGCACCAACGGGCTGGCTGGCGGCGCGGGTGCCATCAGCAGCGACTCCGCGAGCTCCACCTCACGCACTACGCGCTGCCTTCCTTTGCGGCCGTCGACGCCGATGCACACCAACGGTTGAGGCCACGGCGCGAGCGTGCGCCCAGCCGCGTGCAGCCACGACTGCGACACCGCGAGGCCATCGGCCTCCGGTGCCGTCAGGATCAGCGCCGTCGCTGCCGGCCAGGCGACCAGCGGTAACGCCGTCGTCGTGAGCAGGAGCCGCGGTCCGTCCGCCGCGCGCTGCCTGAGGCCTGGCGTCATGCGCTCCAAGTCCGGGGACCACACCATCACGCCCGCGACCGCCAAGTCCTGCACCCGCGTTGGGTCCAGACGCCGCCGACGTCCCGGGCCACGGCGCTCCGGCGCTGAATTCGCGGCCTCGGGCGACGTGTTGGCGGGCGTGTCACGGCGCGTCAACCAGCGCTCTGCGGCGGGCAGCGGGTTTGTCTGGGCCAACCGCAACAGGGCGTCAGCCGCCTCCACCAGCGCACGCGACGCGCCACACACCAGCACGACCTGGCCGCGTGTCGCCAATCGCCACGCCGCCGCCGCCATCGCCTCGTTGCGTCCCGCCGGAAACCCACCTGCGGCGCCGTTCATACGGACCACGAAGCTCGGCAAGAACGTCTCAAGCGGGTCGAGCAGCCCCACACGCATCCGGTTTCCCGTCCACACCAGCGTCCCGCCAACGGGGACGGCGCCGTGGTCGGAGTCGACGTCCACGCTGTGCGTATGACGCGCGCGCCGCTGTTCTTGACGCAGCTCGGCGGCCAACTCGCCGTCTAGCCCGGCGTCTAGCCCGGCGTCTAGCCCGGCGTCTAGCCCGGCGCCCTCGCCGGTCATCGCGACGCTTGGTAGCAGGACGGTGTCCCGGTGGCGGCGCGCCAACGTAGCCGCCCACGCCGCGGCGAATGGACCGGTGAGGCGGAGGTCGCTCTTGGCCAGCAACTCGGCGTCGCACCACGCGGGGGGCGCCGGCGCCGGCGCCGTCGACAGCAGCGCGTCGCCGGTCGGACACGCCAGCAGCCGCGGCCACGCCTGCAGCATCGTGCCCGCAATCTCGGACGCCGGAGGCGGCGCGGCGCGCAGCGCCGCCCTAAGCCGCGCCCACAGCGCCACGTCATTGGCCGCATGCGCCGCTGCCGCCGCGACCCAGAGGTCGTCATATGCGGCGTCGTCTCGTGTTCGTGGGTCAGCGTGGAGGTCAGCCAACAGCTGGGCGCCGGCGGCCAGGCACTCCGCTGCGAGCCCGGCTTTGTGCGGCCGCAGCGCCGCGCCATCCAGCAACAGCGCCGTCGCCGCGTGCCATGCGCGAGCATCCAAGGCGCGCTCGTGCCACGGAATGAGACGGTCGCTCTCGCCGAGGGCGAGCAGCAGCGCACGCTGAGCGAGCTGTTGCCCGTCACGCCGCAACGACGGCGCCGTGAGTCGGTCTTCGGCGGCGTGTGCGGTGGCGTCAAGCGCCGTCTGGCGCGAGGCGACCAGCGTCGATACGTCGATGCCAGCGAGGCGCTCATCGCGCCAGACGTAGGCTTGGGCACCCACGCACGCGGGGCCGACGTCGCGAGCCAGGTTGGGATGCGCCGCGCCGGCGTCGCTCGTGGGGTCTGTCATCGCTGCAGCCTACCGCAACCGACGCGAGTTCAGGGCTTGGAGCCGACCACCGTGACTGGTGACAGGGATTGACCGCCTGTCTTTCCGCTGCCAAGTTCGCCATAACCATTGAGGCCCCAGCAGCGGACCTCGCCGTTCTTGCGCACTGCGCACGTGTGGTGCTTTCCGGCGCTGATGGCGACGACCGCGTCCAGCGCTGGAACTGGAAGTGGCGCGATCGACTTGTATGTCGTCCCCGTCCCGAGCTGCCCGTAGCTGTTGTTGCCCCAACACACGACCTGGCCGGTCTTTCGCAGCGCGCACGTATGATCGCCGCCAGCATCAACGGCGATCGCGTCGCTGAGTCCGAAGGCTGGCGTCGGCGCGTTGCGGTTGGTGAGGCTGCCATCGCCGAGCTGGCCCGACTCATTGTTTCCCCAACACACGACGGTGCCACCGGCGCGCACAGCACAGGCGTGATTGCCCGACGCGCTGAGATCGATCGCGTCGACGAGGCCCTTGACGTCGCGGGGCGTGCTTGTCTTGTTGGCATAGCCGAATGCACCGCCATCGCCGAGCTCGCCCGATGGGCTGGTCCCCCAACAGCGCACCTTTCCGCCGGCCGCCCGGGCGCAGGTGTGTTTGTCTCCCGCGCTGATCTGCACCGTGTCGCTTAGATCGAGCACCGCCTTGCCGGGCGTGCACACCGGAGCGCCTGCGACGCCGATGCCGCAGCCGCCCCAGGCGTTGTCGCCCCAACAGCGCGTCAGGCCCGATTTTGCGGCCGCGCAGACGCGCGAGCCGACGCCCGTCGTCAGTCCGATCGCGGTGTCCGTGAAGTTGACGATAGGGACGGGCGCCGTCTGGTACGGAACACTGCAGCCGATCCCGTGCGGACCCGCGCCCCAGCAGTACACTTGGCCAGCTACCGTGCCCGCACAGCTGAGCAAGCCGCCGGACGAGACGCGGACGCTCGGCGGCAGGTTCGGTACCAAGCCCGGGAGGTGAGCGACGCCGGAGCGCCCCAGCGTGCCGTAGGCGGCGTAGCCCCAAGAGCGGACCTCCCCGCTCGGGCTGATCGCGATCGTGATGCCGTCGCCAGCCACGATCGCCGTCGCCCACCGCTTGCTGCACGTCCCCAACAGGCAGACCTTGCCGCTGCCACACGGGGTCTCGTCTGCCTTGGCTTGGTGCAGACAGCCTTTGATCGCGTCGCACGCGTCGACCGTGCAGACCTCGCCGTCGTCGCAGTTTTTGACGGTCATTTGGCACACCCCAGTGACGCACTTCTCGTCACTGGTGCAGACGCTGCCGTCGGCGCACGTGGCGCCGATCGCTGGGCTGTGCACGCAGCCCTTCTTGGTGTCGCAGGCGTCCGTGGTGCAGGTGTTGGCGTCGTCGCAGGCTGTTTTTCCGCCGCCTAAGCAGCTTCCGCTCTGGCATGCGTCGGCGGTGGTGCAAGCGTCGCCGTCGTCGCAGCCAATCGCGTTGTGCGCGGGCGCGCAGCCTTGCTTGGCGTCGCACAGGTCGTCGGTGCAGACGTTGCCGTCGCCACACGCCGGCAGGTTTTTTGCCGCGCAAGCGCCCGACGCCGCGCAGGTGGCCCGCCCCCACGCGTCGGTGCGCGCGAGCACTCCGCTCGATTTGCCGGTGGTGCCGACAGCGCCGACGGTGACGAGGCCGCCGTTCACCGTCGCGGCAAGGCGCGTGACCTGCTCGTCGCCGCCTTCGCTCATCTCTCGCTGCCAAAACAGGTGGCCGCTGCCGTCGACGCCGGCCATCCAGCCGCTGCTGACGGCGGCGACCATGCGCCCGCCCAGCGCGAAGCTGCCGCCACCTAGCGGCGCGATCGACAACGCCGCGGAGGGTAGGGTCGTGGTGTGCTGCGAGCGGATCTTGCCGAGCGCGTCGAGATCGAGCCACCACGCGTGCGGCACCGGCGCGCCTTGCCAACCCGCCGCGATCGTCGTCGTGCCGACGCGCTGCACCGTCGTCAGCGCTTGCGCCGCCGCGTCGCCGATGGGGTGGCTCCACACCGTCTTCCAGCCGCCATCGAGGCGCAGCACCCAGGCCTGCTGCTTGCCGCTCGGCGGCGTGCGCCAGCCGACGAGGAGCGCGCCGCCATCCGACGTGCCGACGCCGTCCAGCAGCGCTTGGGCGCCAGTCTCTGGCTGTGTCCAGGTCGCGAGCAGCAGCCCGGTCGCTGACAAGCGCAGCGCGAGGCCGTCGCTCGCCGCCGCGCTGCCAATCTGTCCCGCCGCTAGCCAGCCGCCGCCGTCGAGCGGCGCCAGCGCAAGGGCGACCTCGTCTTGGCCGCCGCCGTGCACCCGATCCCAAACGACCGTCTGCGTGTCGGCCGCGAGCGCCAGCATCCGCACCTGCCGGCCGTCTTTGGTGGTCCGAACGGTGCCCAGCACGACGACGCCATCGGCCGTCGCGTGCACGCCAACCGCGCCAGCGCCCACGTCGGCGACTGGAGAGGTCACCAGCAGCGGTTTGCCGCTCGCACCTTGGCCGGCCATCAGCGCGCCAGCCGCGTCAAATCGGTCTACCAGCCAGCTCGCGCCCCCCGCGCCGCTCGCCGCCCGCACGCTGCCGACGGCCACGTAGCCGCCGTTCGGGTGCGCCGTCACGTCCGCATAGGACACGAGCTGCCCAGTCAGCGCGCGTGTGTGGCGAAACAGCTTCTCCGTCTGCCCTGGCACACAGCTGCCCGCCTTGCAGGTCGACCCCAGCAGGCACGGATGATCGCCGGCACAGGCGCTGCCCTCTTGGCTCGGCACCACCACGCACGTATGGCTCTGCGCGGTGACCGAGACACACTGAGCCTGCGCGCAGGGGTTGGTCGCTTTCGGACACAGCACCTGGCCGCCGCCGACGCATTTGCCCGCCTTGCAGAAGTCATTGACGGTGCAGCCGTCGCCATCGGCGTCGCAGCTCTTGCCCTGCATCGGAGCCGCGTTGGAGGCGCACTTGCCCGTCTTGGCGTCGCAGGTGTCGAGCGTGCAGGCGTTGCCGTCCTCACAAGGCACGTTGTTGTGCTGACACCCTAGCTTGGCGTCGCATTTGTCCACCGTGCAGGGGTTGGCGTCATCGCAATCGGACTTGACCGCGACCGTGCAACTCCCCGCGGCGCACACAGCCTTGCTCACACACGGCCCCGTGGCCGGACAGCTGGCGCCGTCGATCGCTGGCTGCAAGCCACATTTTCCGGTCTTGCTATCACACAGGTTCTTCACGCACGCGCCGTCGTTGTCTTTGGCGCACCAGACGATGGAGCCGGGGTTGGGTTTGCAGGCAGGCGCCTTGCCGCTGGTATCGCAGAACCAGACGCCGTTGCAGAGATCGCCATCATCCTTGCCGGCGCAGTCCGCGTGTTGCTGGCACTCGCAGGTGTTCGCGCCGCTCTTGCACGCACCGCTCAGGCACCAGTCGCCGACGGTGCAGGCGTCGCCGTCGTCGCACTTCTCGCCTGATTTTACGGTCTCAAAGCTGCATTTTCCGGTCTGCGGGACGCACGTATTCTTGAGGCAGTCGGTGTCTCCCACGCTCGGACACGTCACGGCCGACGCCGGGTTCGGCAGGCACTTGCCGGTCGCCGTGTTGCAGAACAGCGTGCCGTTGCACAGATCGCCGTCGTCTTTGGCGACACAGTCCACGTCCGTCTTGCACTGGCACAGGACGACGCCCGCCGTGCAGACGCCGCCCTTGCAGATCTCACCGGTCGTGCAGGGGTCGCCGTCGTCGCACACCTTGCCTGGTTTCACCGGCGTCAACGCGCAGGTGCCCGTCAGCGGGTTGCAGGTGTTCTGGGTGCAGGTCGTGTCCGCCGCCGACGCGCACGTCACCGGCGTCTTGGGGTTCACTTTGCAGCCCCCCGTCGCCACGTCGCAGTACAGCGTGCCGTTACACAGGTCGCCGTCCTCCTGCGCGTCGCAGTCCGCGTCTTTGGCGCAAATACACACGTCGAGTCCGCCGACACATTGCCCGGCCGCGCACGTCTCGTTCTGGCTGCAGGCGTTGCCATCGTCACAGCTGACGCTGGTGGGCGGTGTGCCCTTGGCGGGCGTTCGCCACCGACAGACCCCGGCCGCATCACAGACATGCGCCAAGGTCTCCACCGCAGCGGCCGCACATTGACCAGTCGCGGGCTGGCATGCGTTCTTGGTGCAGGCCGAGTCCGAGCCGGTCGCGCAGAGCACCACCGTCGATGCGACCACTTTGCAGGTGTGCGGAAACGCCGATTTATCGCAGTACAAGCTGCCATCACACAGGTTTGTGTCGTCGCCACCCTGATTGCAGTCCGCATCGGCCTCGCAGGCGCACCACGACGCCTGCCCGCCCACACATGCGCCGCTCTGACAGCTGCTGTCGACGGTGCACGGGCTGTCGTCGAGGCAGACGGTGCCGTCGGTCACCGCTACGCTTGTGCACTTGCCCGTGGTCGGCTCGCACCGCTCGGTGGTGCAGGGCCCCGTGGCGCCTTTGCACGTGACGGCGGTGGCGGGGTTGAGCACGCAGCGATACGGAAACACCTTGAGGTCACAGTAGAGCGTGCCATTGCACAGATCGTTGTCTTCGTAGAGGGCGCAGTTGGCGTCCGCTGAGCAGGCGCAGACGTTGTCGCCCGCCTTGCAGACGCCCGCTTTGCAGTGATCATTGGCGCTGCACGGCAGCCCGTCGTCGCAGGGCGTCCCGTCCGCCGCGCCTTGGCAGCCGCTCGTCGCGCCGTCACCCAGACCCGTGACTTGGTCGTTTGCGCTGGCGTCCTTGGTCCCGGGGGCTGTGGCGCCATCGGCGCCGCCATCGGGATCTTCGCTGCACGCTGCGCCGATGAGCAGGACGGCGAGCGCAAGCGCGGTCATGATTGGAGTACGCATCGGATCCTCCGTGGCGGCGGATCGCCATGTGACCCTGACGACGGAGCCGCGATCATCGGTGTGCTGCGCGGTCGAGCCTACCACTTCCAAGTGGTTCGCCCCACCACCAGGAGATCGGACGGTCAGCGGTCGGGGCCGAGGCTACCTTAGGTAAGTCGCTCGCTCAAAGGCAAGCGGCATCGTCTGAGGAGGGCGTCATGCGGAACCCGAAACCCACGACGGACGCCGTAATCACCGGTCGAATCTCTGCTCTGGCCAAGGTCTCTCTCCGCCCGCGACGGTTGGTCACGCGCCTAGTCTTCGTCCTTGTCCTTGTCCTTGTCCTTGTCCTCGTCCTCGTCTTCGGCGCGATCGGCCGCCCCGCGCCCGCGCTGGCGAGGTCAGGCACCCACGGCCCGACCGTGTCCACCTACGATCCACGCGCGTCGTCCATCGCCGTGACGTTTCGGCACTTCACCCACAAGACAGGCTCGCTCGATCACGTCATGTACACCTCGGCCTTCAGCTCCACGAGCGGGCGCCTGAGCTCCCAGTTTGGTGTCGGATTTGCTTACCGATCCGCGGCAGGGCAGCCAACCGGCTACGGCGCCTCGGCCAGCGCCGTGACGATGCTGATCCTCCCGGTCGGCAAGCGCGGCCCCGCGGGCTTGCCGGCCGTCTCCGTCGCCCTATACGGCGGGCCGGCGCCGACGTTCCTCGGCGGCTCGCTCTTTGGCTCGTTCACGGTGCCCTTCGTCCTCGGGCTGGGCGTGCCGCTGACGCCCGCGAGCTGGCTGACCATCACGCCGTTCGTCGAGTTCACGCCGTCCGTGGATTTCGACGCCCGCGCCCACAAGGACTTCAAGATCACCGAAGCGAACAAGCACAAGTCGGTCGACGAGCTCGTCGATGAAGCGGTGACCTGGGACGTCGACTATCAGTTCGGCTGGCGCGTCGGTGCGATGTTGTCCTTCCACCTCGGCGAGTCCGCCGAGATCGGCATCCTGGCCGGCGCGGCCAACGACACAAGGGTGGACCAGTCGCAGTGGAGCATCGGCACGGTCCTCTTGTGGCATTGGGACGACGTCGTCGCTGGCGTGCGGCCGCGGATCACACCAAAACGCTGCCCGCCGTCGTCGGAGTAACCGCCCGCTGAAACCCCGGAACTCAGGGCTTCTTCGGTAGCAGCGCCGGGATCCACACGCAGGACCAGTCGATGTGGCACAGGTTGAAATCCAGCGCCTCACCGTGACTCGCCATGTAGTGACCCAGCTGATTGGTCAGCAGCGAGCCCATGTCGAAGCTCTTCTTCGGCGACGGCACCGGGAAGCCGTGCGTGCCGTGTGGCGTCATGTTCGGAAACAGAATGGCGCTCTTACCCCCTACTTTGGCGTCGTTGTCGCGAATGATGCGCAGCGGCACATCCAAGCGGGGCTGGTCGAAACCGTCGCCCTTCGGCACCAAGTTGGCGAGGTTGTCGACGTCGAGCAGCACGCCTACGCCGGCCTTGTTGACGTGTTGCTTCGTGCCGTCGACGCCCTGGACCACCCCTGTGTCCACCAACACCTGCTGCACCGTTTTGCCGTAGCGCGGGTCGATGTCGCGGAAGTTGATCAGGCCCGCCGCACGGGCCAACGCCACGCCGGTCGCGGTTGGCACGCCGGGATCGCCGAGGGTGTTCATGTAGAAGATCCGCGACCCCACCGTCTCGCCCGTGCCGTACGTGAGCGTGCGGTCGCGGTGGATGAACGGCGCCATGTTGGCGGGATCAGCGCCGTCCAGCGCCACCTGCGCGATGCCCAGCATGCGGCGCAACTCCGGGTTACCCCGGCGCAGACCGAAGCCGTCGCCGAGCGCCACCAGCGGCGTGCCGGCCACGTGGGTCTCGGTGGCGTGGGTCACCGGGGCGGCGAACTTGTCGATGACGATGGACGGCGTCCCGACCATCTCGCAGCCTTCGCGCTCACGGCTCGGGAGCTCTTCATCGAAGACGGAGAGACGCAGCTTGTCCCCCTTATCCGACGACACCGCGACCCGAAGATGGCCGTTCGCCTGGACCCGGGCGCAGCGGTGCTCACCGCTCGTCAGGTTCTGCAAAACCGCGATTTTACCGGGTGTCAGCGCGGGGATGGGTCCAACCTTCACCTCTTTGTAGTTCACCAGATCGGGGAACGCCTGGTACAGAAACCCATCACGCACCAGCAACAGCGGCCCCATCATCCGCAGGATCATCGCGTCGCGCACGCCACCGAGCGAGCTGCGGGTACCGACCTCGCTGAGCACGCCGCCCGCGATGATCGACACCGCCGTCTCGATCTTTGGCTCCAGGCCCGCGAGCATGCTCGCCATGATGCCGCCCAGCGAGCCGCCGACCATGTGAATCGGCGCCGTCCCGCCCACGTCGACCTTGCCGTCGCCGTCGAAGTCGCCAGCCAGGTCGTCCTTGCCATCCCCGTTGGCGTCGTATTTCCAGGTTCGCACGCCATCAAACGACGCCAGCGTGCGCACCACCTGCATGATGTCGACGGTCGTCTGGCGCACCACGTCGCGGGTGTGAAAGATGTACGAGGTCCAAAAATCAACGCCAGAGTCGACCTGGCCGTCGGCGTTCTGATCGAGCGCGCGCCCAGCCAGGATGGCCTTGCCCATACCTTCGATAGCGCCCTTCTTGAACATCGCCAGCGCGAGGATCTCCTCGACCGGGCTGACGTCGACGCCGTGACTGACCGCGTCGACACCCAAAGTCGCGATGCCGTGGCGGGCGAGGAATCCGGCGAAGTTCATGGCGTCGAACTTGGTGCTGCCATGACCGTGCACAAAGATCGCCACCGGCGCGGGGCCCTTGCGGAACTTCGGCACCATCAGCCAGAAGTTGACGCCCTCATGCCGCACGTACGCCTCACCGGTCTGGGCGTTGAGCTTCCAGACCTGGTCGTTGAGCGAGAGCAGCTTGCCGTCCGCGTCACGGCGCTGGAAAAACTGCGGCGAGTCGATCGTGCCGAGCGCGTGGAAGTCGATGAAGGCGAAGTTGTCGAAGAACACCGCCAGCTCGTCCTTGTCGCTGGTCGGGCCGAAGCTGCTAAATAGCGTCTCGGCCACCGGCATGTACGCGTCGTTCGACAGCACCTTCTTGTACGGACCGTGTTTGCCCTCCTGTAGATCCATCAGGTCCATCGTGGCCGGAAACTCGGTGGCGAGGCGCTTCAGCGGGCCCATACCGTACAAGCCGTCGCGCACAGCGACGAAGGGTGTGGTGAAGACCTGGGTCGTGAAGGTCCAGGCGAAGGCGACGTCTGAAACCCCGAGATCAAGGGCCTTCAGGCACTCGGGCAGCGGCTCGAGCGCCGCGGTCTGGCCGGTGTGGTTCACGTAATCGAAGGGCGACCGAATCGGCTGACCCTGCTCGTCGAGCAGGTTCTTCGTGAGCACAACCGCGTACGTCGTGCCCTGGCGCAGCGGCATGACCGGTTTGGCGATCAGCGTGTTGGTCTCGCGTTCGTAGAAGTTGAGGATCGTCTTGTCGGTCGCGCTGCGGGTGTTGGGGTGGTCCAGCACGCCGTCCATATCGGTGTCCTCACCGGGGTCGAGCACGCCGTTCTTGTTCAGATCTTCCTCGACCTCCTCGAACACCATCTGGCCCAAGTGGCCGCGGGGGTCGTCGGGGTAGTAGTCGGCGCGGTCGAGGGCGAGCGGGAACAGGTCCGCGCCGAGATCGATGGGCATCGGCTTGCAGCGGTCCGCCGAGCCCTTGGTGATGTCGATGACGAGCATCACGTCGTTGCCCGGCACGTAGCGATCGCCGTGGCGGGTGAGGATGTTCTCGACGTCGAGCGGCGCGTCGAAGCTCACCGTGATCGGCGCGAGCGTGCCCCAGCCATCCAACTCATCGAGGTTGGCGCGGGTCTTCTGCTCCCACACCGTCGGCGCGACGAGGCTGGCGTTGATGCGCCGCAGCGTCGGCGAGGTCGCGTCGTAGCGCGTCGCGAAATCGTTGGGCAGCGGGATCTCGGGCAGCGGTCTGTGGAACGTGTCAAAGCGCACCATTGCGCCGGTGCCAGCCGGGGTCTCGGCGAGGCCGGTGGGCGGCGTGGAGACGCAGGCCGAGGCCAGGAGCGCGACGCTCAGCGCGATGGCGGAGCGCAGTCGGGGGGGCGGTGCCAAGCGAGCAAATCGGTACATTTGGGTGTCTCCAACAAGGACTGCGTCTTTGGGCGGACGCGGCGCAAGCTCACGTGAGGTGAGTCCGTCGCTGTTTACCACAGCCGCGGCGTGGTTCGCACCGTACGTGTTGCCGCCGCGCGGTGGCTTCACGCGCGCACGGAGCCTACAGCCGTCCAGCGCCTAGCTCGCCCGTCTGCACGGCCCAAAGGCGCGCGTAGTGGCCGCCCTCGGCGAGCAGCGCTTCGTGCGTGCCCGACTCCACGACGGCGCCGGCCTCCATCACCACGATGCGATCGCAGCGGCGCACCGTGCTCAGCCGATGTGCGATCACGATGGTGGTCCGACCCGCGATAATCCGCGACAAACTCCGCTGAATCGCGGCCTCGGTCTCGTTGTCCACGGCCGACGTCGCCTCGTCGAGGATGAGCACCGGCGGATCGACGAGCAGCGCGCGGGCGATGGCGATGCGCTGCCGTTGGCCTCCCGAGAGCCGATGGCCCCGCTCACCGACCATCGTGTCGTAGCCCTGCGGGAGCGCCAGGATGAACGTATGGGCCTCAGCCGCCTGCGCCGCCGCGACGATGTCCGCCTCAGCCGCCTCCGGCCGACCGAACGCGAGGTTCGCCCGCAACGTGCCGGAGAAGAGCAGCACGTCTTGACTCACCAACCCCATGGCGCCGCGCAGCGAATCGAGGGTGAGGTCGCGCACGTCATGCCCGTCGAGGGTCACTTTGCCGGCGTCGACGTCGAACAGGCGCAACAAGAGCCGCACGAGGGTCGACTTGCCCGCCCCCGTCGTCCCCACCACACCTAGGCTCGATCCCGCTGAAACCTTGAGATCCAGGCCCCGCAGCAGCGGCTCGCGACCCGAATAGGCGAACGAGACGCCTTCCCAGGCGATGTCGCCCTTGGCCCGCCCGAGCACGTGGCTGCCGCCCTGCACGACGCTCTGCGTGTCGAGCAGATCCAGCACGCGGCGGGTGGAGGCCATGGCGCGCTGGTACAGGTCAAACGTCGCGCCCAGACGCGTCAGCGGCCACAGCAGTCGCTGCGTCATGAACACCAGCACGCTGTAGCTGCCGACCGCCATGCGCTGCTCCAGCACGGCGTGCCCGCCCATCAACAACGTGGCGACAAAGCCGACGACGATGACCATGCGGATCAGCGGCACAAAGGCAGCGGAGAGGCGAATCGCGCCGCTGTTGGCGACGCGGTAGGCGTCCGAAGCCTGCCGCAAACGCTCCACCTCGCGCGCTTCGGCGGTGAACGCCTTGATGACGGTCATGCCGCTCAAGCTGGTGACGAGCCGCGCGTTGACGTCGGCGGCACGAGCGCGCACGGCCTCGTAGCGCCCGGCGATACGGGTCTGGAACAGAAACGAGCCCACCACCACGAAGGGCACCGGCGAGATGGCGGCCAGGGCGATGTCCGGCGCCACCGCAAAAAACGCCGCGGAGACGAGGAGCACGGTCGTGGCGACCTGCAGCAGATCGTTGGCGCCGCCGTCGAGAAAACGCTCCAGTTGGTTGATGTCGTCGCCCAGCACGCTGAGCAGCCCGCCGGTCTCGCGCTCCTGGAAGAACGCCATCTCCAGCTGCGCGGTGTGGGCGAAGGCGTCGATGCGCAGCTCGTGTTGCACCGTCTGCGCGAGCTCGCGCCACTCGCGCTGAAACAGGTACTCAAAGACCGACTCCAGCCCCCAGATCAGCACCGTAGCTACCGCCAGCCAGCGCAGCTGCGCGCTCAGATCGACGATGCCGATCTGGGCCAGGGCCGAATCCTTCTGGCGCACCACGACGTCCACCGCAGCGCCGATGAGCAGCGGCGGCGCGAGATCGAAGGCCTTGTTGAGCACCGAGTACGCCGACGCGATCACGACACGACGGCGGTGGCGCCGGGCATAGCGCAGCAGTCGCGCCAGGGCGGCATCGCGGCTCGAGGTGGGTTGTGACGGCAGCAGCGCGCTGCTTGATGACTGCGCGGTGGACGAGTTGCTCAGCGGAGACTCCTTGGCGTGACGACGCAGGATGGCAGCAGCAGGGCCGTCGGCCAAGCGCAGGCGCGGGCCTCGGCGAGACCGCTGGCGAACTCGGCTCGCCGGGATCTGCGCTATTTGCCGATAAACGCGGGCTGTGAGGTGCAGGCGTCGGCATGCAAGCGTAGGCTGCGCCGCGCGAGGTGATGTCATGGTCAAGAACAAGAACAAAGACAAGTCGAAAGACAAGCTGACGGCGAGTGACGTGCGCGCGCGCGACAAAGTGGTCGCGGAAGATGTGCACCACGAGCTCATGGAGGGGCAGAGCACCGAGCTGCTGCGCGAGCTGCATCTGCTCACGCGGCGCGGTGACCTGAACGCGGACGCGCGCCGTAAGCTCAAGCAGATCAACCACTACTGCGCGACGTTGCGGCAGGACATCGAGGCGCTGTTCGAGGGCGACCGCGATCCGGTGCTGCTCGACGCGGGTGCGGGCAACGCCTACCTCGGGTTCATCCTCTACGAGGTGTTCCTGCACAACCGGGAGCGTGGCCACATCGTCAATGTCGACCGCCGTAACGATCTGGTGCAGCGCGGCGAGTCCCGCGCCGAACGCCTCGGCTACACACGGATGAAGTTCGCGCGCGCCAGCGTCGCCGAGCTGCTGCCGGGGATGCCGATTGGAGACGACACACCCGAACCATTGGGCTGGTCGCCGACGGGCAAAGTCGACGCGGTCATCAGCTTGCACGCGTGTGACACCGCCACCGACGAAGCCATCCTCCTCGGCTTGCAGAGCGGCGCGCCCTTTATCGCCGTGGTGCCGTGCTGCCAGGCCGAGGTGTTCAATCTGCTGAAAGGCCAGGGCCGTGGCCACGCGTCGCATCCGCTGTGGCGCCACGCGTGGCATCGCCGCGAGTTCGGCGCCCACCTCACCAACGTGATCCGCGCGCTGGTGCTGGAGGCGTGGGGGTACAAGGTCACCGTCACGGAGCTCGCCGGTTGGGAGCACAGCCTCAAGAACGAGCTGATCCTAGCGCGGCGTCACCAGCGCTCGAATGGCGCGGCGCGGCGCCAGCTACAGGCCTTGATCGACGACCTGCCGCCGCTCGACATGGGGCTGCTGCGCGCGTTGGGGCTGCAACGAACGGTCCCGACCTACGACGCGCCCGCACCCGTCGCACCGGACGATGTCGCCGAGGTCGCCGAGCCCGGCGCGTGACGCCGAGGCCCGCCTGACAAGCCGGAATCTCGGGGTTATCGCGCCGGCTGCAGCAACACGGGCTCGCGCATCAGCACGATCCCGGTCGTGTCTCGTACCCGCTCACGCACGTGGGCCGCGAACGCGAGCAGGTCCGCCGTCGACGCGCCGCCGCGGTTTACCAGCGCCAGCGTGTGTTTGGCGCTGAGCCCAACCCGCCGCCCGCCGTGGTCGGGGTGATCGTAGCCGGGGCGAAGGCCACTCCGATCGATCAGCCACGCCGCCGACAGCTTGACGCGCGCGGTGCCGTCCACCGCCGGGGGGGCAGGGTAGCGCGGCATGGCTAGGGTGGCGCCGTGACGCCGCTCGAGGCCGCTGAGGGCGCCGTCAGCCGCGGTGGTCGGCACGATCGGGTTCATGAAGAAAGAGCCGGCGCTGCGACTGTCGGGATCGGCCGCGTCCAGCACCATACCCTTGGCGCGGCGGATCGCCAGCACGGTCTCGCGCACAGTCGCCAACCGGGGCTGCGCGTCCGGCCTCGTCGCGTCCGGCCTTGTTGCGTCTGGTTGTGTGACGTCGAGCGACGCGGCAGCCGACTCCGGGGCAGGGTCCCGGGCCAGACCGAGTCGATCGCGTAGCTCGCCGTAGCGCAGCGCTGGCGCCCCACCAATCTGGAGCCTTAGCGTGACGGACAGCACGAGGTACCGGCCCGCCGCGCGCTTGAGCCGACTGTCGCGGTACTGAAACGCGCAGTCGGTCGCCGACCACGTGGCGACCTGATCTGTGACCGTGTCGAGCACCTCCGCCGTGTCGAAGGCCGCCGCGAGCTCTTGGCCGTAGGCGCCGATGTTTTGAATGGGCGCCGCGCCAACTTTGCCCGGAATCCCCGACAGGCACGTGATGCCGGCCCACCCTTCATCGACCGCGAACGCGACCAGCGCATCCCACACCACACCCGCGTCTGCACGCAGCCAGACGTGGTCTGCATCTCTGCGAACCACCGTCATGGCCGAACCCACCGGATGCAGCAACCAGCCGTCAAAGCCCCAGCCAGCGGCGTCCGGGTCCGCCGCGATCACGTTGCTCCCGCCGCCTAAAATCCCCCACGCCGCGCCTTCAGACCGCGCCGCACGCAGGGCCTCGCGGGCGTCTTCGACGTGGCGGATCTCGGCGAGGACACGCGCTGGTCCGCCTAGTCCCAAGGTCGTGAGGGTCGCCAGCGGCACGGCCCGTCTGATCGTCAGCGCCACCGGTCAGCTCCGCGACTGCAGCTCTGCGAGCAAATCCGCGCCATAGCGCTCCACCTTCGCTGGGCCAATGCCCGAGATCGCGAGCAGCTCCGCCTCCGAGGTGGGCAGGTTCGCGGCGACGGCGAGCAGCGCCTTGTTGGTCAGCACCACATACGCGGGCACGCCCTCAGTGCGGGCCCGCGCGAGGCGCCAGGCCTTGAGTTCATCGACCAGCGTCGCGTCTGCGCGGGTGGTCAGCGTTTCGAGGTCGTCGTCGGCCACCGCGGTCTTCTTCGCCCCCCCGGCCAGCTTCCGCCCGCCGGCGGTCTTGGCCTTGGTGCTGCGCGTCGCGCGTTTCTTCTTGGTTTTGGGCGCCATCGCGTCGTCATCGAGCTGAATCGACCGCAGCCACTTGCCGCCAGGCGCCCAGCTGCCGCGCTCCAAACAGATCTCGCGATAGGTGATGGTGCGGCCGTCTTTGTCGAAGCTCGACGTGCGGGTGTGCACGATTCCTGCCCGCCCCAGACCGTCGAGCAGCCCGTCAAACGTGCGCCGATCGGCGAGATGCTCCCCCACCGCGTCCTTGTGCACACGCCCAGCGCTGCGCCAACCGGCGCCCGCGAGGCCCCCTACGATCCGCTCCAGCAGCTGCGTTTCGTCGTCCGTCGGTCTGCGGAACGAGCGCGCGGTGCAGTCCTCCGGCGCACACACATCGCAGACGCCGCAAGGTCTGGAGACCGCGGTGTCGCCGAAGTAGCGCACCAGCTCCTGCATCCGACACTGGCTCGTCGCCGCGAAGCGAAAGATGTCGTCGAGCTGCGCCATGCGCCAGGCCAGCTGCTTTTCGTACTGCACACACCACGCCCGGCCGTGCGCGTCGGGCAGGCGCACCACCTCGTCGTGCTGGGTAAACGCGAGCGCGCCATGAATCCGCAGCTTGTCGAGCGCCGCCTCGGCCTGATCGCGCTCAATGCGGACCTGCTGCATCAGCCAATCGCGCGGCACGGGGTGATCACTGACCTCTCGCAGCACGGCGTCCAGCGCGCTCATCGGCGGGTAGCTGCGGTCGCGGAGAAAGTCATGCAGGCGCCGATCCGCCCAGCTATAGAACACGATGGCGCGTGACTGCAGCCCATCACGACCGGCGCGACCGATCTCTTGATAGTAGCCCTCCACCGTCGCCGGCAAGCCCATGTGGAAGACGGTGCGGATGTCGGCCTTGTCGACGCCCATGCCAAACGCCACCGTCGCGACGATGACGTCGAGCTCACCGGCGAGAAAGCGCTCCTGCACTGCGTTGCGTCGGTCCGTTGGCATGCCAGCGTGGTACGCCGCCGCGCGCAGGTCGTGATCTTCCTTCAGCGTCGTCGCCAAAGCGTCGACCTCGCGCTTGCTGAGCGCGTAGACGATCGCGGGGCGCGCTTCATCCGCGAGCAGCAGCCGCGCGACACGCTCCGGCCGTACGCTGGTGCTGCACTCCACCACCTCGATCGCCAGGTTCTCGCGCACAAAACCCCGGATATGCGCGTTGGCAGACGTCATCCCGAGCTGGCGCAGGATGTCCGCTTGCACCCGCACCGTCGCGGTCGCGGTCATCGCGATGATGGGCGGCGTGTCGGGTCCATCGCCGCGCAGCAGCGGCAGGCGCTCGCCGAGCAGCCGGTAGTCCGGCCGAAAATCATGCCCCCACATCGAGATGCAGTGGGCTTCATCCACCGCGATCAGCCCCGGCGGGTCGAGGGCGAGTCGCTCCGCGAAACCAGGCACGCGCAGGCGCTCGGGCGCGATCAACAAGAAGTCGAGTTCGCGGTTGAGCCACTGTCGAAACGTCGCGCGCTGCTCGTCGCGACTGCGGCCGCTGTGGATGCGATCGGCGCGAATGCCGTTCGCGCGAAGCCCGGCGACCTGGTCTTCCATCAGCGCGATGAGCGGTGAGATCACCAGCGTGCCACGGCCGCGAACTAGGCCGGGAAGCTGATAACAGAGGGACTTTCCGCCGCCCGTCGGCATCACCAGCAGGCAGTCTTCCCCCGCGACCACGGACTCACACACGCCGCGTTGATGCGGACGAAACGTGCTGTGACCGAACTGCTGTTGCAGCACCTCAAGCAGGCGGTCGGTGGGTGTGGGCATGTTGGAATCTCTGCGCAGCGAGGGCGGCGAGGGTGTGGCATAGGCGACGGTGGCATGCAAGGCGGGCTCCTTCGGGTTGCCGGCCGCGCGTGTCACGCCGTGTGTACACAATCGCGCCAACCCATAGCTACAACGTCACAGCGAACCAAAATCGTCGGGTGGATGAGATTCACGCCGGAACTTCGGAGGCGGGCTCAGGCGCCACACCCGTCTCGGCGTTCGCTGCCAGCGCGTCGATCAGCGCGCGCAGCTCTGCGTCGGTGACCGGCCGCACCGCGCCCAAGGCGAGGCTGGGATCGAGCGCGAGCGGCCCGATCTGCTCGCGGTGCAGCGCGATCACATGACCACCGACACGCCCCAACATCCGCTTGACCTGATGGAACCGCCCCTCGGTCAGCACGACGCGCACCTGCTCGGGGCTCATCGTCTCCAGCCCCGCCTCACGACAGACTGTGCCATCCGCCAGCACAATCCCCGCGGCAAAACGCGCCGCGGCGTCGGGCTCCAGCGGCCCCTTGAGCGTCGCCCGATAGACCTTGGCCACCTTGCGTTTCGGATGGGTGATGCGGTGGCTCAGCCCACCATCCGTCGTCAGCAGCATCAGCCCCGTGGTGTCCTTGTCGAGTCGCCCTACCGGCGCCAGTTTCGGGTGGTAGAGCGCGGCCGGAACGTGGTCGATCACGGTCTCGTGTTCGTGGCTGGTCGTCGCGCTAATGCACCCCGCCGGCTTATTCATCATCAGGTTTACGTGACCCGGTGCCCGCAGCAGCTCGCCGTCCAGGCGCACCTCCTCACCTGACGCAGCGACCTGCATCCGCGCGTTGCGGACCTCGCGGCCTTGCACTTGCACACGCCCATCGCGAATCCACGCCGCGGTCTCACGGCGTGCAATTCCGGCCGCCATGCTGACGAAACGATCCAGCCGCATCCTAAGACCCCGCCGCGCTGCGAAGCTGCGGCACAAACCAGTCGATCAACGCCCAGGTGAGCAACCCCGTGCCAAGCGCGGTCCAACCGAACTTCTCGCTCGAACCTTGCTGCGAGAGCGCGGCGATGGCGCAGGCCCCAGAGAGTCCAAGTCGCCAATACGGGATGTGCGATGGTAGCCGGAGCTGCGACACCGGCGCACCGACCAGCGGTCGGCTGCGCATCGGGCCAGCCATTGGCGGCGGAGGCGCCGGGCCAAGCGCGCTGGTGGAGTCCGCCCAGGTGCGACCCGACGTCGGCTTGGCTGCGTGGCTCGTGGGGGGGCTCGTTGGCGCCGCCCTGGGCGTCGTCAGCGTCGCCACATGCGCGGCGGGCGGGTGTGTCGACCGACGTTGCGCGCTCGCGGCTCGGGGCGGTGACAACGCGCAGCAGAGCGCGCAGACCACGACGATCGACAAGCTCAGCGGCGTCTGGGCGCGCGACATCCCGACGCGGTGTCTACCGGACATCAGGGTTGGCCCGCTGAGGCGTGCGATGGCGTTCGATTTCCACGACGGTCAGTCGTCGCGGAGTTTGCGAACCGCGTCCACCGCGCTCAAGACCCGAGACGACAGGCTGAGCATTCCACGTCGATTGCGGTTCGCGTCCGTGACCGCGGTCTGCTCGACTGCGACTGACGCCATCGGCGACGACATCGTTGGCGCCGCGACCCCCGGGTTGTCCGCGACCCCAGACTCGGCGCCGACGCGCCGTCGCAGCCGATGAAGCTTGACTGGCGACGTGATCCGCAGCACCGCGGGCATCGGCAGCGATGAGTCGTGGCGCAAGTGCGTCTCTGTCCGGTCCGACAAGACGCTAAGCTCGTCCCGTGTGCCTTCGCCGGTGCCCTCGAAGAGCCCATCGATGCGCGATTCAACCTCAGACAAGGCCTCGATCAGCGGCCGCGCGCCCTCCAGCAACACGATGCGCTGCTGGCGCGCGTCGCCCTTGACCCGCTCACGCTGCAGGATCCCGCGGCGTTCCAGGGTGTCGAGCATGCCCGTCAGCGATCCAGGCCGAATCGCGAGGGCAGCGGCCAGATGCTTGGCGGTGAGGCCATCGGGCGTGCGGGCCAGCGCGGCGACGACCTGCAGCTGGCTCGTGGTGGCGCCGTTCTTTCGGGCCACTTCGCCAACCACGCGCGCCAGCATCTTCGCCACGCGGTCGAGGCTCGCCATCAGATCGATATTGGGCAATTCGTCGACGTCGTAGTGGATGCCGGTGCCCGTGTCAGCCAGACGTCGTCGCCCGCCTCGGCTGCGTCGAACGCTGCTGGTCCGGCCGCGTCTCATCGTTTTGTTCTCCGCCATAGTCACTTCCTCTCTCTTGCCGTGCTCGTCCCTCGGGCGGGGGGCACGTGCGGCGCACAGTTCTACGCAGGCACCGGCTCTACAGTTTCTGCGGGACAGCAAACTTCGCGTGGATTATTCATCCCAGGGGTAGGCAAGGTTATATGTCCGTATGAGGCTAGTCCTCGCACCCCAACGCGTCAACCATTCCTGCGCCTGTCAAGCAGCGGCAACGCGGAATCTGCGAGCGTCTTGTGGCGGCCGAGATCCTTGTGTTCGCGTAGCATACGAAACACCTCTGCGCCATCGTTCGATGTCTGTGATTCTCTCAAAGCTCCGACGCGACTGCGAATTGTTCGGGAGTTCACGCGCAGGAACGGGTTGGTCGCTCGCTCTTGCGCGATGGTCGACGGCACCGCGCAGCCACCCGCCGCGCGCAGCTGCCAAACGGCCCGGATCCGTGCTGCGAGGTCGGGATTGCTCGGTTCAACGGTCCACGCGAAGCGAAGATTATCCATGGTGTATTCATGCGCGCAGCAGACCCGGGTCGTGCCGGGCAGCTGCGCGAGGCGCTGCAAGCTCGCGTGCATGGTCGCCGGAGGGCCGTCAAACAGGTAGCCGCAGCCGCCCGCAAACAAGGTGTCACCGCAGAACACAGCGCCGTCGGTGATGAATGAGAGATGCCCGTTGATGTGGCCCTCCGTGAGCCACACGTCGATGTTTGCGCCCTCGAAGGTGACGCTGTCGCCCTCTTCCAACGGATCGGTGAGCCCGGGAATGTGGTCTCGTGTCTTTGCCGCGCCGTACACCTGCAGGTCGCGGAGTTGGTCGCCGAGGGCGTGATTCACGCCAATGTGGTCGCCATGAATGTGTGTATTGAACACCGCTCTCAGCTGCCATCCCTCTGCGGCGATGCGATCAAGGTACGGCAGCGCGTTGGGGCCATCCACGACGGCGCAGCCACCTGTCCGCGGACTGACGAGCAGCCAGCCCAGGTTGTCGTGGCCCATTGGGATCTGGTGCACCACCAGCGCGCCGCCTGCGATTGGAAAAGGTGCGCTCGGGTGCTGGACGACATGGTTCATTGATCCCTCCGCGGATAGCTGGCGTTCATGGCGTCTCGCAGCCCTTGAATCTCGCGTTGTAGCTGCCCACCCAGGCCGCGCCGATCGAGCAGCATCGCCTGCTCTTTGCGCAGCGCGAGGGTCATCGCGAGCGTTGTGTAGCCTCGCTGATCGACGCCGACCGGCGCCCATCGCCGAAACGTGCGTTGGGTCCAGGAGGAGACGGTGCGCGCGGTCTGCTCGCTCAAGTGGCCGCGATCCGCTTCGTCGAGCAGCTGGCGCCGAATCGCCAAGCTCTCAACCAGCACACAGGCCTGAAAAACGACGAAGACGAGGCCCATCTCGGCGAGCAGCAGCGCCACATCGAGGAGGGCGAGGGAGCCCCCGGCCGCCAGCACCGGATCGAACGTGATGAGTCCATTCCACAGCGCGTGGATCGTCATCGCAACGGCGAGCCCACAGCTGCCGGCGACAATCAGCGTGCGCGTGCCACGAAAACGGGCCCAGCCGAGCGCGGCGCCCACCACGCTCGTCGACATGGCGTGCATCACCGCCGAGAAGAACGTGCGCATGATGACCAGGGCGACCCAACCGCCCGCGTCACCCGCAATGGCGGGGCTCAGAAAATACAAGAAGTTCTCGGTCATCCCAAATCCGAGGCCCGCTGCGGCGCCGTACACGAAGCCATCGGTCATCCCGTCAAAGTGACGCGAGCGCAGCAGCAGCAGCAACACCAGGGCCTTGGCCGGCTCCTCTGCGAGCGGCGCGATCAGCACTGGGCCGACCACCGCCCCCGCTTCGGGCACCATCAGCTGCACCGGCACACCCAAGACCCCGGAGCCGCCGAGCGCGAGAATCACAGCGCCGACGGCACCCCACCCAAACACGGCCAGCACGAGCACGGGCGGCTCTCGCTCGTAGCGATCCATCCACCAGACCGCGATTAGAAACGAGATCATCGGCAGCGCGGCGGCCAACACCGACAGGAGGAGCAAGATGAACGCCATCATGGGTCACTCCCTCACTTGGCGATGGTCGCGCAGGTCGCCGGATCGGTCGCCGTGTCGCAGCGGAGCGCGGCGCCGCAGCTGAGATCATCTGCGCCAAAACATAGGGCGCCCGGGCACTTGTGCTGGCCGATCTTGTCACTGCGAACAAGCCAGAAATCATTGCCTCCCATGCTGTTGCGGATGCTTGAGCCGGCGACGGCGTAGCCGTCATGCAGCGCGATAACCGCGAATCCCTGGGTTTTCCAGGCGGCACCGTACGTCGCCTGCCACACCAGATCGCCGCTGCCTGAGATCTCCAGGAGCCACAGCCCGCCTGGGCCGACGCCGAGGCTGTTGCGTCGCCCCGTCATGACGAAGTTGTCGCCGACGCGTGTGATGCCGTGGCCCTCGTCAGCCTCCTCGCCGCCGTAGCTGCGGCTCCACAGCTGCCCGCCGTTGGCGTCGACCTTCATCACCCACAGGTCGGCGCCGCCCGCGCCGATCGAGTGCGTCAACCCGGTCAGCACAAAGCCGCCGTCCGGCGCGATGGCCACGGCCTTGGCCTCGTCGTCGAAGCTGCCGCCCCAACGCTTGTTCCAGAGCTCATTGCCCGTGTCCCCGGTGCGCAACGCCCAGAAATCCCGGCCAGTCGCGCCGATTTTGCCTTCGGTCCAACCGACGAGGAGGAAGCCCTTGTCCACCGTGGCCACGTCTTCTGGCTGCGTCAGCGCGTCTCTCTTATAGGTCTGCGACCACACCTGCTCGCCCTTGTCACCAAATCGGACCAGTAACGCCTCGCGCGCCGCCGTAGTCCCTCCGGCCGCCGTGTACGCCGCTCCGGCGATGACGCCGCCGCCCGTCGCCGATCGGGCGATGGCGTAGGCGATGCGCGGCAGCTTGCTCGTGTCGGCGTGGGTCCGTTGCCATTGCACGGCGCCAGCTTCGTCCAGCTTCATGACCGCCATCGCGCCGTGTGCGACCAAGTAGCCGCCACCCGTCGCCGACGTGACGTCTGCGGCGCCGAAGCCGGCCGTCGGGCCCAGGTCGGTCCCCCAGATGAAGCGCCCGTACTTGTCGACCTTCGCCGCCCAGCCGCGATTCGCGCCGGTGGCGAGCGAGTCACTGCGGCCGGCGAGCACAAAACCGTCGTCTGGGGCCTGCACCAAGCTGAACGCGACGTCGTCCGCGGTGCCGCCCACCAGGGTCGCGAACTTCTCCGCGAGCGCGCCGCTGCAGAGGTCGGCCTTTGGCTTCGCCGGCGCGTCCGATCCACAGCCGCTCAGTGGGCCGAGGCTCAGGAGAACCACGTGCAGCCCGACCAGGACGGCGGAGCGGCGGGGCTGCAGGCGCGGTGGTGCCATGATGAACCTCGTGAGCGAAGGGCGACTAGTGACCACGCCAAGCCTTCAGACCGAGGATGACGACACCCACGGAAGAGACGGACAGGCTCAAGGCGACCGGTAGCAGCGCCGCGCCAAAAGTGAAGGTGAGCGTCGACAGCAGCGTCGGGAGCTGTGGGACCGACGCAGACAGCAAAAACGCCGCAGCGTGGGCCTCCGCGACGTGTCGCGCGGTGCGCAGCTCGGCCGGGGTGCGCGCCATCATCTTGTCGAAGAGGCGCTGATGCACCAGCAATCCCGCGGCGATGGACAGGGCGCTGACGAACACCAACAACCACGCCATGACCGACAGCTGCGGCCGCAGCACGGCGCGCAGTCGCTCAAACTCGGGCGGCAGCAGCAGCAGGCGGGCGGTGGTCTCAAACGCCAACGCTGCTGGGGCGGCGACCGCGGTCGCGATGACGAGGGCGCGGGTCTGCGTGGTGGTCTTGCTCATCGCGCAGTTGCCTCCTGCGCAGTTGCCTCCTGCGCAGTTGCCTCCTGCGCAGTGGCCTCGTTCGCAGCGGCCTCGTTCGCAGCGGTTGGGGGCGCCGGGCGCGGCACTAACGCGAGCGCGTCGATGATCACCTCAAGGCCAGCGCCGGTGTGGTGCGCCGTGGTGCTGATGTGTCGCCGCCAAGCTCGCCCGCCGGGTTGGCCATGAAAGAGCAGCAACATCGGGCGTGTCAGGTGGTGCAGGCGGACCCCTTCGGCCAGCATCTTCTCCACATAGGGCAGGTGTGCCAGCACGGCGTCATGGCGCGTCAACGCCGGATTCTCGGCCTCTCCGTAGAGGCGGGTGTCCGCGTCGTGCAGCGTCCAGGGCGTATCCCAGGCCGCGCGGCCGACCATGACGCCATCAACGTGGGCGAGCTGCTGCTGCGTCGTGGCGAGGTCGAGGATGCCGCCGTTGATCTCGATCAGCAGGTCCGGTCGCTCCGATTTGAGGCGCCAGACTAGGTCGTAGCGGAGCGGTGGAATGTTGCGATTCGCCTTGGGGCTCAGGCCTTTGAGCCACGCTTTTCGGGCATGCACGCTGAAGCGGTCGCAGCCGGCGTCCGCCACGATGTCCACGAAGTTGCGCATCGACTCGTAGGAGTCCTGGTCGTCAAACCCGAGCCGGTGTTTGACGCCGACGGGCAAGGGCACCGCCGCGCGCATGGCCGCCACACAGCGCGCGACCAGCTCGGGCTGCGCCATGAGGCACACACCGAAGTTACCGCGCTGCACCCTGTCACTTGGGCACCCGACGTTCAGGTTGATCTCGTCGTAGCCCCAATCCGCTGCGATGCGAGCGCATTCGGCCAGGGCGACCGGGTCGTCACCGCCGAGCTGCAACACGACGGGATGTTCAGCGGCGTCGTAGCCGAGGTGTTGCGATTTGTCGCCGTGCAGGATGGCGCCCATGCTGACCATCTCGGTGTAGAGCAGCGTCCGTCGTGTCAGCACCCGCGCGAACGCGCGATAGTGGCGGTCGGTGCGGTCCATCATGGGCGCGACGCTGAGGGGGTGCGGCGCGGCGCGCGATGGCGACCGCGATGCCGTCGTCGATGTGTCCGTTCTTGTCACCACGACCTCCGGCGCCGCCAACCAGCGACGCCCAGCAAGATCAACGTCAGGGCCGTCGCGCCGAGGCCGCCGAGCACCAAGGGATCCGAGTAGCGCAGCACGACTTGTCGCCGCCCAGCCGGCAACGCGACCGCGATCAGGCCCTCCCCATCCGGTCTCCCGTCCGCGCCGATGTGTCCGGTATGGCGTATCGCTTCGCCAACGCTGCTGCCCCAACCCCTGTGGTAGTTCTGATTGACCAACAAGCGCGCCGGGCGCTCCAACGCCACGTCGAGCACGATGCGATGGGGCGACCAGCTGACCTGGGTCACCGTACCCGCGCTGGGGAGGTCGAGGAACGCCTCTTGCGGTCGGTCGGCGCGCAACCCGGGCGCCTGCGGGAACGGTTGCTCCTCGAAACACGACAGGCTGCCACGATGCTGCGCCGGCCAGACGTCGGCGACCCAGCGATTGCCGATGCCCTGTTGGAAGGGGCGCACCACATGCCGCGGCGTCTCTCGAATGAACACCTGCTGCAGTCGGCCGTGGCCGAAGGTGGCGAGCTGCCAGCAAGGTCCGAGCGCCAGCCCCAGCGTCAGGAACGCCGCGCCGCCACCCGCCAGCCGCACCGCACGGTGCGCGGTGTGCGCCGCGCGCCCGGTCGTCAGCTTCGGGCCAAGTCGGTCGATCAGACCCAGCAGCCGCTCCTCGACGACGCTGATGCCGACGCCTGCGCCGATGGCGATGAAGAACCCAGCGAAAATCCCGAATCGGAAGGGGTTACGCAGGTTCTCCAGCACCGGCATCGCCTTGAGCAGCGGAAACAGGCTCAGCCCCTCGCTGCGACCCGTGGCCAGATCCAGGCACACCACAGTGAGCGCGAAGAGCCAGGGTGTGCGCTTGTCACGACCGATGAGCGCGACCGCGAAGAGCAGCGCTGCGCCCATACCAACTAGGCTTGAACCGTCATTGGTGTAGCCCTGTTTGCTGCCCTGCCGCAGCAGCATGTTGAGCACGTGCCCGACGCTGTAGTTGTCGACGCCATGCCACACGCGCGGGTAGCGAATCAGACTCTCCGCCACCGGCAGGATGCGCCAGAGCGTCAGCCCCAGCGTGATGGTCGCCATGAGCCCCAGGGTCGCCATCGGCCGCCACCACGGCAGGTCGTCGATGTCGTGCGCGCGGCGCCACAGGCTGATCCCGGTCCGCAGGAGCACCATGAAACCGAGCAGCACGCTCACGAGCGGCGTCGGCACAGCGCCGCCTTCGAGAAACAACAGCGCCATCACGAAGCTGCCCGCCACCGCAAAGCGCCATTGTCGCCAGCCCCGCTCCAGACAGAGCAGCGCCCAGGGCAACAGCTCAAAGCTTAGAAATACGGGCTGTCCGTCGTGAAAGAGCTGCACAAACCGCCCCGACAAGCCAAACAGCACGCCTGCCGCGAGCGCGCCAAAACCGTGCGCACCGCGATGCCGCGCGTAGAGAAAACCACCCTCCAGGCCCAGCAGCACAAAGAGCAGCGACGCGATCCGCTGACCTGGCATCAGCCCGAAGAGCGCGGCGCAGAGCTGCGTCAGGCCCACCGGCGTGCCCTGCAGGTTGCCGATCGCGGGGATCCCGCCGCAGCTGAAGGGCTCCCACTGCGGCAGCTGACCGTAGACCGTCCAGCTCAGCCAAGCGCTCGTGGCGTGTTGGTTGAAGTAGGCCCAATCCTGCGCCTTGCCGACGTGGTACGGCAGCGCCAGGGCGGGCCCGAGGAACCAAGCGGCCAGCAGCAACCAGAAGCTCCACCGCACCCAGGTGATGTCCACAATCGCGCGGCTGACGCTCCGCGCGGTCCGCAACAGCGGGCGATCAGCGTGTGACAGGTCGCGGTCGGGCGGCATCGGCACAGGCTTCCTTGGCTAGTGTTGGCGTGGGCGCAGCGGCACCACGGCGGCGCGCAGGGCTGCGGTCGGGGCCGCGGTCGTCGGCGTGGTCGTCAGCGTGGCGCTGGCGGCCAGAAAGTGTGGATGCACGAAGCCAGCACCAGCCGGGATGCCCACGTGCGGCCATCTGTCATGCACCGCCTCGTCGTACAAGGCCCAGATGTGGCTGCTCGGGAGCTTGTGACGCCGGGCCAGGGTGCGCTCGATGTGGGCCTGCACGTGCCAATGGTAGTCGTCTTCGGCCGACCACGGCGCTTCGGGAAACTTGCGCGCACCGTACCCACGCCAGCGATTCTCGTGACCGGCGATCTCGACAAAAATCTGCCGCCGCTGCAGCGCGTTCATGCTGTAGCGCTGCTCGCCGACCGCCACGAGCGGCGCCAGCGCGGGCACCGACACGACGCCGACGAGCGTCCAGACGCCAATACACGCAGGCACCAGCAACCAGAGCGGGTGGCGTAGCAGGCTCACAGAGGGGTGCACGCGTCGCCGCCACAGACATCCTTGATCTCGCCGGTGTCGAGAAAGTGCATCAGCTGCGCGTTGTGGTGATCCAGATAGCGGATGCGGCCGTGCGGGTCCTTGAGGGTGCAGGCGGCGAAGGTGCCCGTCGTGCTGCAGTGCTTTTCGCCCCAACATTGGCCCTTTTCGCCGCAGAGCATGCCAGGAAGCGTGGTGTCATCCGGCAGGTTGCCCGGCTTGGGCCACGGGTTGCCGATGTCGTAGTTGACGATGCCGGAGCCCTTGTAGGGGTAAGCCTGCGTCTTCACCAACGATACGTCCTTGCCGTAGTTCGCCATCAGCTTGACGCCGATGGCCGTGCGCGCGGTCACCTCGTTCGTCACCAGCGCGACCTGCCAATCGCCTTTGGCCGACGCGAGCAGCACGTCATGCGCCTGATTGCCGGCGAAGGGCTCGGCCTTGATGTGCCGGTAGTAGCTCGCCGGATCGACCTGATCCCATAGGATCTGACCCGACGCCAACAGCAGCGCGCGGTCGATGCTCTCGTTGTAGGCCGCGATCATCACGACAAAAAAGGGCGCAAAGTCGACCGAGCGGTGCAACAGCAGGCTGTAGTTCTGACCGGGTACGCCGAGGTGCCCGCGCGCGACGTCCGTGCTCAGCGCCATGTACGTCGCGCCGTAGATGCCGCCTTGGCTAATTCCCGTATAGTAGAAGCGTTTCTTATCGATGCTGATCGCCACCTTCGCGCCGGTCGCCTTATTGACGGCGTTCTTGACGTGGTCGAGCGTCGCGAAACGCTCCCGCATCGCCCGCCCCAGGAGCAGCGCCTCAAGAAAACCTTGGTGCATCCGCTCCGGTAGCATGTAGAAGTCACTGAACTCGAAGACCATCTGCGTAATGGGCGACTCGTCTTCCTCCGCCATGCCGGTCCAATCGCAGGCGAAGTGGATGACCTTGTAGTCGTTGCCGATCTTGCGATTGAAGCCGCCTTTGACTTGGCTGCCGCGGCCCAACAGCCCATGACCGTATTGCACGATGCCATGCGGCGATCCATCCATCGCGCTATGCGGGACCGTGACCCAGAACGTCGCCTTGCGCGTGCCCGTCTTCTTCGGCCGGCCCTCGGCGTCGCGGGCCAAGCGCTCACTGGTCGCCAGCGGCTCGAACATGCCCTTCGGCAGACGCTCGCCAACGGTGAAGGTCTCCAGATAGCTCGGAACGGTCATCTCGCCGGTGAGCAAGAGGGCCGTGTCGGGGTGCTCCTGCGGGGTGAAGGACTCGACCTTCGTGATCGTCAGCTCAGCGCCCAAGGGCAGCGCTTTGAGCTCGGTGTCGCGCATCTGCAGCATGTCGCTGTGCATCATCTCGCTGCTCGCCGTCACAAAATCCCAGGCCAACACCGTGTCTTCTCGGGCGACTCCGTCTTTCTTCAGCAGCGCGAAGAGCGCGTCGAACCGGGCTTGTCGCGGCGCCAGGAAGGTCCCCTTCGTCTGGTTGTCACGCAGCGCGGCGAACGCTGGGCTCGGCGCGATGGCCTCGCCCTGGGTCGTGGTCAGCTTGCGGAAGGCCACGACGTAGCGGGTCGCTTCCTTCAAAATGACGCCGGGGCGGACGAAGAGCGCCCGTTTGCTCGGCACGCCCGCGGTGCTGTCGAGCTCGGCCCAGGTCGGCACGCGAGCGACGCTGCCGTCCTTGGCGACCTCCAGCAGAACGACCTGCGCGTCGGCGGCCAGAGAGGGGCTCAGGTTGGTCTCCGCGCCCATCTTGCTGATGTCGATGCCGGGAAAATGGACCAGCAGCATGGTGGACACGGCGTAGCCATCCCAGCGATTGAAGCGCGTCGGCAGCACGTGTAGCCCTTGCAGGTTCGCTGGCAGGGTGGTCTGGCCGAACTGGAGCCGCACGCCGGTCTTGCGCTTGGCGTCCGGGGCGAGGAACCGGTTGCTGGGCCACGGCAGGGCGCACCACGACGGCTGCAGCGGGTCGCAGTCCGGGTTGGGATCGACCGCGGGCAGGCCATCGACGCCAGTCGTGGCGTCTGTCGTCGCCGCTGCGTCACCGTCGGTGCTGCTCACGCCGTCGGTGGCGGAGCCGCTCGTGTCGGTCGCGCTGGCGTCGGCCGTCACGTCGCCGCTCGTCGCATCAGCCGTGCTCGCGGCCTTCTCGTCGTCGCCGCCGCAGCCTGAGATCGTGAGCGACGCGAGCGTCGTCAGCAAGAGCCCTAGCGCCAGCGACGTGTTCGCCTGGCGCAATCCGATGCGGGGAGCGCCCTGTCGAAACGATACCTGGAGCATGCATCACCTCTCGTCGTGGTCTCGGCCTGCGAAGTGCCGCCTTGTAGCACGGCGGCGCTTCTGGCCGGAACCATCAATACCTTCGATCGGTTGTAGATCTAGCTAAGTATCAGATCGCACACGGTGTTATCCGTCAACTAATGATTTCGATCACTTGCGGCCCGCGGCTTGACCGCGATCTCCGTTCCGCGTAGCCGTGGTCCAGATCAGTAACGATCACAAGCATATCTGAGCCGAGCTGTCATGTTGAGCCGCCGAAAATCGCTGCCGACCACACGTTTTCGTCCGACAGGGCGCGGACCCCTGGTGGGCCTGGGTACACGTCGCCTCGAGCGGCGACGGTCCGGTGTCGGTTGGCGCAGCGCCTTGGTGCCGCTGACCCTCGCCGCCGCGGCCGCGTCTTGGGTGTTGGTGATCGGCCCTGATCTTCGGCCTGAGGCGGCCACGCGCGTCGCGAAACCAGCGCTCAGCATCGCGGCGCCGACGCCCGCGGGCGGCGTCCATCACCACGGCGGTCAGCGGCCGGCGGGTCCGGGTGGCGTGACGGCACCGCAGCTCGCGCCGGTGCAACCGCTCCCCAACTCGCTGCAGACCCACGCCCCCATCAGCCACGCGCTGCTGAGCGCGGCTCGCGATCACGTGGCCCGCGGCGTGCACGCCGCGTGGGGTTCTGTACCTGACCTCGAGGCCGTCAAAGGCGCCGATGTCGACCTCGTGGAGCGTGGTCTGCACCTCGCGAATTTCCCGCTCCGCGAGGCGATTGTGCGCCACCGGTTCAAAGCCCCTCGCCGCTACGGGCTGCGGCGTCGGCCGCAGGCGAGCCCCGCCAACAGCAAACGAGCGTTGACGACCAAGACGCTGCGCGTGTTCCTCGACCGCTTCGCCGAGCAGCTGCCCACGCGCTGGGACGGCGGCTCTGGAGACAGCTATCGAGCCGGAGATCTGGTCTTGGTGCAGGTACACAATCCGCGCGCGCGGCAGCGGCGACAGATGTTTGCGGTGGTCAGCGACCGCACCGACGCCAACGGGGTCTCGCTGCTGATTACGCTCGATCCGCGTGAAGGCGTGGCCCGGGAGCGCAACGTGCTGTCGGCGTATCAGGTGCTGCGCCACTTCCGACTCGCCGCGGCTCAGATCGCGGATATCCGTCAGACGTTGAACATGCCGCCGCGTGCCAGGCGCGGCCGGCTGCTGTAGGCGACGTGGACGCGCCTTCGTCGGACGAGCTCGCCGCCGCACGCGCCCATCGCGACGCGCTGGGTCGATCCGATCGATTCTACGACGATCCACGTACCGGGTTTCCCGTCCAAACCGCGCGCCACCATCTCGCGCGCGGGCGCTGCTGTGGCAACGCCTGCTTGCACTGCCCCTACGACTGGCAAGGTGTCGACCCGGAGCGGTTTGATGGGCTACAAGACGCACGCGCGCGCTGGCGCCTGCGGTCGCGCCTGGTCGCCGACCACCTCAGTCGTGACAAAAGCAGCCGCGGCGACGCGGATGCGTGAGCGCGACCCCGATTCGGGGCAGTCGCGCGCGCCGGGGTCTGCTACGCTGCGCGACGAGAAAAGGGAGTTCACCATGCCTACGTGTCGTCTGTGTACCGATGTTGCCCTGTCGTCCGCGTCTCAGGTGCGCGCACCGGCTGGGTCCGTCCGGCGCTTCTGCGCGGCGACCCTGATCGCGCTGCTCCTAGGCGCGTTGGTCGCTGGCTGCGGCGGCGATGAAGGCGTCGTGGCGGGCCCTGCCGCCGATGTGTCGGTCAACAGCGATGGCGTCGGCCCCGACGGTGGCGTCACCGGGGACGCGACGACGGACACTGTCGCCGCCGCCGACGGCGCACCGGGGCAGGACGTTACCGAACTAACGGACGGCGGCGCGGCAGGCAAGGCCGTTGGCGCCGCCTGCACGACGGCCGCAGCGTGCGCCTCGAAGCTGTGCGCTTGGGACCGCAATGGTCAGGTCTGCGCGGCGCCGTGCGTCGCCGGCAAGTGTGACGCTGGCTGGATGTGCGGCGCCAGCGACCCGTCCGACACCAAGAGCGCTCAGGCGTGTGTCGGTAAACACCTCAACCTCTGCCGGCCGTGCGAGACGGTCGCCGACTGTGGGTTGGGAGGCGGCGCGTGCCGCAAGTCCGCGGACGGCGCCGGCAGCTTCTGCGCCACGGCGTGTGCGGTGGCGGCGGATTGCCCGAAGGGGTTCACCTGCGCCGACAAGCAGTGCGTGCCGACCGCCGGTGAGTGCCTCTGCTCGGCGTGGGCGATCCACGTCAAGGCGGCGACGCAGTGCCTCGTCAAGAACTCGGAGGGGGCCTGCCCAGGCACCCGCGCATGCGGCGAAAACGGCCTGCCAGCGTGTGGTGGGGCGGCGCCGACGGCCGAGCTGTGCGATGGCAAAGACAACAACTGCGACGGACAGACGGACGAAGCGCTCACGTTCGAAGCCTGCTCGCAAAAAGGCGACGCGGGGATCTGCTACGGCAAAGAGGTCTGCACGGACGGAAAGCTGATGTGCGGCGCCGCGATGCCGGCCAAAGAGATCTGCGACGGCAAAGACAACGACTGTGACGACAAGACCGACGAGGGATTCGACGACCTAGACGGCGACAAGATCGCGGACTGCGTGGACCCCGATGACGACAACGACGGCGTCCTCGACGCCGCGGATAACTGCACCGCCACGGCCAACCCCGATCAGCTCGACACCGACAAAGACGGGCTGGGAGACGCCTGTGACCCCGACGATGACGGCGATGGGGTGTTGGACGCCGCCGACAGCTGCACGCTCGTGGTGAACCCCAATCAGAGCGACAACGATGGCGATGGCCAGGGCGACGTGTGCGACGACGACGACGACAACGACAAGGTGCCAGACGGCCAGGACAACTGCCCGCTCGCCGCGAACGCTGACCAGCTCGACACGGACAAGGACGGTAAGGGCGACGCGTGCGACAACGACGACGACGCGGACGGCGTGGCTGACTTGAGCGACAACTGCACGTTGACGGCGAATAAGGACCAGCTCGACACCGACAAGGACGGCGAAGGCGACGCCTGTGATGCCGACGACGACAACGACAAGGTGCCTGACGGCGTGGACAACTGCCCACTCAGCGTGAACCCAAACCAGCTCGACACGGACAAGGACAAGCTAGGTGACGCGTGCGATGACGATGACGACGCCGACGGTGTGCTCGACCTGACCGACAACTGCACGCTGACGGCCAACAAGAACCAGGAAGACAACGACAAAGACGGCGAGGGCGACGCGTGCGACGAGGATGACGACAACGACACGGTCACCGACGGCAAAGACAACTGCCCGATGATGGCGAACCCAACGCAGGCGGACTGGGACAAGGACGGCAAGGGCGACGTCTGCGATCCGGACGACGACGACGACGGCGTGCTCGACGTGGACGACAACTGCCCCTTCAAGGCCGGCAAGGATCAGACCGACACCGACAAGGACGGCATCGGCGATCTGTGCGACCCCGACTCCGACAACGACGAGGTGCCGGACGTGGCGGACAACTGCCCGAAGGTGAAAAACAAAGATCAGACGGACACCGACGGCGACAAAGCGGGCGACGCGTGCGACGACGACGACGACGGCGACGGCGACCCTGACGTCACGGACTGCGCGCCGCTCGACAAGACCATCCACAAGGGCGCGACGGAGATTTGCGACGGCAAGGACAACGACTGCGACAAGGACATCGATCCCGAGGACGCGTCCGGCTGCAAGGTCTACTACCCAGACACGGACAAGGACGGCTACGGCATCAAGGCGCCATCGCGCTGCCTGTGCAAGCCGGACCAGGTCTGGACCGTCACCGACATCAGCAAGATCGACTGCGCGCCGCTCGACAAGAACGCGCATCCGGGCGCGGTCGAGATCTGCGGCGACAAGATCGACAACAACTGCGCCGATGGTGTGGATGAGCCCAACGCACAGGGCTGCAAGAAGTACTTTGTGGATGAGGACAAGGACGGCTTCGGCGTTGGCACGGCGCTCTGCTTGTGTGCGCCAGTCGGGACCCGCAATGCGCTCAAGGGCGGTGATTGCTACGACAAGAACAAGCTCGTCTACCCCGGCCAAGCGGCTTGGTTCGCGACGCATCGTGGCGATGGCAGCTTCGACTACAATTGTAAGTCCGGCGCGGAGAAGCAGTGGGGCGATTCGGGTAGCTGCAAGACGGCGTGTTTCGGTACAAACAACGGCTGGAACGGCACCGTGCCGGGCTGCGGCGCGAAGGGAACTTGGCTCGACAAGTGCACTATCGGCTGGTTCAAGTGCGATCACGCCACGAGCGGCCGTACCCAGACTTGCCACTGATGACGTCGCCTGTGGTTGTGGGCCGCCTCGCGCCGAGTCCCACCGGTGTGCTGCATCTCGGCAACGCACGAACCCTGCTGTGGGCCTGGTTATCCGCCCGATCAGCGCAGGGACAGGTGCTGTTGCGCATTGAAGATCTGTTGCCAGGCGCTCAGGAACACCTCGCGTCGGTGCTGTCGGACCTGCTTTGGCTCGGCTTGGATTGGGACGCGCCCGCTCCTCGGACTGAGGGAGCGGTTGACCCAGGGGAGCTGCTGCCTGCCGCGGCTGGGTTGCCCGCGGTGGTGCTCCAGAGCGAGAGATTCGAGCTGTATCGCCGGGTCATGCAGCGGCTGACCCGGGCCGGGATGGTCTATCCCTGTATATGCACCCGCAAAGACATCGAGCTCGCCAGCCGCGCGCCGCACGCTGAAGACAAGGGACGTCCGTACCCCGGCACCTGTCGGGGACGATTCGCCGACGAAGGCGCCGCGATCCGGTGGGAGGGCGCCAACGCGCTGCGCAGGGGGCGTCGGCCGCTGGGATGCGCCCTGCGGTTGCGGGTCCCGAGCGCGCCAGTGCTGTTTTCAGACCGGATTCATGGGCCGCAAGCGACACGGCTGCCCGACGACTGCGGCGATTTTGTGCTGCGGAAGAAGGACGGGGATTACGCCTACATGTTCTCGGTGGTCGTGGATGACCTCGCCATGGGCGTCACGGAGGTCATCCGCGGTGACGACCTGCTCGACTGCACGGCCCAGCAAGTCGCCGTCTACCAGGCCATCGCCACGCACTGCGACGCGCAGGATCTTGGCGGCGCCGACCCTCGTAGCCCCATGCCGTCGTGGACCCACGTGCCCCTGGTGTTGGGAGGGGACGGTCGACGCCTAGCCAAGCGCAATCGCTCGGTGCACGTGCAGCAGCTGGCCGCCGAGGGCGTGAGCGCTGGTCGTGTGCGACGTTGGTTGGCGCGGTCGATGGGCCTGCCGGATAGCGGCGATCTACGTGACTTGGTCGCCGCTTGGCCATCGCATCGAACGGTGTCCGATCCCGTGGTGTTTGTGCCGGCCGATCTCGCCTAGCGCCGCCCTGTGCCCATTCACGCCACTGCGCGCTAGTAGTTCGACAGGTGGAAGCGCCCCGCTTTCACCGTGCCGGCCGCGACCTGTCGCTTGAGCGCGATGAGGTTCGCGGGCACATGCGCGCTCAGCTGATTGAGCTTAGCGGCCCACGTGTCGAGCTCATCGGAGCCGTCGAAGATCGCCTCGATTAGGCGCCACGAGGACACCACACCGCGGTCCAGGGCCTCATACGCGGCGATCTTGCAGACCGCATCGGCGTCAGGGTTCGACTTGCCCTGCTTGGTGCGGGCGATGGCGGAGTCGACGGCGTAGCAGTCAATGATCAGGTTGGACAGGCCGATTAGCGTCTCCTGCTCTTTGCTCAGCCCAATGCCGTACTCCGACGTCGCAGCCTGAAACACCGTCAGCGAGAGCCACTTGAGCCGCTGCAGCGCGAACTCCGCGCGGGCCAGCCCGTCGTCTTCGGGCAGACCTGGCACGGAGCCCGTCGCCAAGCGCTTCTCCAGCTCGCCGATGCCGGACTCCGCGTCGAGACGACCGGTCATCACGCGCTTCATCAGCGTGCCCGGGATCAACAGCCGGTTGATCTCGTTGGTGCCCTCAAAAATACGATTGACCCGGGCGTCCCGCACGAACTTCTCGATCGCGTAGTCCTCTACAAACCCGTAGCCGCCGTGCCACTGCAGGCAGCGATCCAGCGTGCGGTCGAGCATCTCCGACGAGTACACCTTCGAGATGGACGCCTCGATGACGTACTCCTCGACCGCGGTCATCAAGACCTTGGGGTCGTCGTGGTCTTTGCCCTCCAGCCGCGCGTCGATCATGCCCGCGATGCGGTAGTTCAAGGACTCGGCGAGGTAGACCTGCACCACGCTGTCCGCCAGCATCTCGCGGATCGCGCCGAAGTCGATGATGCTGGTCCGGAACTGCTTGCGATCCGTGGCGTACGCCATCGACTCTTTGAGCGCGCGCTTGGCGGCGCCGATCGTGCTCGCGCCCAGCTTGAATCGTCCGAGGTTGAGCGTATTGAACGCGACGTGGTGGCCTTTGCCGACCTCACCGAGCACGTTCTCCACCGGAATCAAGGCGTCGTTGTAGATGAGCTGCCGTGTCGATGAACCACGCAGGCCCATCTTGTGCTCCTCGTTGCCGGTGCTGAACCCTTCGGTGGCGCTGTCGACGATGAACGCCGTGAACTTGTCGCCGTCGACCTTGGCGAAGACGATGCCGACGTCGGCCCACGCCGCGTTGGTGATCCACTGCTTCGTGCCGTTGAAGAGATAGTGCGTGCCAGCGGCGTTGAGCACCGCGGTTGTGCGCGCTGCGAGGGCGTCGGAGCCAGAGCCGGGCTCCGACAAGGCGTAGCAGCTGATGTACTCGCCGCTGCCGATCTTCTCTGCGTACTTCTTCTTCTGCGCGTCCGTTCCGAACAGCAGGATCGGCGCCAGGCCGATACCTGAGTGCGCGCCATAGGTCACGGAGAAGTCGCCGTTGGAGCCGAGCTTCTCGCACAGCATCAGCGCCGTGCGTTTGTCCGCGCCGAGGCCGCCAAACGCCTCGGGCACCTCAACCAGCGCAAAACCAAGCTCGCAGGCCTTGCGCAGCACGGTGACCATGGCGCCGGCCGCTTTACCCTCGTGGCTCTCCAGGTACCGCTCCTGAGGAATCACCTCCTTCTCCATGAACAGCTGCGCTTGCGCCGCGATCGAGAGCTGAATCTCGTCGAAGCGCTCAGGCGTGAACAGCGGTCGCGAGCCCGCGGGCTCAAGCAGAAACGCGCCGCCGGGCGCGACGATTGTGGTGGGATTCGTCATGGTGTCTCCGAGTGCTTGAGGCGTGCCAGGTGCGCTTTGACCGCGGCTGGTGTGGAGCGCGAGAGGCGGCGAAGGCTACGCCCACGTGCGCGTGCTGACAAGGCGAACGCCCTGCCGCTCGCCCCTGCGCCGCCGCGTTGACCGCGGCCATGAGGACGCTCCTGGGTGCCAAAAAGCCCTATTTTGCGGGGCGCTGGCGTGGTCGGCGGGCCATGAACGCCTCATGGCGCGGGGTGAGCGAGACCGACGCGGCTCGGCGGGTTAGCATCGGGGCGCCGACGAAGCCCAGCGCAGCGTCACCATCCCGCGTCTTCGCGGCGGAGCCCAACGATGCGCCTCCCACGCCTTCTCCCCCTCATCGTCTCTGCCTGCGCGCTGCTCCAGCCCGGCTGCAAGGCCAAACCTGCGCCAGCGGCACCACAGGAGGCGCCCCACACCGCGGCCGAGGCCATCGCGGCGGTGGGCCACGCCGGCGAGCAGTTTGGTCTGAACCAGATGGGCGTGGCCCTCGCCCTGGGTGTGACGTCGGGCGCTGCTGGCGCCGCGCCAACCGGTCGCACGGTGGGAGCTGTCATCCCGACGCCCGCGCGCCAGCGTCGCGCGACGGGCAGCCGGGACGCCGTCGCGACCGCCCACCCTCTCGCGACGCAGGCCGCACTACAGACCTTGGACGCCGGCGGCAACGCCGTTGACGCGCTGGTCGCCGCGAGTTTTGTGCTCAGCGTCGTCACGCCACAGTCGACGGGCATCGGTGGCGGTGGTTTTGCCATCGTCTGGCCCGGTGGCGGCAAGCCGGCCCACGCCCTCGACTTCCGTGAGCAGGCGCCCGCCGCCGGTCTGCGCGCGCAGTACCTCAACGAGAAGGGCCACGCTGTCGCGAAGCGGTCTCGACGCCACGGTTTGGCGGTGGGCGTGCCCGGCTACGTGGCGGGGCTCTGGGCGCTGCACAAGCGCTGGGGTAGGCGACCGTGGGCCAGTCTGGTCACGCCGGCCGTCGCCATCGCGGAGCGCGGCTTCGTCATGGGCGACGCCGTGGTCGCGGCCGCCGACGCCACTTGGAAGGTGCTGCACCCGCACGCCAAGGCGCTCATCGGGCTGCGGGGCGCCGCGCCCACCAAGGGCGCGGTGTTGCGGCAGCCCGCGCTCGGACGGACCCTGCGTCTGATCGGCATCGACGGACCAATGGGGTTCTACGCCGGCGCTGTGGCGGCCGACGTTGTCGCCACCGTTCAGGCGGCCGGCGGCCACTTGTCGCTGACAGATCTCAGCAGCTACGCACCGCGGTGGCGCAAGCCGCTCGTCGGCAGAGCCCTGGGCCTGGATGTGCTGACCATGCCGCAGCCCTCGGCTGGCGGCGCGCAGCTCGTCGCCATGGCGGAGCTCATGGATCGGTTCACCGGCGCGGGCGCGCAATCAGGCCGTAATACCGGGGCCAAAGACGCGGTTCGCGGACGGCTGCGCGCCCGGAAATCGCAGCCGGTCGTCGCCCCGGGCGCGACTCATCTCCGCTTGGACCCGACGACCCAGCTCTCCGTCGCCCATGCGCTGGTCGAGACGATGCGCCGCGCTTTTCAGCTGCGACTCGCCTACAGCGGCGACACGCTGACGCCCGCCGCCGCGCTCGACGACGTCTACCCTGCGGCGGTGCGTTCGAAGCTCGCGTCCACCTTCGACCCCAAGCGAGCCACGCCCACCCCCACTGGCGCTGGCGGCAAGCTCGAAGGTCACACCAACACGAGCCACGTCTCCATCATCGACCGAGACGGCATGGCGGTGGCCTCGACGCACACCATCAACCTGCTCTTCGGCAGCGGCATCGTCGCCGCCAAAACGGGCGTGTGGCTCAACAACGAGCTCGACGACTTCTCGCTCACCCTGACCGAGAGCAACGCCTTCGGCCTCGCTGGCAGCAAAGCCAACCTGTTTAGGCCGGGCGCGCGGCCGGTGTCGTCCATGACGCCGACGATCTTCCTACTAGCCGGCAAACCCGCGCTCATCATCGGCTCGCCAGGCGGCACGCGCATCCCGACGGCTGTGTTCCAGGTCGCGTGGCGGACGCTCGTGGCGGGTCAAACGCTGCGTGCGGCAGTGGACGCGCCGCGCCTGCACCACCAAGCCTTTCCCGATGAAGTCTGGGTTGAAGCCGGCGTGGGTGAGCAGCGCTGGCGCAAGGGGCTGCGAGCCCTCGGCCATCGGGTCGTCGTCAAGGAGCCGTGGTGCGACGTTCAGGCCGTGCGGATCCGGCGCGGTCCGGCCGGGCAGGGCAGGGCGGCCAAGGCCGGCGGTCCTGCCAAAAACGGAGGTCGCGCCAAGCCCGCTGGCCCTGACGACAGCTGGCAGGTGGAGGCGGTGAGCGACGGCCGCGCGGGCGGCAGCGCCGGGGCACGCTGAGCTGGGGCACGCTGAGCTGGGGCAGGCGCTAGGCTGGCGGGGCTAGATGCCGGCCGCGGCCTTCAGCATCGCGACCGTGACGGACTTCGGGCGCTCAAGGCTCAGGCCCATGGCACGATCCCACACGATCTGCGCGGTGATGCCCATGGCCCGCGAAACGCCGAACAACACGGTGTAGAAGTCAGCTTCGGTGACGCCGTAGTACACCTGCAACGCGCCGGAGTGGGCGTCGACGTTGGGCCACGGGCTCTTCGCCTTGCCGTGCTCCTTGAGCACGCCTGGGACGACGTCGAACACGCGATGCACCGTCGCCACGACAGGGTGGCTGCCCATCCCCTTGGCGAGGCTGTACTCGCGCTGGGCGACATAGCGGGGATCTGTATTGCGAAGCACGGCGTGGCCAAAGCCAGGGATGACCCGGCGGGCGTTGAGCGTGTCCCACGCGTACTGGCGGACCTGCTCCTCGGTCGGAACGTTGCCGCCGAAGTGATCCATGAGCGTGACGATCCACTTCAGGCACTCTTGATTGGCGAGTCCATGCAGCGGGCCGGCGAGGCCGTTGATACCAGCCGACACCGACAAGTAGACGTCCGAGAGCGCCGAGCTGACCACGTGCGACGTGTGCGCGCTGACGTTGCCACCCTCGTGGTCCGTGTGGATCAGGAGGTACAGGCGCATCAGATCTTTGTAGTCGTCGTTGTCGACCCCCATCATGTGGGCGAAATTGGCCCCCCAATCGAGCGTCTGATCAGCCTCGATCCGATCGCCGCCCTTGTACGCGCGGCGATAGATGTACGCCGCGATCACGGGCAGGCGGGCGATGAGATCGAGCGCGTCTTCGAGCGTGGCCTGCCAGTAGTCACCCTTGCCGAGGCCGGCGTCGTAGGCGGCGCTGAACTTCGACTCATTAGACATCGCGGTGATGGCCATCGAGAACTGCACCATGGGGTGGGTGTCGATCGGCAACGCGTCGAGCGCACCGAAGACGTAGGACGGCACCACCGCGCGCGCCTTCAGGTCGGCCTCAAGCTCAGCGACCTCGTCTGCGGTCGGCAGATCACCCGTCAGCAGCAGGAACCAGAGCCCGGTCGGATAAGCTTCGAGGCCCGACCCCGGCTTCGGCAGCGCGGCGCGCGCCTCGGGGATCGTGTACCCACGAAAGCGAATCCCCTCGTCCGGGTCGAGGTAGGAGGTGTCGCAGACGAGCGCCTTGAGACCACGCATGCCAGCGAGGGCCTTGCCGATGGTCGCGTCGCCGATGACGACGTCGCCGTGCTCTTTGATCAGGGTGCGAACGTCCTCGCGCCAGGCGGGGATTTTGTCAGCCAAACGGCCCTTCAAGGTGCTCATGCGCTGTCCTCCACGATCGAATGTTGCGGCGTCTTATGACGTCGCGAACGGTCTAGCCCAGGGGTGCCACGGGGTCAACCGATCGCGCTAGCGGCGCGTGTTTTGGGGCTGCACCGCCTATCGTGTCGCGGGTGTCGCGGTCGCTGGCGGCACGACGGTGTTCAAACTGTCGCTCGCGCCGCCCGCCGCATCCTGCAACGCAGCAAACTCGGCGGTTCTGCGTGCCAAGACAGACCGTAGCTTCGCCAGCCGCGACAACAGCCGGGCGCGCGCCTGACCCACCGGCGCTCCCCGCAAACGCGCCTCGGCGGCGTCGAGGCTGCCTTGCTCGAGCAGAATCTCGGCGTGGCGCAGCTCCCCACTTCCAGAGGCGATCGTGCGCACACCCGGACGCACGGCCGGCCATAACGTCGATGGCGGCGCGATCAGGGAGATGTGATCAGCGTGCCGGACCAGCGGCTCGACCAGCACCACGCCGCGGGTCGTCATCCCGACCAGCCGCATGCCGTCCGGCGCCCAGGAGAGATCCTGGTGGATGAGATCTCCGCGCACGAGCTGCACGTTTTCGCCCACGCGCCAGTCCAGCCAGTCATGTTGCCGCCGCCAGCTCGCGAACTGGCTCTGGGGCTGCCGAAAGGTGGCGAGTCCTTTGAGGTGCGGGCAGGTACCTGGCCGCTTGATCGGCAGGAACACGCCGCGACTATCCCGCATCCAGCGTACGCCGAGCGGGTGGGCCGGCAACGGCCGCTTGTTGAGACGCCCGACGCCGTCGCCGCCGAATCTGCCGTGGATCGTCAGCGTCGCGCCCAGCTGGGCGGTGTACCGCGTGTTTGGCGAGACGACGCGGTGACGAGCCGGAAACGTCAGGTCGTGCGCGCCCAGAATCTCCTCGCGTCGCAGCGAACCCTTGGTCTCGCGCAGTCGAATCCGGCGTAGATGGGTGGGCTTCGTGCAGCCTTGGCCTGCACGCCACGGCACGCCACGACCAACCACCACCGTCACAAAAGCCGCCGCTTCGTCGCCGTGGCCGAGCACCTCCACCACGTCTTCGCCGCGATGCAGCCGGATCGTCGCCAAAACACGCGCTTTGGCTGTGTTCACCGCGACGGCGCTCACGGTGCGGCTGCGTCCCCCGCCGTGTACGACGTAGAGCCAGTGTCCATCGGACGAAAAGGCGTAGCCGCCGACAGCGTCCGCAACAAAGACGCGGCGCCGCTCGAGCGTGTAGGCGTCGGTGATCACGACCTTTGTGCCGTTGGTCGTCGCGACGTAGACGCGGTACGGAGCGTTCTGGACCAGCTGTTGTACGGGGTTCGGCGGCGGCTTGTCGTGCGGTTTGGTCTGGCCGGAGGCATCCATGCGATCTAGCCCGCGCCAGTCGACTGTTGGTTTGTCGACAGGTGCCGGCTTCGCGGCCGGTCCAGACTTCGCGGCCGGAGCCGGCTCTGCGGCAGGCGCCGGTCGCAGCGGCGGCGCCATCGCGTCGGCCTGCCCGCCAAGCCACGCACCCGCCCACAGCGTCATGCCCAGCGCCCAGCGCGTGCACGTCCTTGAGCGCCGCACGGTGGTCCCTGCGCGCGAGGTGGTTCGATCCACGGCGGCGCGCGCCTGGGCCGGCTTCGGCGCCGTCAAGGTGCGGGCAACTTGCCGGGTTCGGCGCCGCCGGGTGCGCCGGCAGGCGGCAGACCGACGCCCGACAGGTCCTTGAACTGGCTGGTCAACATCCAGTTGTAGGCGTAACTCACCCATTTCCAGACACTCAACTGCTTGTGATTGTAGTGGTCGATCGTCAGCCCCGGCGCGTAGATCCGCCAGATTCGGATCCGGAGTTTTCCCCCGGGGAGTGGGTCAAAAGCGCCGAGCTTGCTGAAGTCTGGCAGGTCGATCTCGGACACATCGCCCTTCACGTACAGCTCCCACAACGTGTTGTAGTTGAAGTCCGTGATGCGAATCATGTGGAGCGTCGGCACCACCCCCGGCGCGGCGGTCCACTTCAACTTCTTGCCCATCGGTCCATTGATCTGCGGCAAGACGAAGTACGGCAGCTCCAGGTAAGGGCCCATGACGATCATCGGCTGACCAGCGGCCACCGTGCCCCCTGAGATCAGCGCCACCGCCTTCAGGTCGACGGACAGGTCCTTGACGGTGACATCGGCGGCCTTGCCGCTCAGATCGACGCTCACCCACGCGCCGAGACCGCCGACGGCCTGCACCCCCGTGCTCGTACCGACGACGGCGTAGAGCGGTCGCAACAACTTGGTCTGTACCGTCGTCATCACGCCGTTGCTGTAGTGCTTCATCGTCCCAGCGTCGCCAACGACCCAGAAGTCGTCGCTGGTGTTGCCCCACACGGCGTGGAAGGTGTGTGGCGTGAAGCTGGTGATGAGCTGCCACGTGATGTTGGTGGCCTTTGGCGCCAACGTGCCGCGCACCACGTAGCCGTCATCGCCAACCACGACGATCGCGCCGTCGTTGCCTTGAAAGAGCGCGCGCAGACGCGGTGACTCCTGCCACACCCCCCATGTGTTGGGCTTGGGCTTCGGTGGCGCCATCGGACCTGTGAGCGGGCCGGTCCACGTCTCCCCGTCCCAGTGATACAGCTCGTTGCGACCGCTCAACAGCCAGACGTCGTCTTTCGCGCGGCCGTGGATGCCGCGGATGCGACCGGCGTCAACGGGTGACCCAGCCGGTGGGAGCGCCAACGGGGTCGGTGAAGCTTGCCATCCGGTGAGGTTGTTGCGCCGCAACAGGGCGCCGCCTTCGCCACCCGCCCAGCCGTCCCCGCTACCGTCGGGGGCCATCCACACCGCGTACAGGTCGTGCTGCACGGGGCTCTGCTGCTGCGTGAACGCCGTGCCACCCCAGACGCCGATCCAGCCCTTGTCCCCCACCGCCACCGTCGAGTAGCCGTCCGACGTCGCCGCGTTGACGGGGACCGCCCAAGCCTCCGCCTTCAGGGGCTTCGCTTCGCCCACTGGCCACCACGCGAGCTGGTCGGCGTCCGCTGGTTTCACGTCCTCGCGGGCCGCGATGGTGGTCGGCGCACCCCCCGCTGCGTTCGCTAATCCGCCGTATAAGTCGTAGTTGAGGTTGGCCAGCACGCCCGTGAACGACCACGGCTGGCGTGGCAGATGGATGACGTCCGTACGCAACATCGTCTCCACATTCGCTAACTGGATATAGCCCTCTGGGTCCAAGTTCAGCGCGGCCACCATGTAGCGCATCGACCCCTTCACGTCGTCGCCCATCGGGATTCGGTCGAGGCGCACTCGGACGGTGCGGCTCATCGGCGTCGTCAGGGTGACGTTGACGTTCTCCACCGTGGCACCAGGGAGCACATGGACCCCGCGGGTGATGCCCATCATCAACGGGATGAAGTCGCCCGAGCCCTTCTCGGTGTACCCTGAGCGGCAGTACACCGCGAGGTCGCCGAGGCGGCTCTTGATGGTGAACTTGCCCGATCCATCGGCGACATAACCCACCCCCGGAGCCGGATTGCCGCCCCACATCGAGGGCGAGGACGTCTCGCACCGGGTCTGCGCGACGCCGATCCGCGGCGTGCAGCGGAAGACCGGGGCGTTGGTGGTCAATGACACCGCGCGGCACTCGAAGTCGCCTGGGCAGTCGCTGTCGGCGGTGCAGCTGGCCAGGCAGTAACGCTGCGGCGTCGCCATGGTGCTGGTCGCGGGCGTCGGTCCAGAGATAGCGTCGCCGCCAGCGCCGAGGTCGAACCCTTGCAGGGGATCGCGCAGCAGCTCGCAGGTTTGACC